>Ga0194055_10000863_pt1 | contig 24563 bp, 29 predicted proteins | sample SepL449m_MetaG_FD_155482 | JGI IMG/M metagenome (GOLD analysis project Ga0194055, IMG submission 155482) | Anoxic zone freshwater microbial communities from boreal shield lake in IISD Experimental Lakes Area, Ontario, Canada - Sep2016-L442-9m | ecosystem: Environmental > Aquatic > Freshwater >... | reverse complement strand
GCCACAGTGCCACTAAAAGCCTATTTATTTGATGTTTTAGTTTAGGCAATTATCGGTGCAATATTACTTATTATTGGACTTGCCATTTTTAAAAGAACACGGTTATTTGTAGTCATTTTTGGAATACTTATTCTCTTGAGTGCAATACCAATAGCTTTTATGTCAGAATTGTCAATTAACGGCTGCTGCGGTGCACCAAGTACAGGCCGTGAGGGACTTGGCTATGTGATAGGAGGGGCTGTTGCAATTTTAGGTATAGGAATATTAGTTTACGGTAAACGTATTACTAAGCGGCAGTCATCAAAATAGTTCTAACCTCACCAACAACCCTGCACCGAAAAAGACAAACAAAATTCTTTATGCTATTGTTATTACAATGCAGTTGTATTTTTCGTTAGCATCGTTGAAATCTTATGTTTTGATTTGCTTGTCTGGGCAATTATCCTAGCCGTTACAATTCCATTTTTACTTGCATTATTATTTAAGCAAAAAATGTTTATATTTATTGTTGGGTTGTTGATTTCGATCGGAGCCGGTCCTTTGGGTGTTATGATTGAACTTCACTTTAATTTTGTCAGAACGAGAGTATGGGGTGTTGGCTACTTCATAATGGCCTTAATGTTCGTATTTGGAATATTAACAATGATTTATGCTATAAAATTTCCTAAGAAATAACATAATAATAATTTTTAGCTTTTCAGTAATGTTATTGCTTGTGTATGAAAAAAAGCCATATTTTTTGTAAATAACTCTATTTTTCCTGCCAGGCTTATTAATGATCGCTTAAAACGTTTTTTCAGCGCCCAAAGCTTGACAAGCAAGATTCCTTTAGCGAGGCAATGTAATAATACCCGTACCCCCGGCTTTTGTTAACGGCACAACGTAGCTCAATAGAATATACAGAAAATACGGCTTAGATGTGCTATACTGAAGCTACACAAGCAGTTATTGCCTCTTCCCCTGTATCTTATTGGCCCTCACAACGCAAAGTATCAACTCGGTTAGCAGTTCTATCGGCAGGTGATATTAAGTTAAAAGAAAGATTAACCAAATGTCTATGAAATTATACGTTGGCGGACTTGCTTACAGCATTACTGAAAAAGATTTAGAAGAATTATTTGCAACTATCGGTAAAGTTACTAGCGCAGCTGTTATTAAAGATCGCGACAGTGGCCAGTCTAAGGGCTTTGGCTTTGTAGAAATGTCAGAAGATGCTGACGGTCAAAAAGCTATCACAGATTTAAATGGTAAAGAAGTTAGCGGACGTTCAATCGTTGTAAACCAAGCTCGTCCCCAAGAAGATCGTTCTTCTAACGGTGGCGGTAGCTTCCGACGTAATTAAGAACAACTCTGTGTCTGTCCTTCCGAAGCAACGTATTGAGATAGTGCGTTCTACAAACAAATCACTCAGCTCTATGAGTCAAAAGTCATGTAACGAAATTGTTACCGTTCTTCAGGACCGTTATGATGTTGGAGTATCGTATGTCAACAATTCAGAAGACCTAGAAGCTTTAGCCGATAAGAAGCCAGATCTAGCTTTTATGGGTGTTAAATTCGTACATGACCAATACGGTCGCAAAATATGGGTATCGACGTTCCTAGAGGCTCGAGGAATCGCTCATACTGGTTCATCAGCAGCTGCCGCAGCACTAGAGCAAGATAAGTCGTTATCAAAGCAGCAGATAATAAATTCTGGTCTTAATACTCCACGATATCTACTGTTAAAAAAAGGCGAACCGGCTCAAACTGATAGTTTACGATTGAGTTTTCCGTTATTCATCAAGCCTTCTAGTTTGGGTGGTGGTGCCGGTGTAGACGATAAGTCTATAGTTCACAATTTTAAAGATTTAACCCGAAAAATTGAACAACTTAACTCGGTTTATAACTCTGATATATTAGTAGAAGAATATCTGCCGGGTCGAGAATTTAGCGTAGCGGTTTTAAAAAATGAATTTTCCGGTAAACTCCAGGGTATGCCAATCGAGATGTTACCCGAGGCTGATGTCAATGGTGACCGCATTTTAAGTCTTGCTTTGAAGTCGGGTTCTTTAGAAACTCCAGTAGCAGCAGTCGTTGATGAAGAATTACGTGAAGGACTAATTGTTTTTGCTCTAAAAATTTTTGAATCTTTAGGAGCGCGGGACTATGGTCGAATCGATATGCGAATGGACGAGTTTGGTGTACTGAATTTTATTGAAGCTAATCTCATACCTAGCCTTATTAATGGTAGCGGAAATTTCCCTAAGGCATGTGAAATTAACTTAGGTTTGCCTCACGATGAAATGTTGTTCCGAATTGTTCAACTTGGTTTATCACGCAATTCATTTACCAAGTTTGATCTGTTTGCTACTCGAATTCGGACTGTCTAAACTTCGAGTAAATAACTAACAAGATTATTTCTTTTTTTGTCCGAGTTTGTTTGTTATGCTTTAGTTAATGGAATTTGAAAAAGACCCTTTAGATTGGTTCAGAGTTTTTGTTAATGGCGGTGAATCTCAATTTATAACTTTAGCTACTGATAAAAGTGCAGCACATCATGAAGTTGGTAAGTATTGTTTAAGTTTAATGCCAGAAAATTTTGTTATCGAACAACCCTTAACACCCGAAATGGCAGTCGATGATTTAGAAAATAATCAAATTGAAAACTTCAACATTGCGGTTGGGCGAAGAGGCAAAGTTTTATGGATGGTTTATAATGTCCCGGGGGTTGATTACGTACCGCGACAGTGGACATTTCGTGATCCAGATCAACATAGGCTATTTTAATCAAATCTACTCAAGATGCTCGTAGTCTGTTAAACTCTTGTAAGTATTTATGCCGTCGTAGCTCAGTGGTAGAGCATCGCCATGGTAAGGCGGGGGTCTCGGGTTCAAATCCCGACGACGGCTCCATAAGAAAAATGACAAGTTTACAAACTATTTCTTATCTGTTATTATAGACTCTATGGCAAAAAAAGGCGATAAACGTAAAATTTTAGGAATGGTGTCCGAAGAATCTGGACATCGAACTTATTATACAAAGAAAAATACGATGAATACTCCTGATAAACTCCGTCTAAAGAAGTATGATCCAACTTTACGACGTCACGTCTGGTATGAAGAAACCAAGAAAAGTCTCGGCCGAAACGAAGTTAAGAAACGTTAAACTTTTGAGTTTGAAGGGTTGTTTCATCGAAAAGCTTCGACTAATATTTATCTAAACGACTGTGGTTAATGTTTTTGCAACACTATAAAGAAGTAAACTTACTATTTAGGATAAAATCTTTTTAGGTTTGAAAAATACATTACGCAAGCTAGTAAAATCTTAAATTTAGAAAAAAAGAAATATTTTTATTTTCAGATTTTGGAAAAAGGTCATTTTTCGATGATCTACTTTTTTGGCAGGGGTAGCAGGACTCGAACCTACGACACCTGGTTTTGGAGACCAGTGCTCTACCAACTGAGCTATACCCCTTTATTCTTACTCTAATATTATATCAGAGACTAAGTATAAATTACTCTTCTCAACAGAGTAAAAATCTGTTATACCTATAGGAATGGGAAAGTTAAAAACTAATAAACCAGTCGTAATTTTGCTCTATGGTTTTCCCGGGGCGGGCAAAACGCACTTTGCTGTTGAACTCAGCAAAGCTATGAATGCCGCTCATATTCAAGGTGACCGTATACGTACCGAGCTCTTCGAAACTCCTCTCTTTAATAAACAAGAAGATGAAATTGTATCTAGTATTATGGAATACATGGCCGAAGAATTTTTGAACGCTGGACTTAGTGTGATTTTTGATACCAACGCATCAAGATTAGTACAACGTAGAGCTTTACGCTCTATAGCCAATAGAATAAAGGGTCGTAGTCTGATCGTTTGGTTGCAGATCGACCAAGAAAGCGCTTTAGCTCGTCTTGATGGACGTGATCGACGACGTAATGATGATAAATATGCCCGCCCATACACTAAAGAAGAATTCAAACTATACGTCGGAGCGATGCAAAACCCTAAAGACGAAGATTACGTTGTCATAAGTGGCAAACATACCTTTACCATGCAACAGAACGCTATTGTTAAGAAGTTTTACGATCTTGGCGTCATATCCACGGATACGGCTGCCAATAATGTGGCCAAACCAGGTTTGGTTAATCTAGTGCCTACGGCTGGCCGGGTTGATATGCAGCGCCGCAACGTCACTATTCGTTAACATGGCCGCCGGCAAACAGTTTGAACTAGAATCTGTCGGCACTGTATATTTATACAAACGCAAGGGTAGTAAGAATATCCGAATTAGCGTTAACAGTGATGGCAAGATTCGGGTAACATTGCCCAGCTGGTTACCATACCATGCAGGTGTAGCTTTTGCGACTCAAAAACGCGACTGGCTTAAAAGTCAGAGTCGACGCGATCAATTTGTCGATGGACAAAGGCTAGGTAAGTATCACACGCTCCTGCTAATCCCGAAATCAGGGATACTTAATACTAAAACACGCCTGAAAAATACAGAGGCATTGGTTTACTACTCGGAAAAAACTAGTCAACTGGCAATTCAGGAATCTGCTCACGATGTTGCTAAGCGGGCCACTCGGGCTGAGGCTGAAAAGCTACTACCACAAAGACTCAATAGCTTATCGCGCCAACATTCACTGCCGTTTAATTCAGTTAGTATTCGCCATCTTAAGACTCGGTGGGGAAGTTGCAGCTCAAAACACGATCTAACTCTTAACTATTACTTAATGCAACTGCCTTGGGAACTGATTGATTACGTCCTTATACACGAGCTGGTTCATACTCAACACCTCAACCACAGTAAAAATTTCTGGCATTCTGTCGAAAAGATTCTTCCAGACTACAAACGGCGTAGAACGGTCCTAAAAAACTATCAACCAAGTCTGTTATTGTTTAAATCCGAAGCCCTAACTAAATAGTTCTGTGGCATAATAAGGAAATGGTAAAGCTTATTCCGCAGGTTCGGCGCTCTGCCGGTGTTGACCATGAGCGTCTCAATAGCCTGATTAACAGCATGGCTGACGGTGTTATAGCCCTCGATAAGACCGGTAAGATTGTAATCTATAACGGCGCGGCGCTTAACATTCTTGATCTCAACAGCTCAATGGTAAATAAAACACTATCTCGGATTATTAATCTGATTGATAACAACAATCAACCAGTCGATATACACGATATGGTTATGAAAACCAAAACTCCAACTACTAGTCGTGATTATCGGTTACAGTATCCTGATAAAAAAACTATTAACTTGTATTTGAGTATTGCACCTGTCCACCTCGGCTTTGGTACTGGCATGCAGGGCTACGTTTTGCTGTTAAGAGATATTACCCGAGAAAAATCCGTAGAGGAAGAAAGGGATGAGTTTATAAGTGTCGTTAGCCATGAACTCCGGACCCCAATTGCTATCGCCGAAGGAAACCTAGGTAACGCCCTATTTATTGCCCAGAAATCCTCTACTACCGACAAAGCAGTTATTGATGCTCTTAAACAAGCTCATAACCAAACTACTTTTTTGGCTAGTATGATTAACGATCTATCTACACTATCCCGTGCCGAACGCGGCGTTCTGACGTTAGAGCTGGAACCAATTAATGCTCACGAATTAATTCAGGAACTGACTAAAAACTATACACCAGAGGCTGAGGCCAAAAGCCTTACTTTACATAATGAAATCGACCCCAAATTAGAATTGTTGAATTCCAGCCGCCTGTACGTCCGCGAAATTCTGCAAAACTTCATCACCAATGCCATTAAATACACTGAAAAGGGCAGCGTTACCATAGGAGCTAAGGCTAACAAAGAGGGTGTATGCTTTTACGTACACGACACTGGCATCGGCATCAGCAAAACAGATCTAGATAAAGTATTTGATAAGTTTTTCAGAAGTGAAGATTTTAGAACTCGTCAGAACAGTGGTACCGGATTGGGGTTGTATGTAACTATGAAACTCGCTAAACTAATTCACGCTGAAATAACTCTGGAGAGTGAACTTAACAAGGGCTCCACCTTTAAAATCTTCGTCCCTAATATCAAGTAACTATTGACCACTGTCGGGAACTAGGGTAGTATTGACTCCAGCGGAAACCTACTTTTATGTAGGTTTTTTATATTTCAAATCATTTTAGGTGGTGAAAGGGACAGATGGCAGAACCAAAATCAAAGAAACCAGCTCAGACCGTACGTGAACGAAGCCAGAGCAGCCAGGCTCCCAAAGTTAGACGAGTGCGTAAGACGGCAAATAATGTTGCCAAACCAGTCGCAGCAGCCGGAAAAGGCTTTAAAACGGCCTTTAAGCCACTAAAACCTTTGGCTAAACCATTTAAAAGCAAGCTAATGCAAAAAGTTGGTCACTTTTTAGCGACTATACTGTTAATCAATTATTTACGGAGTAGTTGGGGAGAATTACGGCAGGTTACCTGGCCTAACCGACGCGCTACTATCAAATTGACCCTAGCGGTATTTATTTTTGCGATTGTTTTTGGAGCTATTATTGCTGTTGCCGATTACGGCCTAGACAAGCTATTCCACAAGATATTACTAAGCTAAGGAGTTTTTAAAATTATTATGGTAAAACGTTATGACACAACCAAACAATGGTACGCAATTCACACTTATAGCGGTTACGAAGAAAAGGTGGCCGAGAGCATTCGTCAGCGCTTAGAAAGTTTGGATATGGCTGATAAAATCTTTCAAGTTGTCGTTCCTAAAGAAAAAATGATTGAAGTTAAAAACGGTAAACGAAAAGTAGTCGAAAAACGCATCTTTCAAGGTTACGTACTTGTACAGATGAAGTTGAGTGAAGATGCTTGGTACATTGTACGTAATACCCCTTCTGTAACTGGTTTTGTAGGTAGTGGTACCGAACCTACACCTGTTAGCGACGATGAAATGGAAAAGATAATGAAGCGTATGGGTCGCGCCGAACCTAAACACAAAATTGATTTCAATGTAGGCGAAGTAGTCAACATAACTGATGGTCCTTTCAAAGGTTTCGACGGTACTATCAACGAAATTGATGCCCAAAAAGGTAAACTAAAAGTTTTAGTTAACATGTTCGGTCGTGAAACACCTGTTGAACTGGACAGCTTGCAAGTTAAGCGAGTTTGATTTAGACAGATATAAGTTTCAACTAAAAAAACGGCAACTAGTGTTGAAATTCGTACGGAGCAAAAGTTTGAAAAATTCATTTTAATCTTTCATGAGCATTCTTGAGTAGCGCGACTGTAAAATACCGCAAAGAAACAAGCAACAAATTATCGATTGAATTTTTTAAGCTAGACAACAGGGGTGATTTGTAATAGAATTAACAAGTTACGCGCTGTTTATAAAAAAAACTAAATTTTTATAAAATTTTCCTAATCCAGCTTCATTTTTCATTGTTTTAAAATATTAATTTTTTTAGTATATCAGGAGTTCAATATGGCAAAAAAAGTAAAAGCTAATTTAAAAATGAAAATACCAGCCGGGAAAGCCAGTGCTGCTCCGCCAGTTGGAAGCACACTCGGTCAGTACGGCGTTAATATGATGGATTTCGTTCAGCCTTTCAACGTCCAAACAAAAGAAATGCGTGGAATTATTACTGCTCATATTACTGTTTTTGACGACCGAAGTATGGAATTCCGTGTTGTCAGTGCTCCAACAGATGATTTGATCCGCGACAAGCTTGGTATTAAAAAAGGTTCAGGCAAACCTAATAGTGAAAAAATCGAAAAGAAAATGACCGGCTCTCAATTAACTGAAATTGCCGAAGCCAAAGCGCACGACATGAACACAGAAGACATCTCAGCCGTCAAAAAGATGGTTGCTGGAACTGCCCGTAGCATGGGTGTGGAAATCGTAGAATAGATAAATAATAATTTGTGGGAGGCCGTCGAAACGCCGTTAGCACCACGAGGAAATAATCATGGCAGATGTTAAAAAGTTAGTTAGGAAAAGTGTAGAAGAAGAAAAAGAAGTAATAGCTAAGCTAAAAGCTGCCGATGAAGCTGTTTCTGAACAATTAGCAGGTGAAATCGTTGAAGAAGCGATTATCGAAGAGCTTAAGCCAAATGCTAAAGCTGGTAAGCGAAGTGCTAAATCTATCAAGCAAGTTGAAGAAATGGTTTCTAAAGCTGAACGCAAAATATCGGTTGAACTTCCTGAAAAGCCGAGGGTAAAGCAGAACCCAGCTCGCACACAACTAGAACGCAAATCAAAGAAATACCGTGAACTAAATAAACTTATCGTTGCAGATAAACATTATAGCCTTAAAGAAGGCTTAGACATGGCTATTAAAACAAGCCCAGTTAAATTTGATGCTACTGTTGAATTACACGTTCGCTTAGGTGTTGATCCTCGTCATGCAGATCAAAACGTACGAGATATAGTTGTTTTACCAGCTGGAACAGGAAAAACCGTTCGTGTAGCGGTTTTTGCTGATAGCGACGCTGCTACAACTGCTAAAAAAGCCGGCGCCGAAATAGCTGGCGAAGAAGACGTAACCAAACAACTCGATAAAGGTGTATTTGATTTTGATGTTCTAATTGCTCAGCCAATGCTAATGGCTAAACTGGGTAAGTACGCACGTGTTCTCGGTCCAAAAGGCCTGATGCCCAACCCTAAAAGTGGTACCGTAACCAACGAGGTTGCCAAAGCTGTTATAGAAGCTAAAGCTGGTCGTGTTGAATTCCGTGTTGATAGTACTGGGATTGTACACCTTGGGATTGGTAAAGTTAGCTTTGGTAAAGACAAGCTCCTCCAGAACGCTCAGGCTGTCCTTGATAGCATTAAAGCTGCAAAGCCGGCGTCTTTGAAAGGTACCTACGTTCACACCTTATTTGTCACTACAAGTATGGGTCCTAGCATTACAATCGCCACAACTGAAGTTTAATCAGTAGAAAAAGTAGTGATTATTATTTAAGTTTCTGTGATATTCATCATGTTAAAACTAAATAAGCAAATTTTACAGAAACAGTTCACTAAACGTTTCACTGCGAACCATCGTAACTAGCCATAAAACTTACCGATGCGTAACGAGTTTTTAGTTTTTGAGTCTGATTTTGACAGCCTACAAGTATATTTAAACTGTCACGGGCTTAACTTAGCAAATTTTTGCGTTCTTTGAGTATTAAAGTTGACTTGAATATAGTAGATAACGATGAACCTACTGAATTGAAAAATTGATAACATTTCGCTCAGAAATTTCCATCTGTTATGCTAAAAATTAAATATGCACTATTTCAGTCGGTTCATAGCCTTATTGAGGGCGTAGGCGATGCGACTGAAGCCCCTTACGCCACCTTTATAGACCATATAGCGACTACGCCATTCTGGCTCGTACTTACCTTTAAATCGCCTTAAACCGGTGAATGAATAGAATCGGTTACTGTTGGAGTACATAAAATGCATAGCCGTGTCGATTAAATTTCTATCCTTGGTTGTAACTTTATCGAGTCCTGACCAAGGGCATAAGCCTAAGTTGACTTGCGAATAGCCACCGGCCTGAGACTGTTTGATAAATTCAATTAATAAGAAATCATTCACATTACCAAGAGCAGATTTACGGTAGCGCAATAGATCATAGTTTGATTCTCTTGGCTGGTAAGTTGGTACTTGGTTTATAAAAGCTTGTATTATGCCGTTTTCATCTCGAGCAATCAGTAAATTTGATTCTTGCATGTAATAATTACTAAAATAGCCGAGCATGAATCCTCGTTCTTGTCGACCCGGGATCGAAAGCCAATCGTCAGAAATCTGTTTTAAATCAGAAATTAAACTTTCATCATGAGGTGGTTTAAGATATTCAACAACATAACCGTGTTTTTTAAACTTGTTACTAATTTGCCGGAAATATTTATTACGGCTTGTTGTAGTTATGAATTTTTCAACATTCACTATGGCTTCTTCGCCAATTTTTTGGATCTGAAGATTATACTTTTCATATAAGGGTAGGTTCTGATTAGTGACGTGAATAATTGCAGGCAGCCAGTCATTTAGGCGGCACAGCTCAGCAAAATCTCCTAATAAGCTATTAAAAGAGGGCTTATGCCCGATAGGATCACCCACCACCAATGCGACGCCTTGTTGAACCCGGTATGATAAGGCAGCCGTATGATCTGAGTTGAAATGGTAGCTTTTATCATTTGGCCAGATTTTAAAGAAATCTTCGCTGTCACCTGAATTATGAGTCAGTAGTGTTTTAAACCGAAGCCGATTAGCTACTTGGCTGGTTAATCTTGCTTTGAACGGTTGGAACAATGAAATAACAGCATAACCCACGGCAACGGCGCTTAAAACATTAAGACTATCGACAAAAATAGTGGCTCGTCGGCTTTGAATGGTTAAAGAATTACTGGTTGTAAAGTTGAATTGATCAACAGTTCGTTGGGCTGCTTCTGTTATGCTTATTTCTTGGTGAAAATCATGATTATCTAAAAGTACATAACCAGCTGTTCCGTAAGCCAGAATGATCAAAAACATCGTTATAATAACTCTTAATGAGATAGAAAAGTTCTGAATCGCACTTCTTACAGTGAAAACACTCCTGAATATGATCAAACTAAATACAACGGCAATCGGCAAAACTATTATTCTTAAATATGTTATGGAACGATGAGCAGAAGCGACGTTATCGAGTTGGGCCAGATTAAGTCCTAGGATAAAAGTGTATAGTATAACCGTTGCTGCCCAGGCAGCCTGTTTGCGGCGATGCAGTAAAGTACCTAGGTATACTAAAGTTAATCCACTTATTAAAGGTAACGTAACTAAAGTATCACTAACTCTGGCACCGTGAGGATGAATCTGATTTGCCAAGGTGGCCGATATAATAACCAGACCATTGCCAATAACGGCAATAGTAATTGACTGAAGAATTAAGCGTCTGTGCCATTGAGTTGTATTTTGCATAAGATTCCTAACATTATTGTACAAGAATATTAGTCGAAAAGTTGTAATCTTTGCGTTAATGCTTGCACAAGGTATTTGACAAATCGTACACTATATCCAGAGTTGGAGGGTTGAATGGGAGTTTACAGTAATACACAGATACGCGCGGCTATTGAAGAGGGCCATATAGTATGTGTACCGTTTGATTCGAAACAAGTTTCGCAGGCCAGTATGGACGTAACTTTGGGCTATTATTACTACCACACGGACCAACCGCAAAAAGGATATGTCTATAATCCTTTTGATGAAGCTGGCGTCCGACGCTATTTCGGTGAAGCCAGACAGGCCGTCGTCCATCAAGATTGGTGTAATGCTAATGGCGTCAAGCTACTAGAAGGTATTCCTGCCGAACATCCAGTTATACCCCTGAAGCCAGGCGAGCGCATACTGGCTCATACTCACGAGTTTTTCGGCATTAAACCGCCAGGAGCTTGTGAAGTTAAAAGTCGTTCGAGCTGGGGTCGCAACGGTATAGCAGTTTGTTTTGATGCCGGTTGGGTGGATCCGGGCTATATTAACCGTTTGACTCTCGAGATTTATAATTTGAACGAACACGAAACCGTGCTTTTACCAGTTGGCGAGCGAATCGCACAAATTGTTTTTCACGAAACCGGTGAGGTTGAGGGTAGTTATGGTGAAGGACGGGATGAAGGTTTCAGTGGCAAGTATCAGCAAGGCTCAAACCTCGATGATTTAATTGCCAAATGGAATCCTGACCAAATGCTACCTAAAGCTTACAAAGATAAGCGTCATCTCCCGGAGGCCATCAAAGGTTTAAAAGCGCGATGAGTATTAACAAATCAGCTCGACCTGGGCTATTTTTGGTAATTGAAGGTACCGATGGATCTGGTAAAGGAACCCAGTTTAAACTTCTCAAAGAACGCTTAGAAAATAATGGGTACGCAGTAGCTGCTTTTGATTTCCCCCAATACGATTTAGGATCAAGTTTTTTTGTTAAGGAATACTTAAATGGAAATTATGGTACTGCGGAAGAGGTCGGACCGTATACAGGCTCGTTATTTTATGCCCTAGACCGTTACCAAGCCTCAAACCAAATTCGTCAGGCTTTAGAGGATGGTAAAATTGTTATAGCCAACCGCTACACTGGCTCCAATATGGCTCACCAAGGCACAAAATTTGCAACTCCTGAAGAACGAAAAGGATACTTTATATGGCTTGAAAACCTAGAATTTCAAATGCTCCGGATTCCGCGTCCCAGCGCTAGTATTATTTTACGGGTACCTGCTGAAATTGCTCAAACTTTAGTAGATCTTAAGGAACCCCGGGCCTATACTGTTAAAAAACGAGACATTCACGAAGCTGATCTTTCTCACTTGGAACGGTCGGTACAGGTTTATGATGATATGTGTGAATTGTTTCCCCGCGATTTTGTCCGATTAGACGCTGTCCAAAACGGCAAACTGCAACCTATTGAAGTTATTCATGAACAAATATGGGAAAGTATCCAGCAACTCTTGCCAGCACCAACCGGAAAACCCGGAAGTATAGCAATGCAAACTGTTAATAGCCATAATCCTTTCGTCAAAAAAGACGAAAAAGGTCATTGGGTTATTAGCTCGGCTGGACAGGATTTTTTGGCCGAATCAGTTACCAATACCGAAGGCGACGTTTACGGCTTTAAAGATAAACTAGGGCCAATGACGATTGCTGCCGCTATGGCTCGCCTGAGTCGACGCGGCGACGATATGCGGGTCACTATCCTGGATGAGTTTGCTGAAACGGCCGGCAAGGACGCTAAGCTACTGCAGCGGGTTATTACGGCATACGGTGATGACTCTGTCCAGCAGTTAATCGGCCAATATATAGTTGTTGAGAACGCCTCTAATTTACTTACTAAAAAACTTGAGTGGGGGAGACTCGCAGCTTACCTGGAACAATCAACCCGATATATCTATTTTGATCAAAAAGATTCCCAGGGCAATTACCGTTATTACGTACCCGAACACTTCAAATCAGATGTTAAAAAAGAGTATCGACGAGTTATGAATAGCATTTTTGATTTGTACTCAGAAATGGTTCATCAGTTGACCAAGTATTTACAAAAAAATTCTATAACTCCTGTCAATGAACGTGATGGAGCTTGGAAAGGAGCTATTCGAGCGCAAGCCTGCGATGCTGTGCGTCCAGTCCTGCCAGTAGCTACTAAATCTACAGTTGGTATTTATGCTTCAGGGCAGGCCTTAGAAAGCTTAATAATACACCTTTTAGGTGATGAACTACCGGAAGCTAATATTGCTGGTCGGAACATCCTTACTGAAGCCCGTAAAACTATCCCAACATTTCTAGAACGAGCCGATAAACCCGATCGTGGTGGTGCTACAATGGCTTACCGCGCCAACACATATAAGGCTGTTCAAGATTTAGCTAAGGCTTATTTGCCGAATGCACACGCTGATGAATCGGAAGCAGTTCAGCTTAATAGCGTCTGGCCACGAAATGAAATGGATTTGCTTCCGGATATGCTTTACGAACATAGCACCTTACCGCTTGGGAGTATTAGAAAAGAAGTTGAAACGTGGGATTATGAGCGCAAGAACGAAGTTTTCACAGCCTATATTGGTGAAAGATTAAACCGACGTCATCGCCCTGGCCGGGCACTAGAAATAGCCCATTACAGCTGGGATTTAGTATGTGATTACGGTATTTTCCGTGATCTGCAACGCCACCGTATGGTTGATGATCTAGAATGGCAGTTCTTGACCCCACGCTACGGTTACGAGATGTCACATCTGATTGAAGATGCTGATTTAACGGAAAGTTTTGAAAAATGTTTTGACCTTAGCCTTGGGCTATATAGCTACTTGCAACAGGCCGAACTTGTACTGGAAGCTCAGTACGCTACCTTATTGGGTCATAAGATGCGCTGGAAAGTTACTTACAATGGGCGTGAAGCTTTTCATCTACACGAACTGCGTACATCGCCCCAGGGTCATCCTAGTTATCGCAAACTTGTTCAGGAAATGCACGAAAAACTTTCGCAGGTCCATCCAATACTTGGCGAAGCTATGATATTCGTAAATAAAGGAGAAGATAAAGAACTTACTCGACTAGCCGCCGAACGCTACACCCAATTCAAGCTTACTCACCTAGGGTAGGCTGTGGTTGGCTAGAATAGACTACATCGTAATTTGTGATCCTTGAAAAAAGAGCTATACCAACTTTTGTTATGACAATATCAGATCCCACTACTCTTATACCCAGATTCATTTTTAACAATTCATGTTGAATGCCGTGGCAAGGGTCATCTAAGACGAAATATGCATAGAAATCTGAGTGTTCAGTGTCTTTTGGATCCAAATAAGCTTCCCAATTTTCAATCAAAGCACTCGTTGCATCTATAGCTGAATTTTCGATCGAAGCTAGAATCATTATTTCATCTTCAATATTTTGGTTGTGTAATATGTTTACCATGGTTCGAAACTTTCTAATGAACTAAAAAAGGAAATTTATCCTTACCTGAATATTTATTACGACTTGCTGATTTAAATTGGGTGACAGCACATACATTATTCGAGAGTGACCGTATCTTGAATGTAGTAACGCCTACATCAACAGTTGGACTACAGGTAATATTTTGCATGACTCTTCTTTAAAAACACCGTTTTTACTTTACGGAAACCTTATAGTGTTTTCTAATATTAAACTTACGCCGTTTATCAGGGGTTGTCAAGAAAGATCCATTGTAGTAGATTAGAGGTATGAAGAAATTAAATAATATAAAAAACTTACACCTACTCCTAGGTCTTACAGGGCTGTGCTTCAGTACTGTTGAAGCCTGAGCGTTTATACGCCTTAGCACAGCTCATCACATCAGGCTTCACCAAGAAGTCTGATTTTAATTTAAGGAGAATATTATGGTTGAAGTTGCGACCAACCACGTAGAGAGTGATTTTATAAGCTCTGAAGATGAGGAAAATTTTAAAACACAAATTGTATTGCGTAAGGAGTTTGAGAAAAAGGTTGTAGTAATACCCTACGCAAGTGCAAGTGATGCAGATAGAGCCCAATACCCTGAACCAACAAACCAGGAAATACATGATTACTGGGCCGGTATGATGCCTTGACAGCTGAACTCAAGTAATGCAACATTCATTTATGGCTCAATCAATTATCGCTGAGAAGACTGTCAACCACGCACCCGCGAGGAATTGAGTTGTTATGAATTAGAAAAACGAACGGTCCTCAACTAAAAGAGGGCCGTTTTTGTTAAAAGGAGATTATATGACGACAGATCGAAAAAAGAATTCGGATACATTTCAACCCGACGAGAGTTATTTAGAAATTAATGATAAGTTAAGAGCGTTAAAAGTAGCTGATCCAAAAACTCTCGGCAGTATAGCTTTACGGCCCGCTGCACCAGAAAAAACTCCAATATATAATGAACCCGTTTATACTGACTAGTTGACAGGGGTGAGGCTGTCTGTTAAAGTAATGCTAAGTTACCAAAGACAGCGACGGGTATAGCCTTGATAATGTCGCCTAGGTGTAAACACTAAGTCTTTGATGTATTTCAGAGGCTTTTTTTACAGGTAACACTCCGAGTTCAAGTTCATTAGGTCGATATATTAAACAGGAGTATATACAAATGGCTTTACTAAAAGCAAAAAAACACGAGGTTGTATCTGAAGTTAGTGCACTCCTCAACTCTTCTAAGATGACAGTGATAACAGCTTACAAAGGTACAACAGTAAAAGCCTTACAGGAGCTACGTCGCGAAGCCCGCTTAAACGGTACAACTGTAAAGGTTGTTAAAAACCGTTTAGTAATTAAAGCAATTCAGACGAACGAAAACCTTAAAGACGTTGATACTAGCGCCATTAATGGAATGCTTCTGTACGCATTTAACTCTGAAGACGAAGTTGCACCAGCTCAAACCCTGGCCATTTTTGCCAAAAAACAACCTACCCTACAATTCGTAGGGGCGATTAACGCCGATGGCAATTTTATTGCAGCTGAAGATGTTAAAGCATTGGCAGCTCTTCCTAGCAAGGACCAATTAATTGGTCAAGTACTGACTATGCTGCAAACCCCAGTCAACGATATAATGTCGGCTTTATCTGGTAACCTTCATGGATTACTTGAAGGCCTTGAAACTAAAGCTAATAATTAGAAATTTAAAGGAGAATATAATGGCAGATTTAAAAAAATTAGCAGAAGAGATGACTAAGCTTTCTGTTTTAGAAGTAAACGAACTTAAAAACATCCTTAAAGATACATACGGTATTGAGCCAGCTGCCGCAGCTGTTGCTGTGGCCGGTCCTACTGCTGGTGGCGACGCTGCTCCAGCCGCTGACGAAAAAAGCGAATACAACGTTGTCCTTAAGGATGCTGGCGCCCAAAAGGTTGCCGTAATCAAAGCTGTTAAGGATATTACCGGACTTGGCTTAGGCGAAGCTAAAGCAATTGTTGACGGCGCTCCAAAGAATGTCCTCGATGGTGCTAAAAAAGAAGACGCTGAAAACGCTAAGACTGCCTTGGAAGCAGCTGGTGCAACGGTTGAACTAGTCTAATAAACTATTTCGTAAATAAATAGTCCCTTCCGAGGGCTATTTTCTTTTGGAAAAAAGGGAAATATGAAAACAAAAAAAACGGTGATATTGATAAATCTCTAGTAGATAGTTACAAAAACCTGAATATAGCTACGACCTAAGCAGAAACGTAAACGAGTTTTCCACAGATTTAGATATTGTTGTTTTGACTTGATAACTCAAACATGTTATTTTGAGGCATAAAGTGTAGGTAAACAAAGACAGAAGTACTACGAGAGGTAGCCAATTATGGCAGATTTAGCAGACAAACAAATCAAACGATTACGATCACTAATACAAGAAGCCGAAACCAATCTGGCAGCTGCGAAAGAGCTTCTTGTGAGCGTCGTAGGTGATGACCCTGTTGTTACCGCATCTAATGTTGAAGATAACTTGGGTAAGGTAATTGAAGGTGTTTTCGACGGCCAAAATATGGTTGGTAGTGATGGCAAATTATATCCAGTACCTGCTAATTACGCTTCTAAGTCTAAGCTAGTTCAAGGCGATATACTCAAATTAACTATTGCTGATGACGGAGCTTTCTTGTACAAGCAAATTGGACCAATTCCCCGAAAACAATTAGTTGGAGTTCTTGAACAAAAAGAGGGCCACTATTTCGTTAAAGTTGCCGATCACGAGTATCGAGTTCTACTGGCTAGCGTAACTTACTTTAAGGCTAAGCCAGGTGATCAAGTTAGTGTCAATGTACCCGAAGAAGATGGCGCTGAGTGGGCCGCCTTAGAAGCAGCTCTTTAAATTATGTCACATAAAGATTCTATACGCGCGTTCGCTGAAGATCCGGATAACTCGTATCTGTCTTTGAATGTTGCTTACGCTAGCGCCTTAACAGGTGAACTACTTGATCTAAGCGATAGGCATGGATTAGCTAACATAGCTAGAGGTGTAGGTTTTTTGGCAGCCGCTGTAGCTGTTTATCAAGTTTTCCCCAGACCTAAACCATTTTACCAGATTTTACCTTCGTCTCCTGACGGTTCATGGTAGTCAATAACACTACCTCTCAAGTATAATAGACCTACTATGGGGCAAGCTTTATATCGTAAATACCGTTCTAAGAGTCTGTCTGAAATCGTTGGCCAGGATCATATTATTAAAACACTGCAAAATTCTTTAAGAAAAAATTTGATTAGTCATGCTTACCTATTTACAGGACCACGTGGGGTAGGTAAGACTAGTATTGCTCGTATTTTAGCCCACGAAATCAACGGTTTAGAATACGACGAAGATAAACCCGTTATTGATATTATTGAAATTGATGCTGCTAGTAACCGAAGAATTGACGAAATTCGCGACCTTCGTGATAAAGTTCATATCGCGCCAACTAGCGCCGAGTATAAGGTTTACATTATCGATGAAGTTCATATGTTAACCAAAGAAGCTTTTAATGCTCTTTTAAAGACCCTAGAAGAGCCCCCAGCGCATGTAATTTTTATATTAGCGACGACAGAATCGCACAAACTGCCTGAAACGATTATTAGCCGCACCCAAAGATTCAAATTTAAAAGCATAGATCCCAATAAAGCCGTAGAACATTTACGATCAATTGCAATAAACGAGAAAATCAGTATCAGTGACGAAGCTTTGGTATTAATTGCTGAGCATGGCGACGGAAGTTTCCGCGACAGTATTGGTTTGCTTGATCAAGTTAGTAGTCTCGGCCATAAAATCCAAGCTGAAGATATCCGTAGCATGCTCGGCATAGCGCCAAAAGCGCTAATCGAAAAACTGTATAAGTATACAATTAATGGCACACCTAAGGATATTCTCGATATCCTCACTGATAGTACAGAACGAGGAGATGAACCAGTTCAGTTAGCTGCACAGCTTGGTCAGGCCGTCCGTAAACAGCTTTTAGATGGTTCTAACCATGCTTTAGTTTTAACTCAGTTAATGAACCAATTAATTGATGTTCCGGCTAGTAGTGACCCAGAAACTAAACTAGAGGTAGTCTTGCTTGGCATTAATTTGCAAATAAATATCATTCCATCTGTTGAAAAATTTACTGATACAAATAACAAAAAACATGAGATTGATTTGGTTAAGCCAAAATTAGTAGTAGCTAAAGTTGAAAAACCCAAAAAGGAGCTTATTGATACAAATAGCGAAAAATTAGATACATCTGACTTTACTGAGGATTTTCTAAAGGCTTGGTCTAATGTTCTTGAAGCTATTAAGAAGAAATATAACACTCTGTACGGAATTATTCGGATGGCGCAACCATCGTTTGATGAGGATATTATTACTTTGGCATTTAATTTTCCGTTTCACCAAAATCGTGTTAATGAGATGAAGAATCGTCAAATTTTATTAGATTTAATGTCTGCCCAGCTTGGCCGCGACGTGAAAATTATTTGTGTGCTCAATAGCAGTAGGAAGACAATATCGGCTCCTGAAGAGGCAAAAAAACCTATTACAAACCCATTAGATAACATAAGCAATATATTTGGTGCTACTGAAGTGCTAGAATCATAAATACTATGGCTGCTAAACTCCCGACTGACTTGATTAGAATCCCGCCTCAAAACAGTGAAGCAGAGGCTAGTTTATTGGGAGCCATTCTTATCGATAGTGATGCCCTAGTAAAAATTGCCGACACAGTTCGGTCAGAAGACTTTTATGAAGACCGACACCGCCGAATTTACGAGGCAGTAACTAGACTATATGAACAACATAGCCCTATTGATGTCTTGACACTGTCCGATCAATTGCGAGCTACCGGATTTTTAGACGCCGTAGGTGGTTCATCTTATTTAACAGAACTAACTAATTTCGTACCAACTGCATCACATGTTGAGCAATACGCTATGATTGTCGCTCAGAAATCTTTGCGGCGGCGTCTAATTAAAGCTTCTCAGGATATAGTTGGACTTGGGTTTGACGAAAGTACAGATCTACAGGAACTTATCGAAGAAGCAGAAACTAGGCTTTTTAATGTTAGTCAACAGCATGTAAAACAGGACATTGCTAGTTTGGAAGATATTTTAGCCGAAAGTTTTGAGCGTTTAGATGAATTACACAAAGACAAAGGTAAGTTGCGTGGAATTCCGACCGGTTATAAAGATCTAGATACAAAACTTGCCGGTCTTCAAAAATCTGATCTCTTCATAATTGCAGCTCGGCCTTCTATGGGAAAAACCGCTTTCGTTTTGAACCTAGCTCATAATGTGGCAGTTAACGCTAAAGAGCCTGTACTAATTTTTAGTCTTGAGATGGGTAAGGAACAGCTGGTTGACCGCATGTTGGCTCGTGAATCAGGTGTGGATGCCTGGTCCTTAAGAACAGGCAATTTGAATGATTCTGACTTCGAAAAAATTGGTCAAGCAATGGGTACTTTGAGTGAAGCTCAAATATATATTGATGATACGCCCGGAATTACTGTTAGTGAGCTAAGAACTAAAGCACGTCGGGAAGCACATCAACATCCATTAGGATTAATTGTAGTCGACTATCTTCAACTGATGAGCGGTGGCTCACGTTTTGGTGGTGACGCTAATCGGGTTCAAGAAATTTCCGAAATATCACGCGGGTTGAAAGGTGTAGCCAGGGAATTGAATGTACCGGTTTTAGCACTGAGCCAATTAAGCCGTTCTGTCGAAAGCCGAACCCCGCCACATCCACAGTTATCGGATCTTCGTGAATCTGGCTCGATTGAACAGGATGCAGATGTGGTAGCCTTCCTATATCGAGAGGATTACTATAACCCTGAAACGGATCGAAAAAACATTATGGACATTATGATCAAAAAACACCGGAACGGCCCGACTGGCAACGTTGAACTTTACTTTGATCGTGAAAAACAGCGGATAACATCTCTCGATACCAAACACGAAAATCCTTTTAGTAAATAAAGACCAAAAGAGAAATTCTATATCTTAGGGTTTACAGGGTATAATATCCATAAGCATGAAACAATCTTTTTATAAGTTTATTGGAACGTATTGGCATCAAATATTAATCTATGGAATGGTTGCCGCTTTTGTTGGGGCAGTTTTATGGTACCAGCTTGGCACACTGGTTCCCGGTTTCAGTTTGCCCGAGTTAACTGCCCGCTCAGAAGTAAATTCGCTTCATAAATTGATTGCTAATCCTTTATTCCTTCCTCATAAGCTAATTCAATATGCCTTTATTAGGTTAGGTAAAAATGGGCCGTTTTGGATGCGATCTGCTAGTGCTCTCTGGGGTCTCGGTGTAATACTCCTTTCTTTTGATATTATTCGGACTTGGTATAGTCGAAGGATTGCTGTTATGAGTTCTTTATTACTGATTACGTCGGCTTGGTTTCTGCATTTTGCTCGTTTAGGAACACCATTAATAATGTTTACTAGTTCGATTGGACTGATCTGGGTTGGAATGAAATTAAAGTCAGTCAGCGCGCCAAGAATTAGAACAATTATGGCCAGCATACTTATTTTGGAAGTTTGCCTGTATGTGCCAGGATTAGCTTGGCTAGTTGTACCGCTATTATTTTGGCAACGGCAACATATTTGGTTTGAGATCTCTAAAATACCGAAATTTCTGGGTTGGTTCACAATTACCGCCGTTATAGTCGGGTTAGTACCGTTGATCAACGGTTTCATCCGTAGTCCAATATTGGTTAGAGACTGGTTAATGTTGCCAAGTCGATTCAATCTTGGTTTATTCTGGTCAAATGCCTGGCACTTACCAATTTGGTTTACCTTTAAAGGTCCTGAATTACCTGTATATTGGCTTGGACATCTTCCAATGTTTAATAGTTTTAGTCTTATCATGGGCATGTTAGGTGTTTATGTTTTGTTTAGTTATCGACTACTAGACCGGGTACGGGTATTTTTTGGTATTTTTTTCCTAGCTGTTGTTTTGACGATCTTTAATGGTTGGTTAGCACTTGTAATCGCACTACCTGTATTCTACATTTTCGTCGCCGCTGGAATCGCACTATTCTTGCAGCAATGGTTCACAGTTTTCCCTCGTAACCCTTTAGCTAGAGCAGCTGGTATTACGGCGGTCGCATTCGTTATAATCCTCGCTTGTTTTTACAATACACAATCATATTTTGTGGCATGGCCGCGAAATTTCGATACTCGGCAAGTTTTCAACCTAAAATCTTAGAATTTGTTATACTAGCAAGTAAGTAAATAAGGGAGAAAAATATGACCCGATTTGACCAGGCCAAAATGCTAATGCAGGCCCGAAAAGTTCAAAAAGAATTACAAAAGCAGGTAATTACAGTCGAAAAAGGCGACGGAGCTGTGAAGGTAGAAATTACCGGCGAACAAAAAATAAAAAAAATTTATATTGATCCGGAATCAGTGGACTTAGATGATATCGCTGATCTCGAACGCAACATAGAGGATGCTGTTAAGGAAGCTATAAACGAAAGCCAACGTATCGCTGCTGAAAAAATGCAACCGTTGATGGGCTCTTTAGGCAGCCTAGGTTTGTAAAAAAATTTTAAATAGAAAATTTGAACTATAGTTTATGAGAATTTTACCGCCTGCCATCAATGAACTTGTAGACGCTCTAGGCCTATTGCCAGGAGTTGGGCCACGTACGGCTGAGAGGTATGCTTATTACTTGTTAAGGGCTAACCCAGATAAAGCCACCAAACTGGCCGAAAAGATAGCAATTCTCCACGAGCAGATTGATTATTGTCCCAGAACTTTTGCTTTGATCCAAAAAGGCGAAAAATTGTCTCAGCTATATATTGACCCTTCACGAGACAAAACATTCATTGCAGTAGTCGCCGAACCTTTTGATATTGTCGCTCTAGAGAAAACTGGAGGCTTTAAGGGTACTTACCACGTATTAGGTGGACTTGTATCACCAATCGACGGAATCGGCCCTGAGCAGCTTCATATTAGCGAATTAGTTCAACGAATTGATACAGATAAGGTCAATGAAGTAATCCTTGCAACCAGTGCCAGTGTTGAAGGCGAATCCACGGCTCTTTATATACAGAAGCAGATCGGAGATAGAAAAGTTAAAATATCACGCTTAGCTCGTGGATTACCAGTTGGTTTAGATTTAGAGTATGCTGATCAATTGACCCTTAGCCGGGCTCTAGAGAGCCGTCAGTTGATGGAATAGGTTATACTGTTATCAATGAAAAAAACTGAATATCCTGAAGCTGCTGAGATCGCCGGAATATTGAAAAACGCCAAATCGGTGGTAATTCTTCAAGCTGATAATCCTGACGGCGACAGCTTGGCTAGCGCCTTAGCTTTAGAGCAAATCCTTAGTGACATGGATAAAGAACCATTCCTCTACTGCGGCATTGATATACCCAGCTATTTACACCACTTAAGCGGATGGAGTCGTGTCAGTAAAGATATACCACATAAGTTTGACGCCAGTATTATTGTTGACACGAGTAGTGATGATTTATTTGAAAGTCTGAAAAAAACAAACTTACGTAAATCAATTGCTAACAAACCTTGCATAGTCCTAGATCATCACCCAGTTGAAGCTGGTATACCATTTGCAACGGTTACGTGTAACAAAAACGTTGTGGCAACTGGTGAATTAATATATGAACTAGCGCACCAGCTCAATTGGCCGATTAGTCTAGCTGCAAAAGAGCTAATTGCAACCTCGATCATGTCAGACAGCCTTGGACTAGTTAGTGAGGGTACCAGTTCACGTAGTATTCAAGTTATTTCAGAGTTAGTTGAAAATGGGGTTAGTCTAGCGAAAGCTGAAGCTGCTCGTCGTGAATTGATGCGTAAATCTCCCGAGTTAACTCGCTACAAAGGCCAATTGCTCCAACGAATCGAATATTACGACCGGATCGCTACGATTACAATTCCTTGGGAGGAAATTCATAAGTATAGTCCATTATATAACCCCTCAATGTTGGTAATCGATGATATGCGTTTAACCGAGGGTGTCGACGTCGCTATTGCTTTCAAAGTATACCGGGATGGTAAAATCACCGGTAAGATCAGAACGAACTTTAATAAAGGCATTGCTAATGATTTGGCTTTTAATTTTGGCGGCGGCGGACATCGTTATGCCAGTGGTTTCAAAATAAACGATGGACAACTTATCAAGGATGTCATAAATGAATCTGTCAAGATAGCAAACCAGTTGTTAGATAAATTAGATCAGGACAACAAAGATGCTGTTGTTTAATACGCTTACAAAACGCATAGATGATTTCATCCCTAATAAACCTGGTCGTGCAACCATGTATAGCTGTGGACCAACTGTTTATGATCACATTCATATTGGAAATTTGCGGGCTTTTATATCAGCCGATATTCTTAGACGGTGCCTAATTTCCGAAGGTTTAGAAGTAAAACAGGTTATGAACTTTACAGATGTAGACGATAAAACTATTGATCGTAGTCAGAGAAGCTATCCCGAAGATGCACCGGAAACTGCATTAAAGACTATGACACTAAAATATGAACAAATCTTTCTGGAAGATATGAAGGCTATCGGTAATGATACAGATGCAATGCAGTTTGTTAAAGCAACAGAAAGTATCCCTGACATACAGAAGTTGATTCGAAAATTATATAAAAGTAAATTTGCCTACATAGCCGACGATGGGGTTTATTTCTCGATAAAAAAATACCGTGATTCTGGAAAAAAATACGGTCAGTTACTAGAGCTTAACCAAGACAATACCAATGAATCCAGGATAAATAATGATGAATATGATAAAGAGTCAGTTCATGATTTTGTTTTATGGAAATTACAAAAAAATTCGGAACCGGCTTGGGAATTTGAACTAGACGGCCATAAACTTATGGGCCGACCTGGCTGGCACATTGAGTGCTCGGCAATGAGTGCCGCAAACCTTGGACAACCATTCGACATCCACACTGGTGGAATTGATTTAATTTTTCCACATCACGAAAATGAGATTGCACAAAGTACAGCTGCAACTAACATGCTATACGCCAATTTTTTTGTCCACAATGAGCATTTACTAGTCCATGGACGAAAAATGAGCAAAAGCCTCAACAATGTTTTCACTTTAATAGATATTCAAGAAAAAAAAATTGACCCAATGGCTTTTCGAATATTGTCAATGCAAGCTCATTATCGCAGTACGCTAAATTTTAGCTGGGATAACTTAGAAGCGGCTGCTA
>Ga0194055_10000861_pt1 | contig 24584 bp, 20 predicted proteins | sample SepL449m_MetaG_FD_155482 | JGI IMG/M metagenome (GOLD analysis project Ga0194055, IMG submission 155482) | Anoxic zone freshwater microbial communities from boreal shield lake in IISD Experimental Lakes Area, Ontario, Canada - Sep2016-L442-9m | ecosystem: Environmental > Aquatic > Freshwater >... | reverse complement strand
GAAGCATGGGCGACGTGCTAAAAGTATTTTTCGTTATGGTCTTGATTTTCTGCGTTCCATTTTTGTTGATCTCGATCTAAAATATGATGATTTTCTTCAGTCCTTACAATTTTTGTCCTGTACGTAGGGAGAAAAGATATTCGGGGATAGTTGGGCACTATTTTTATTAATCCGCTATATTTGGTAAGATTTTGAAAATATTGGGCCCTCTCTAATGAGGGAAATACTAATATTTGCGCTCTATTTGACCAAGCTTGCTCTGCTTTTTGGACCCAACCAGATAGGGAACTCAAAGGTAATCTTTCAATATTGAGATCATGATTTTGGTAGATTAAGGGAATTTTGTGTGTAGAGAGACAAGCAGCAACATAACCAAAAGCATCATAGGCATAAATTAAAGAAACATTGGCAAGAATTTGACGACATTGCCAAATAAAATTTCTATACTCTTGTAGTTTACTCCAGAGTCTTTGTTGCTCTTTTTCTCTTACTGAGCAGTATTGACCTAGGCGATAGATAGTCACATTATCTGGATAATCCCAAGTGAAGGGATCTTGATTACGGCAGATCAAAATTACGTCATAATATTCTGCCAATAGATGAATTGCATTAATTGTAGGAGGATAATAATCTGCATTAGCGTAGATCACTATTGCTATATTTTGTTTAGCCATCTTAGTTATTGATGAAACCTTGCTTCAATATTTTTAACTAACAGACTTGGAGTAAAGATTGAGCATGGATCATAGCCTCCCTCATACACAAGGTGTCCTATATCATCACCAAATACACCACTGTGGAAATGAGCGGGATGCCATATGGTAGGGCATTGTCCTAGATAGGAAGCCCAGCCACTAAAAGTACTACCGGAGGAGGCTATTAAAAGTTTGCTTTTAGATAGAGTGAGTAGATCGCAAATAGAAGGAGCACGCCCAGCAAGTCTTACTTGTGGCAATCCCAATATACTGGAGAGTTCCTGCTCATAACCATCGGAAAACAAGGTGACTGGCACATTGTATCCAGCTATTGCACGAATCGCCTCAATAGTCACGATAAACCATTCCAAAGGCGTTCGCGCATTACCAAACTTAGTAAAATCATCTTCTACTTTTAGTTGTTTGAAATCACCTCTTCTGATATGAACTCCTATTTCTGGAGCTGAGCGCTTGTCAATTTCCTTAAGAATATCTGGCTTTATAGTTAAAAATAACTTCTGTTTAATCAAAGGCTGATTATTTTTTAAATCTCTAAAAAGATTACTCCAATGTGGTAATTGATTAAAGATAAATACATGATGATCTTTTATTTTTATTGAAAAATCAGAAGGATTTATTTGAGAAATTTCCCAATTATAGTGAAGCTGAGCTCTATTTAAAATAGCTAACCAATAGTTTATTTTAGATAGATAAATTTTATTATCAAAAAATTGTCTATAGTATCTCTTATCAGATTCTCCTCTCAGGTAGGGACCTAGAGAAAAATTGGACCAATTAGGCTCAATAACCGGAATATCATTCATCTGAGCAAATAAAATTGCTCTAGCCCATACTAACAGCCTATTACCTAGTCCAGCTTTAGGTAATTGTGGATATACCAAGGTTTTTTTATTAAGCATCAATACCTTTACACATTACTTTAGAGTAGTTATCGATAATTTTCTTGCCATACTCATCCCAAGAACATGAAGTTCGCGATCGCTCTAGTGCGTTGCGACTCATTTGTTCAGTTTGTTCAGGATTTTCGTAGAAAAAAGATATATTTTCTTTAAGAGCATTTACATCCCTAATAGGTATAGAAAAACCATCAAGTCCAGGTCGCACCATATCTTCTGCACCTGTATTAGTAGTGTGAATAATAGGTAAGCCGCAGGCCATTGCTTGGGGAATTACCATAGCAAGGCCTTCTTCGATCGAGGCTAAACAAAAAACTGAACATTGTGAATATAGATATAGCAATTGATTTTGGGGATATTGCCCCTTTAAGAGTATATTTTCACTCTGGTATTTAGCCAAAAAGGGTTTTATTTCTGGTTCAAGCGAGCCAACAAGCCAAAGCTCAGCATCGGGCAAATTTAACTCATAAAAAGCTTGTAATAGATACTGCACACCCTTGCGCAGTGAAATTCCTCCACAATGGATCACTCTAAAAATATTGTCTTTCTTGGGAAGCTGGTAGAATTGCTCGAGTGAAGTACCATATGGTATGTGAATTAGCTTGCTTTCTGGTATGCCTTGCTCAATAAAAGTCCTCTTTACAAAAATACTAGGAATAGCAATCATATCTGTATCTTGATAGGCTGCAAGTTCTCTTTCGTAGATTGCCGGATGGGTTTTGTTGAATTTTAAACCCCATTTTTCATATTCCTCCTCTAAAATCTGTGTTTGATAGCGGATATGACTACTTCCTCGCTCAACAATAGTAGTTATTCCCATTTCTTTAGCCCGTTGTAGAGATTTTAAATTTGCTCCCGACCAACCTACAAATATGTCAAAATCTGGTTGTATATATTTAGCAACTTCTAGGTCAAACTGTTCCAACAATCTCCATTGCCAGCTCTTTAATTCTCTTGGTAAAGAACGTGCTAATACCTCTAGATACCATATTGAATAAATCAAGTCATTGTTAATTCCATAATTGTTAATGGCAAAATTTGGATAGGTGGAAATGAGTTTATGAAGATGATTATGGTTTTGTAACTGCTTAGCTAAATTAAAAGCATGAAAACGTCCAAAAACAGAGACGGTGACTTTCATAAATTTCTTGATTTGAATTATTGATCTTGGTAGATCTTGAGAATCTCAGCTATTCTCTGAGTGATGGTATTAGATAGAGCTTTTTCATAGCCAGAGCGGGCAATAGATTGAGCTAAATTAGGATTCTGCAGTAAATAGCTAACTTTTTGTTTCAATTCTTCTGGACTAGAAAAATAAACAGCTTCCCTATCTTCAACAAAAAGATCAAGTAAGGTTTGGCTTCTTTCACTGAGCATTAAGGTTGCTGTAGCCGGTATTTCATAGGTTCTGATATTGTGTCCACCTTCATTTTGGGGTCGTAATATATTAAGACCTATCTTGGCAGAGCCTAAAATTTTGGGAATATCTTGATAGCTACAGTTGCCCTGATAGAGACCTTTTAAAGAAGTCTCTTGACAACGTGTCTGCCAATAATCAGTACCCCAAAGTCCCAAACGATAGCCTTCTAGTGCTTTTAAATAGTACTCTCGTTTTTTGCTATCATCCCAATTACCGATGAATGCGACATCATAGCTAGGATCTTTTTGGGATAAGGGAAAGTGATAATGGGTATCGGCGCAAAAGGGATGAAAATAAGCTTTTTTGACCCCGTTTTTCTCAAGCTTGCTCACTAGTTGTTGGCTCCAGATAAATACTGCATCCCAGAGAGCAAAACCGTCTCTTACCCAAGCATTGCTGTGAGTATGATGTCGATCTAGAGGATTGTCTGTAAAAAAGACAAACACCTTACCATATTCTTTCAAAGCAAAAATTGTAGAAGGTTGTAATAGCAAGGGAGATACAACCAAAGTCAAATCAGGTTTCCATTGCTTGGCAACATTAAGTAGTTTGGCATTGGCTATTTGAGCTAGAGGCTGCCAAGCCAAACGTCTAGCTAATTTATTAACTAGAGATAGATTGGGCAAGGTTTGCTGCCAAGTAAAATACTCTACTTCAAAGCTTGAAAAGCCTCTACCATAGACTTCTTCAGTACTGCCTAAATTTAGGTTTTGACCGATTATCAAAATTTTTTTCATTTGTTCACTAAATATTCCAAGGCCTGTTTTAGTCCTTGGATATCTTGTTGATAGCTCCAGTTTTGAATCTTTTGCTTGCTGATTTGGCCAGCTTTTTGATAATTGGCAAGTCCCCAATTTAACGCTTGAGTTAAAGCGCTGATATCTCCTGCTGGATATATATAACCATTTTCTTTTTGAACTATTAGATCGCAGGCGCAGCCAACTTGATCACTGACAATCACAGCCTTAGATGCGTTCATTGCTTCATTGATAGCCAATCCCCAAGGTTCAAAACCAGAAGGCAAAACAAAAATATCACAAAGATCGTAAATTGCCGGCATTTGTGACTGATTATGAAAACCTAAAAATTTAATAGATTCCCACTTAGCTTTCTCTTCTAGCTGAGGGCGTAAATGGCCATCTCCTACAAACAATAGATAGGGATCAGGCTCTTGCAGTCCATTTTTTGAGAGCAGACAATAAGCCTCTAATAGATCTAATGGTCTTTTAACATCAATCATTTTGGCTGCAAAATGAATAACAGCTCGATCCTCTTCAAGTCCTAAAGATTGCTTGAGTTGTGCTCGCTTACTAGAAAATAGTTGAGCTTTTGTTGCAAAATAATCATTATCTACCGCATAAGGCATCTGGAATAATCGTCTCTTTTCTATTGCATAACTTTGATAAAATTGACGATTTAAACTACCAATACAAAGAAAACCGGAGACTTTAGCATAGAGCCATTGCAAAAAAATTCTCTTTGTTAAATATTTGATAGGATTACTAGTTTGATTAAGGTTGTTAGATTCTCCTCGCAAAAGTATTGGTATGTTAAGTTGCTCTGCTGCCATTATCGCTCTGATACTAGCAATCCGTGACCAACCATGTACCCAAACTGCATCAAATTTCCCTACTTTGAGCTCATTATATATATTTGTAGTTCTATCCAAAAAAAAGTAATTATAGCCTTCAAGTAAAGGCACATCCCACTCAATCAATCTTCCAAATCCCTTATCTTGATAAGCTTTGAGTGAAAAATCACTATAGAAAAAAACTTGTAAATCAATTTGTGGATCAGCAGCAATCAAACGGAGCAGGGGAGCTTGATACTGAATGGGATGCGAAACAAAATAAGCTAAATTAAGCATTGTAACTATAATTTAATAGCGAATATATTAGGAGTTTTTTCCCAATCATCAATTGTCTCTAAAGCTTTTTTTCTGCCAGTTTGAGAGGCCAAATAAAAACGACATCTTCGTAAACCATACCTAACAAATAGATAGAGGATATAGAAAATTGATTCTCTCCATTTAGGCTGAATTTGCTCAAAATTTCGAAAATAATTAAATATAGTTGATGAATAGCCCAGTCCCTCCTCAAGTCGCAAAAAATAATCCTCCTGCAAACGACTGTTAGGTATCAGATGGGTCAACTTCAAACATGTAAATAGACCAGTTCCCAATCCCAAATCACAAGCTGTGATAGCTAAGTCAATATCTTCATTGGAATTAAGAGATTTACCCCTGCGACCAAGATTCATCCTTCTAGGATCGCTGGCAATAAGATAAATATATTTTTGGGCAACCTCTCTGCGTAGACACATTCCAGCCCCACAAGGAGTAGTTGCTCGGTAATCAATAAGATTAGACCAAATATCTCTTTCAAGATTATTAATGGCTAAATTTCTCTGATAGCTTTTTGTCCATTTGGGAGGTATGATTTCAAATTCTGCTGAAATTTTTCCTCCCCAAGAACCAATCATTGGATAATCGCGGCTGATTTTTAGGGCAGACTCTAGATAAGTGGGATCTAGAACATTATCATCATCTACCATTACTAAAATTTCAGCTTTTGATTCTTTAATTCCCCTTACTCTTGCAGGAGTAAGCCCTAATTGCTCCTCGCGAATATGTCTAGAGTAGGGATGCCAAGAGAGATCATATTCGCTTTCAACAGGAGATTGACTGGCATTATCGATCAATAAAAGTTCCCAAAATTGTTTATCAAGAGTTTGATTTTCTAGGGAGTTTAATACTCTTGTTAAATAGTCATATCTGGGGTTATGTGTGCAAATGATCACACTTACTAGTAGTTGCATAGTACTAAATAATGTTTTTATAGAGAAATTTAGTTAATAAAACTAAAATTGAACTAATAATTGAGGGTGCTCGAGAACTAATCAAGGCCTGCTTAATTTGATTAGTCATTCCAATGAAATCATCTTGGGTAGCAAGTTGATTAGCATAGCGAAGCGCAGCTTGAGCTGAAAAATTCAATGCCTTTTTTTTGAGTTCTTGGGCAGAATTTTCAGATAGATATTCCTGCATAATTTCAATTGCCTTTCTAAAATCTTGAATGTTTTTTCCAGATCGAATAGAGTTTGCGGTCAAAGACGATAAGCCTTTGCGGTATAAAGCCAATGGTTCAACCTCATACCATATTGGGTAATTGGCAGCAGCTATACGAACCCACATTTCCCAATCCTCAGCCGAACAACAAAAACGACGATCAAAAGAGCCCAGTCTCTCATAGACTTCTCGGCGTACCACAATCGAGGGAGTTTGAATTCTTTGTCCTGCTGCAATTTTTTCTAACCAATTGGGTAAGATACCACTTGCACTTTGCTCTAATTCCGATATACCAGTCCAATTTCCTCTTTCATCGATATAAATGTGGCGGCAGAAAGCAGCTCCTATTTGGGGGTTTTCACTAAAGCCTTTCTGCAACTTGCTATAAAACCCATCTCTAACACAGTCATCTCCATGCAATATATGAACTAATTGTCCTTGTGAGCGCTCCAGGCAGGTTTCAAGGTTTTTAATATATCCTACATTCTCCTTCTGACGGTAAAATCCAACCCGGTCACCTCCTAACTCTGCCACAACAGCTGATGGATCATCTTGCTCAGAACAGTCGTCAATAACCTCAATTTACATAATATTATTCCCAAAATCTTGAGATAAAACGCTAGTCAAGGTTTCCCGGAGATAATCGGCGCAGTTATAGGTAGGAATCATCACTGACCAGAGATAATTTGAATACCCATCAGCAATTGGCTCAATCTTTGCTCGATAGGGATGTTGATTTTCCATTGTTTACTTTATAGATAATGATTCACTTAAAATTTTTATTCCTGATGTAACTGACCATTGTGGTTTAAATTTCAGAATTGTTGATAGTTGAGACAAATCGGCTTGAGATTTTTGAATATCCCCAACTCTAGAATGCTTAAAAACAATTTGTTGATTGGAACGACGATATGAATCTTTCAAAATATCCACTAGCTCAAGCAAAGAAGTTTCTCTTCCAGTACCAACATTACAAATGTAACAAGAGCCCCCCTTGAGGGGAATTTGTAGAGCTTGAGAAAAAGCTCTTGCTACGTCTTCAACATAGATAAAATCTCTAGTTTGAGAGCCATCACCAAAGATGGTGATAGGAAGATTATTTTGCATAGCCTTACTAAAGAGAGAAATTACGCCAGAGTAGGGTGAATTAGGATCTTGGCGTGGTCCAAATACGTTGAACAACCTCAGTCCAACAAAAGATATATTTAAATCTTGGGCAAAAAGATTTCCATATTGTTCGCTTACTAGTTTTTGCAGGCCATAGGGAGAAATAGGCTCTTTAGGCTGATCCTCTTTAATTGGTAAAGATATTTTATTGCCATAGACAGCAGCTGAACTTGCAAAAACCAATCTTGGAATCTGTAGAGCTTGGCACAGAAGCAAGATACTAATCATATTAGAGAGATTATTGTGATGAGCCTCCAGCGGTTTATTCCAAGATTGGGTGACTGATGGTGTTGCTGCCAAATGAGCAATACCATCTACAGGAGAGTTAAAATCTTCAATTTGGCAATCTAGTATATCTTTAGAAAAAAATCTGAGTTGGGGATGTTGAGGTAAATTAGATAGTTTACCAGTGGTCAGGTTGTCGACTACTGTAACAATATGGTCTTGTTTCAACAAATGCTCAATTAGGTGAGAGCCAATAAACCCAGCTCCACCTGTCACTATAAAGTGCATATTTGGGTACTTTAATAAATTTTTGTCTGAGGACTCGTCTTAGGCTTAGTCAATCCGATAATCTTTAACCAATATGGTTTGATTGACTTTTTCAGTAGTCTTTGGGAGTTTTCTAAGCGTTTAATAAATCTATACAATTTAGGATGCTGGAAAGGCCAAAACTCTTTTTCTAGTGCCTTCCAAATTGCAGGATCTTTTACATTTGTGATTTGCAAATATTCTTTGAGCCAATCTAAAAATTTCAGATAAGCAGGACTGGGTTCACCTATTAGGTTATGATATCCTTGAGCAGCAGCAATATGGCATGTACTATCAAAGTGCTGTCTATATTTATCCCAACAACCGCTCTCTACATATATAGAGGATGTAAGACAAATTTTGTAGAAAAAAACTTGATCCTCAAATAACCCACGAAAAGAATTTTCAAATCCACCCATATTTTTTACTAAATGAGAACGGATAAGGACACTACATGTTCCTGGTGTTTCTGCCTTGTGAGTTAAAAATAGTGGGATCATCTGTGGTGGCTTGATAATACTGTCTGTTTTGACACCTAGCCCCCGCAATCGATCTGGTTGTTTATATTGAGAATTACTGTCCCATCCGTACCATATTAAGGTAGATCCGTAAACCATGCCAACTTCAAGGTGGTTTTCTAATATTGCCACTTGAGTTTCTAGTTTTTTTGGGAGCCAAACATCATCGGCATCCAGAAAAGCAATATATTTACCCTTGGCTTGGAATATGCCAAGATTTCTAGTTGCACTCATTCCCCGATTTTGATGAGCATCATGTTCTAAATAGCGTATTTTCTCTGAATACTGCTGAGCATATTGCATGGCAATATTTGTACTTTCATCAGATGAACCATCGTCTACTAACAAGAGCTCCCAATTATCATAGCTTTGGGCAAATATGCTCTCTATTGCCTCAACAAAAAAGTTCTCTCCAGCATTGAAAAAGATTATGATGCAGGAAACCAATGGACTTTGGTACATCAAAAATCTCCTTCAGGAACTAAATTGTTTAAGTATCATATTTTTAGCTGTTGACTTGAGCATTTGTTTTGTAAGCTTTATACGATTTGTAAGAGCAAATAAAAAGGGATAATGGTTCATCCATAGCTCTCTGCGCAATTCTTTCCAAATTAATGGATTTTGGATTTGCTCTTGCACAAAGTATTGCTCTAACCAATGCAAAAAATTGACATAGGCAAGACTAGGACCACCACCAGGATCATAAAACTCTCTCTCGGTTGCTATGTGACAGGCGCTGTCGTGATGCTGTCTGTATCTATCCCAGCAACCACTTTCTACATATACAGGCGCTCTGAGGCAAATCTTGTAAAAAAATACTTGATCTTCATACATTCCCCTAAAGGATTCATTAAAACCACCTACTTCTCTGACTAATTGAGAGCGTATAAGTACGCTGCATGTGCCTGGTGTTTCAGCCTGATGGTTTAGAAATAAGGGGATCATCTTTGGTTGGCTGACCAGGGTATCCGACTTAACACCTAAATTACTCCTACGATCTTGTTGGATTTCTCCAGGATTATTATTCCAGCTATACCATATCAAGGTCGAGCCATAAACCATACCGGCTTGCGGATAATTTTCCAAAATTATTACTTGTTTTTCTAGTTTTTCTGGTAGCCAAATATCATCAGCATCAAGAAAAGCAATGTATTCTCCGCTAGCTTTATTGATGCCAAGATTGCGGGCGGCACTCATACCGAGATTTTGATGGGCTTCATGTTCTAGGTAGATTACTTTTTCTGGATATTGTTGGCTATATGCTTTAGCAATACCACTACTTTCATTGCTCGAGCCATCATCTACTAGCAGAAGCTCCCAGTTACTATAAGTCTGGGCAAATATACTTTCTATTGCCTCAATAAAAAAATTCTCTTGAGCATTAAGAAAAATGATAATACAAGAAACTAAGCTGTTTTTATTCATGGCACTTTGACAGAAAAATATTTTAATAATCGAGCAGCAAATTCTTCTTGATTCCAGTTTTGAATTTCAATTCGTGGCAAAGCAAAACAGTTACTCTCATGCCAAAGAATATCTTCGAATGTAGAGCAGGCACATTCAAAACCTACATTTTGAGCAATTTCACTAGTTCTTTTGGTAAAGTTGCCATATGGATAGCAAAACTTTGTTATGGGCCGTTTCAAGATGAGCTCAAGGTCATCTTTACTTTTTTTAAGCTCATCATATTGTTGTTCTTCAGACAGAGATGAAAGATATGAATGAGTAACTGTATGAGCGCCAATTTCCACTAGTTTACTTTCTCCGAAAAGAGACACTTCTTCAGCCGAAAGTGTAGAATAATTTGTCCGTTTTATAGGCTCTAAATTCACCCAGTTAATGATCTGTTTCATAACGCTGCTGCGTTCTTGCTCTAAAAGTGGTTGTAATTTTTGCCAAATAGAATAGTAAAAGAACATCCGAGTACCAGGCTTAGCTTTATAGGCTATTTGATTGTGATCCTTTTGGTAGTCTTGTTTAGTGTAAATTGCTGCTGTAGCTAATTCCCATTCATAAAAATTATCATTGATTTCTAGGGATAATTTCTCTGGCAATTTACCTGGTTGCAATAATAATTGCTCTAGTTCATCCCACCAAAATTCTCGATTTTGTCCCATATAGCCTGTAGTAATAAAAAAAGTAGCTGGAATATCACAGAATTCCAATAGAGGCTTTGCCTGATAAAGATTATCTACATAACCATCATCAAACGTGAGTGCAATAGATCTATTTTGGATATTGCCATTGCGATGTGCCTTAGCTAAGTCCTTAAGACTAATCGGGTTTGTATACTCTCTTATAACCTCAAGATGTTCTGCAAAATGCTTTGGTGAGACAGCTAGGGACCAGGGATCTAATTCCAGTTCGTTAACTCGATGGTACATCAAGATAATGGCCTTGTTTGCCATTTTTTTGCGTAATTGGTGAATTCTATGTCTTGCTTTGGATACTATCTTCATAACTCTTTTTGAGCCCTGATGGTAATTTTTAATTCATAGTTAGGATCGAGATAATCTAACTCATCCTGGTTAAGTTCCTGCATAGCCAAACCCTGAAGAAAAGAAGTTGCTGAAAGAACATTGCCGTAAGCCTCTACCTGAAGATTTTCTGGTAAAAAAACCTCGGCAAAGAGACGCTCCATTGATAAACTTGTATAGTTCCAGTACCAGCTGTCTCCCCAATCTATATCACTGATTTGGCTAATTCCTGGTACTGTTGCTAAAACCACTCCACCAGGTTTGAGTATCCGATAGGTGGTTTGCAATGCCTGCCTGATTTCGTAGATTAATTGGAGAGTTTCAGTAAGGATTAAACAGTCAAAAGTATTATCTGATATGTGATCAGCTTGGGTAAGATCACCTACGATAGTTGCAATTGGATTACATTCTACTGCATGAAATATATCCTTATGCTTAACGCGATTACCGCCAAACTTATCAGTGTAATAACTATCCCCAATTTCCATTACATTTCCTTTGATATCTTCAGCATGACTAGCTAAAAAATTCTCGATATAGTATCGATCAATTGGTAAACCTCTATCTTCGCCGTAGCATTCACTGATTGGCTTTACGCTGCGAAGATCTCCGAAATTAATACTTCCTACCGAAAGGTTTCTTGTTTTCCATCGATACCAGGGATTTAATATTACTTTTTTAGCTATTTGTTCAAAATTTTCTTTATTCATCACTAAGAGTTAGGTCCTATCCACTGATGTGGAATCATTACATCACCAAAAGATGCAAAATGTTCCATAATTATCCGATTACGCACTGTACCTTCTTCTACCTCAAAAAAAAGAGCTCCATCAATAGAATCAATCTCCTCCCCATTAGACCAGAGACCCGCATTGACTATATAACGCCCGGGAATCAGCAAAAGCTCAGAAATTCTACAAATGAACTTAGCTTGGTCAAGATTCATCTTGTCTTGTGAACTCTGAGCAAAAGAGTCAAAAATGGTAACTGGCTGACCTTGCTGGTTATAAACTGTAAAAAAGCAGGTTAAACCAGCAAATATTTTGGTCACATAAAAAATAAAAACAGCCGAGCTGCCTGTAACTAAGGTGGTTGAGTAAGAATCTTCATCAGCGTAAAACTCTATATCAATCAGGCGAGATCTTCCATTGCCACTACGATCTGTTCTTTCTAAAATCTTTTGAGAAGAGACTTTCTCGAGGCTTTTTAGGTAACTTGCAGCGGCAACAGCAGTCGTATCATCTTTTAAAATCTTTCCCTGAGAGAGAAGTATTCCTCTATTGCAGAGAGATTGTAATATGCCCAAATTGTGGCTAACAAATAAAACTGTTCGGCCCTCCTTGCCTACTTCCTCCATTTTTCCAATACATTTTTTTTGAAACTGGATATCTCCTACCGCTAGCACCTCATCGACAATCAAAATTTCAGGTTCTAGATGAGCTGCTACAGCAAAAGCCAACCTTACGTACATTCCTGAAGAATATCTTTTAACTGGAGTATCGAGAAATTTCTCTACATCAGCAAAAGCTACAATTTCGTCAAATTTTTGTTTGATTTCCAGGTTGCTCATGCCCAAAATTGCACCATTTAGATATATATTTTCCCTACCTGTAAGATCTGTATGAAAGCCTGTACCTACTTCTAAGAGACTAGCAACTCTGCCTTTAATAGTAATCCGACCAATACTAGGATCGGTGATCCGACTTAATATTTTCAAAAGTGTTGATTTTCCTGCGCCATTGCGCCCAATGAAACCCACTCGCTCCCCTTGTTTAATCTCAAAAGAAACTTCCTTTAAAGCCCAAAACTCTTCTTTTTTTTGTGAGTTGCTATTCTTAAATAGATTACCCAGTGATTTAAATCGCTCAGTTATAACATCACGCAACGCTGGGTATCGCTCCTGTTGTTGATGAGCAATCACATATTTTTTCCCGATATTTTCTACACGAATAACATAATCAGACATTTGGCTTTTGGATTATTTATTAAAAATCAATTATTAAATGACATCTGCAAAAGTGCGCTCCATCTTTCGGAAATACCAAATACCACTTGCTAAAAGCAAGATAACCAGAACTATCGATAAAAAAAAGCCTGGCAAGTAAATTGTTGTATTTGTACCTAGAATTGCCCAACGAAAACCTTCAATTACACCTACCATGGGATTGAGACAATAAAGAAACTTCCACTGGGCAGGAATAATAGAACTGCTAAAGCCTACAGGCGAAACATAAAGCCCCAGCTGCAGCACAAAAGGAACAATAAAACGAAAGTCGCGATATTCAACATTGAGAGCTGCCATCCAAAGCCCTATCCCCATTGCTGCAGCAATTACAATTAATACAAAAAACGGCAGAGTTAAAATCCGCCAAGTTGGCACAAAATTGTACCAGATCATTAACCCCAAAAGAATTATCCCTGAGACCATAAAATCAACAAGACTGACCATAATTGAACTCGCTGGAATGATTAGACGAGGAAAATAAATCTTGGAAATCAAATTAGAATTACTAACCAAGCTATTGCTGGCTTCACCTAGAGCGCTAGAGAAAAACTGCCATGGTAACATGGCAGAAAAGACTAAAAGTGCATAGGGGGTACCATGAGATGGTAATTTGGCTAAATTACCAAAGACGACTGTAAATACCACCATTGTCAAAAAAGGACGAATCAAAGCCCAAGCAATACCAATAGCAGTTTGTTTATAGCGCACTAAAATATCGCGCCAAGAGAGAAAATAAAAAAGCTCTCTATATTGCCATAAATCTTTCCAATATTGCCCCTCTGTACGCCCAGCTTCGATTATTAATTCTTTGGATGCTCTAGAATTCATATTTTTGAGTTTTTAGATTTAATTATTGAGAACCATTCCACTGATTTGGCATTGACTCCTATTGAGGACCTCCATGGCATTATTTAACTGTGAACGATTCAAATGCTTCATTCTGACAATCAAAATCACCTCATCTACTTTAGAAAGCAAACTTTGTGTACCAATTAATCCAGTCAAGGAATGGGTATCTAGTAGTACCAAATCATAGGACTCTTGCCATTGTTTGATAAAAGTCCCCATTTTTTCAGAGGCTAACCAGGCTCCAGGACTCAGTAGGGATGGGCCTGCTGTGAGAATATCCGGAGATAGATATCCCGGCTTTTTGGTAGAAATGAGTGTTTGCAGTGATAGAGAGCCTGACCAAGATGATTGGCTAGAAGCTTTAGAATTATTTGACTGTTCTTTTGGTTGGGATTGTTGAATAAATTCACGCCAAGAAGTGTCGCTGCTTAGCGCTGTAGTTAAACCCACAACATTGGATAGATTACAAATCTCATCGATATTAGGCTCTAGCAAATCAGCATCTACTATTAAGACTTTCTGCCCTAATTCGGCTAAGGCATAGCCAAGGTTGTGGGTGATCGTGGATTTTCCCTCTTGCTCTATCGCAGAGACCAAGGCAATAGTTTTATTTGATGTTTTCTGCCCAAGAATTACCAGAGCCAGTGATCTAATAGCCTCACTAAAAGGATCAACTAGTGGCAGCTCATTGAGCAAAAAGGGATTAACTCGCTTAGCAAGAGGAATCTGTCCTAGCAAAGGCAAACTAGTAAGCTCTTTGATTTTTTCTGGCTCTTTAATTGACTGGCCAAATTTTTCTAGAAGATAGGCAACCGCTGCTGCTGAAAGAATACCCAACACAAGGGCAATCAACAAACTACGCCAATAATTAGAATTGATGGGCACATTAGGCAGACTCGGTGGTTGAACAATTTTCCAGCTAGATATCTCTTGGACTTCACGAATTTTTAACTCTCGCAATTTAGTTAAAAAAGAATCAACATCTTGAGAATTGAGCCGATATTGACGCTCTAGCTCACGATATTGCTGCTGCAGTTGAATAATTCGCTCAAAATCAAGATCTGCTTGGCTTTTTAGCCATTGAATATCTCGCAGCCTCTGGCTTAGATCTACTAAATTAATTTGCGCTTTTAATAGCTGGACTGCTAGATCCTGTTGAATAGGACCACTACTAGTTACTTGTTTTGGCAATCCCATCACTTGAGAAATACGTTCTTTAATCAATTGGTTGATACGTTCTGAGCGCTCTTGTAACTCCCTCATGATTGGATGATTTGGCAGATAACGAGTTCCTTCTAAAGAATATTGAATTTGAATGGTATTTAGTTGATTCACCAGTGCCTGATAAGTACTATCTTGAGAAACAATAGCAGAGGGTATAATTTTTGATGAATTCTGTCCTACTTGATTGGCCTGGCTTTGGAGAGATTGATATAACTTTTGCCCTTGATTTAGATTGGCTTTGGCTTCTGTAAGTCTTTGATTAATTTCTTGTTTTCTTTGAAAAGCCAGTGCTGCATTTGCATCTGGATTATCCAAGCCGTTATCTTTTCTAAAAGCGGTGATTTTTTCTGAAGAGCGTTTGAGGTTGATTTGAATCTTAGGCAAAATTCTTTCTATAAAACCAATAGCATTTCTCACAGGAGATAATTTGCTCTCATGAGAGTAATCTAAATAAGTTGAGACTAAAGCTTCTAGTATTTCTTTGGCCTTGAGAGGATCGTTATCGATATAGGAAACTAGTAAAATATCTGTTCCTTTGCTCTGGCGCAAGGTAAGATTATCTTCTAGTTTCCCGGGAGTAAGCTCATTTTGAGCTCCTAAGCGGTTGATAGCTCTAGTTAGCAAGGCCCGGCTTTTGAGAATCTCTATATCATTAGCTTGGGCATCCTTTTTTTGATCTGGATTATCTTCTCGCAATGGTGGAACAAGAGGAACAGTGTTTTGATTGGCAATCAAAATTAGAGAATCTGATTGATATTTGAGCGGCTCTCGTATTGTTCGATATGCCAATAAACCAAAGACCCCTAAGCCAACCAAACTAGCTACTAAAGAATGATTACGCAGAGCTCGAGGAAGATTAATCTCTAGATTTTGGTTTTCCATAAACAAATAACTAGGCCTCTAACTCTAAAACTCTGGAATATTGTTGAGCAATGATTTCGGGTGTATAGTTTTGCTCTAGATGAGCTCTGCCAGATTGACCCATACTTTTAGCTAGTTCAGGATTGGTAGATAGTTTTTGGATAAACTCAGAAAGACCATCACTATCACCATTTTCAAATACCTCACCACATCTGGATTGTTCAATAATTTGAGATAGATAAGAGCTTTTTTGACAGATCGCAGCAATGGGTCTACCACTGGCTAAGGCGCTGTAAAATTTACTAGGCGCGATTACTCCTTCTAAACCATCTTTGATAGATACTAGAGATAAGTCACAGGCTGTCAATGAGTATGGAATATTTTTTTTGTCCTGATAAGGTAAAAACAAGCAATTTTTTAAGTTCCACTTTTTAGCCAAATTTGAACAATATTGTGAGCCAACTCCACCACCAATAAATATAAACTGAATCGGCTCTTCTTTTAATCGGTATACCGCTTGCATTATGGTCTCCATATCGTGACATCTGCCCATATTGCCTGAATAGAGAATAGTGAACTTATCGACAAGTTGGTATTTTTGAGCAAACCAATTCTCTGATTTATCAATTACCTTGATCCAATTGGGATCTGCCCAATTATGAATTACAGAGATCTTATCAGCGAGCTTTGGATGTTTATTAAGAACCTGCCTTTTCATAGAATTGCTCAAAACAATGATTTTTTTGGAGTTATCCCAAATTTTCCGATTGAAAAAATCCCAGATTTTAACTAGCAAGTTGTTCTTGGATATTGCCCCAAGTTTAACAGCAACATCAGGATAAAGATCATAAATTATGCAAAAGTAAGATACTCCGCGCAGATAATTGAAGATATAACCTACTATGGACAAAAAAGGCGGCGCTGTTGTCAAAATTAAAGAATCATCTTTATCTAAATTTCTTATTCCATAAATAAGTACGCGAAGACAAAATAAAATTCCACTGATAGATTTACCACGAATACGATTTCCCCATAATTTAGTAGAATTGCTTCTTTTTATATAGACCCCATCAACTTCTTCAAATTTAGCTGAAAGTGGTTTTTCATAAGCATAGCTGGGTTGACCTGTGAATATTTGTATGTGATTTTCTTTGTGATCTAAAGAATTAATCAATTCTTGGATTAATTGTCCAGTTGGCGCATAATCTGGTGGATAAAATTGGGTGATTATAAAAACAGTTTTTTTATTATTTTGCATGGATAAATGCCCTACAACACATAAGGCTACTACGGGGAGGGTTTGGATTTTATAGACACTATTATCCCTACTATCTAGAATAATTAAAGCGCACTCAAAGGCGTCGTCTCAAATCATTCACAACTTTTGCAAGCTGGAAAAAGGGATTATTTAATATATAGAATCAGTTTCTCATTCTATTTAAAAGGGTAAGATTGCAGCCTCTACTAATTTTATTAGTAAATTCGCTAACAGTACCATTTGAACCATCAGGATTGATTGTTTTTGTAGATCTATTCCAATCTTCAGCAGTTGCAAGTCTACTATTTAATTTATCTTCTTTTCGCGAAATGTGAAACCATATCCTCCCATCTTTCTCACAGAAAAACTCTTCTAGCCAGACATCTTGATTAAGCTGTGTAAAGCTTTGATTTACTAAAAAAGTGGCATTTTTTGCTGATAGCCCAAAACCCTTTTGAATTTCAGTTTTTCCTGCGTAATATAGGTAGTATTTTGGAGAGCCATTTCGCCAAAGTCTCCTCTGACAATATGGACAAAAAAAGTATTGTTTGTTTCTCCTTGATCTCCTATTTGCCATGTTATAAAGTTTTCCTTATTCAGGTATCTCCCTATGTGAAAAATTCATTGTTCCATGCTAAATTGATTTTTTAGAAAAAACAAGATCCAATTAAGCTTTTGCAGACAATATGATAGAATTTGTGTCTGAATATTTAATCTATTTATCAAATATGAAGCCCCCAATTTTACGATGGTTGCCCAATTATCAGATCAAAAATTTTAGTGCAGATTTGATAGCTGGTTTTACTATCTGGGCGGTGATGATTCCAGAAGCGATGGCCTATTCTGATATTGCCGGTGTGCCGGCTATCATTGGGCTCTATAGCGTCCCACTGCCTCTACTGGTCTATAGTATTTTGGGCACATCCAGAACTATGGTGGTCGGGCCAGATTCAGCAACTGCTCTGATTTCGGCAGTCACAATTGGCGCAATGGCAACTGTTAAAAGTGCTCAATATATCTCTTTAACTGCCAGTTTAGCTCTAGTAGTTGGGCTCTTATTTAGTCTATTTGGGCTATTAAAAATGGGCTGGGTTGCCAATTTTATTCCTATACCGGTGATGAAAGGATTTGTCCAAGGACTAATCTGGCTAACAATTATCGGCCAGGTTCCCAAAATATTTGGTTTAGACAGTAGCAAAGGTGATTTTTGGCAAAAATTTATTCATTTGATTAGGTATTTACCTCAATTGCACTTGACTACTACGCTAGTTGGCCTATCGAGTATTTTACTGTTACTGCTTTTCAAGCGTTATTTCCCAAAACTTCCTGGCGCTTTGCTTACTGTAATTATCTCAATAGCTATAGTGCGATTTTTCCATCTCGAGCAACAGGGAGTAAAGGTGATTAGCAGCATAGCAACAGGAATGCCTAGTTTAAAATTACCTTCTTTTTCTCTAGATAATTTAGATGCAATGATTGCTGGAGCTTTGGCTATAGTGCTAGTTGGCTACGCTGAATCTTTAGGGGCGGCTAAAACAGCAGCTGAAAAATTTGGCGAGGAAATCGATGCCAACCAAGAGCTTATCAGTTATGGAATTAGTAATTTAGCCAGTTCTTTTAGTTCTGGTTTTGTAGTAGTTGGCAGTCTATCTAAGACATCTGTTGCCATTGATGGAGGGGCTATAAGTCAAGTTTCTTCTATAGTTCATTCTCTTTTGGTGATTCTGACTCTTTTGTTTTTGATGCCCCTATTTAGTGATCTTCCTCATGCCACTCTTTCTGCTATTGTCATAGAGGCTATGCTAGGACTTTCTAACCTCAAGTACCTAAAGAGGCTCCGTTTAATAAGCTCTTTGGAATTTGGCATTGCTATGGCTTCTTTTTTGGCTGTACTTTTTCTCGATGTGCTTCCGGGAATTAGTCTAGGCGTTGTTCTATCTTTACTATGGCTGTTGGATAGAGCTACTAATCCAGGCTCTGCTATCTTGGGCAAATTACCCGATGAGGAAATGTATAGAGATATAGCTAGACATCCAGAAGCTCTGACCATACCGGGTCTATTGATTTTTCGTTTTAATAGTAGTTTATTTTTTCCCAATGCCAATAACTTTCGCTCCAATCTTCTTGAAGCTATCCAAAATGCATCTTCTCCAGTACGCCAAGTGCTTATTGATGCTGAAACTTTGAACTTTATCGACGTAACAGCTATAGACATGCTTGCTAAATTAAATCACTATTTTCAACAAAAAGATATTGTCCTCTCTTTGGCCAGAGTAAGAGATCCTGTGCGGGATTTAATGCAAAAAATGGGACTAGAAAGGGAAATAGGATCCCAATATTTCTATGAAAGAATCAGCGATGGTCTCCAAATTTTCCTAGAGAAAAATAAATAGCTCCCTTAGAGGCTCTAAAATATTAGTATCTTCACTTGAGCAGTAATACGAGATGTCTGACCATTTAGCCAAGCTTAACCATAGCCAGCGTATAGCGGTGGAACACTTTGCTGGACCTTTGTTGGTAGTAGCAGGCGCTGGTTCTGGCAAAACCAGAGCTCTAACTTATAGAATTGTCCATCTGGTTAATCATCATAGAGTTGATCCGAGTAATATTTTTGCGGTTACTTTTACCAATAAAGCGGCCAAGGAAATGAAGCAAAGACTTGAGAGTATTTTTGCCAGCGAGATTGCCCTGAGTGAATATGGTAAACCTTTGGCACTTCTAGCTGATAATGAGCAAAGAAAAATCTCTTCCCAAGTTTATAAGACAATCATCAAGCATATTTGGATTGGTACTTTTCATAGTCTTTTTTGCAGGATCTTGCGCTATGACATTAACAAATATCAAGATAAAAACGGCAGAAGTTGGACTAGGAATTTTTCGATATTTGATGATGCTGATTCAGTAGCTCTGGTTAAGAATATTGTGATTAAGCAGTTCAACTTAGATGAAAAAAAGTTTGAACATCGTGCAATACGCTATCAAATCAGCAATGCTAAAAACCAAGGGCTCTCCCCTGAAGAGTTTTTTCAAAGAGATCCCAACTATAAAACCAGAACTATTGCTGAAATTTTTGAAGAATATCAAAGGCAACTGGTATCCAATAATGCTTTGGATTTTGATGATTTACTTTCTATCCCGGTGGAAATTTTTCGCCAAAATGAAAGTATCCTTGGTTATTGGCATAGCCAGTTTAACCACATACTAGTTGATGAGTATCAAGATACTAATCAGATTCAATATGACTTGATTCGTTTGCTTGCTACCAATGGTGAACAAGTTAAACAAAACTGGAACTGGCGCAATCGTTCTATTTTTGTAGTAGGTGATGCGGATCAATCAATCTACAGTTTTCGCATGGCCGATTTTAAAATTTTGCTCAATTTTCAGAAAGATTTTGGGGATAATTTGCCTGATGAAGATACCAGAACGATGATCAAACTTGAGGAAAACTATCGTTCACAAGAAAATATTTTAAAAGCAGCTAATGCCCTGATTGATTTCAATACTCAACGTATTGATAAAACCCTAAAGCCCACTAGAGGAGAAGGCGACAAAATAGTATTTTATCAAGCTGGCAATGAACTAGATGAGGCTCATTTCACCCTTAAACAGATTAGAAAACTCAAACAAGAGTATCCCAATTTAACTTGGTCTAGTTTTGCGATTCTCTATAGAGTCAATGCTCAATCTCGCTCTTTTGAAGAGATCCTCATACGCAATAACATTCCCTACACAGTAGTTGGTGGCTTTAAATTCTATGATAGACAAGAAATTAAAGATGCCCTAGCTTACTTGAAAGTCATCTCTAATCCCGCTGATACAGTTAGTCTTTTGCGGATTATCAATAAGCCCAAACGTGGTATTGGGGATACTACTACTGAAAATTTATTAAATGCCTCCAAAGAGTTAGCTATTCCACTTTGGGAAATTCTCAAAGATAAAACTTCGCTCAATACCTTAGCCGGTCGCAATAGCAAGTCCATTGAAGCTTTTGTAGAAGTTATTCAATATTTTCAAGAAAGAGTAGAGATCCTCACTGCTGCTAACATTCTAGATCAAGTTCTAGAAAAATCTGGCTATTTGGGCGATCTTAAAAGTAAAAAAAATGAAGATTCTGAAGCCAGGGTAGAGAATCTAGTTGAGCTACTTAATGCTGTCAATCAGTTCCAGCAAGAAACAGAAGAAACTTCACTAGAAGCCTATCTGGGCAATACTTCACTAGCTTCAGAACTAGATAATCTTGATAATGAACAGGAAAAAGTAACCCTAATGACTCTCCATGCTGCCAAGGGTTTAGAATTTCCTGTTGTTTTTTTGGTCGGACTAGAGCAAGGTATCTTGCCCCATGCCCGTAGTCTAAACGATCCAGTAGCTATAGAAGAAGAACGTCGTCTTTGTTATGTTGGTCTGACGCGCGCTCAAGAATTGCTCTATTTAAGTTGTGCCCAAGAAAGAAGTGTATGGGGTCACCGCGAATATAAAAATCCTTCCCAATTTCTTTCTGAGATTCCTAAAGAGCTCTTTGCTGGCTTTAAAGATAATATGCCTAAGCCCAAAGCAACTATCAAACCAATTAATATCAGAAACAATGCTGTAATTAATTGGGAGACAGGAGATAAGCTTTGGCATGAGATTTTTGGTGAAGGGCAGATCAATAAAGTTATTGGTGATGGCAATAAAATAACCTTAGCTGTTAAATTCAAAGGGCCTGGTTTAAAAATAATCGATCCCAAATTGGCCCCAATACAGCGCCTTGAATAGAATTATGCCGATTAAAAGATCTCTAGATCAATCCAACTCACCGGCTGCTCCTAAAAAAACTAAATCTTTAGTTAATAGCGAACAACAAAAGGGCGAAAATCTTGAAGAGAGTTTAAGACCAAACTCTTTAGCAGAATATATAGGACAAAGTTCAATCAAACAGGTGCTCGAAGTTGCTATTGCTGCTGCCAAAGCTAGAAAAGAACCGCTAGATCACCTTTTACTCTACGGCCCACCAGGACTTGGCAAGACTACTCTTTCGCTGATTCTCGCTAGTCAAATGGGTGTAAATTGCAGAATTACAACTGCTCCAGCTCTAGAGCGGCCAAGAGATATCACTGGATTGCTCTTGAATTTGCAACCTGGAGATATTCTCTTTATCGATGAAATTCATCGTCTTAATAGGGTTGCTGAAGAGCTACTATACCCCGCAATGGAGGATTATCGGCTAGATATCACCATCGGTAAAGGTCAAGGAGCCAGAATCAGATCACTTAATCTACCCAAATTTACTCTAGTAGGGGCAACTACTAAAGTTGGTTCACTAAGTTCTCCGCTGCGTGATCGCTTTGGACTGATTCAAAGATTAAACTACTATGAAGTTCCTGAATTAATTCAAATTATTGAGCGCACTGCTAAGCTATTGCAAACACCAATTACCAATAGTGCTGCTCATACCGTTGCTTTGCGCTCTCGTGGTACTCCGCGGATTGCCAATCGTCTCTTTAAAAGGGTGAGAGACTATGCTCAGGTTGAACAGCTTAGCCCAATTTCAGCGGAGCTTGCTATCAAAGCCTTAGATATCCTCAATATAGATCCCAAAGGACTCGATCAAAGTGATCGTCTTTTTTTGCAGACAATTATAGAACAATTTCAAGGTGGACCAGTTGGTCTTGAGGCTGTAGCTGCTGCAACTGGAGAAGATAGCAAAACAATTGAAGAAGTCTACGAACCCTATTTACTTAAGATCGGCTATATTAACCGTACCCCTAGAGGTAGAATAGTTACCAAGGCTGCCTATAGCCATCTGGGGATATGAAAAAAATTCACCAAATCTTACTTTTTTTAACTTTGGGCTTGTTTAGTTTAACTACGAAAATAGAGACAGGCTCAGCTCAATCTCCTTCTATAACCCAAACATCAAATAACCAAGCAGATATACTACTTAGTCAAGCATTGGAACTCTACAGGCACGGAGATTATAACCAAGCACTATTAAAATTTGAACAATCTTTAAAACTTTATCAAACTCAAAATAATAAGTTAGGACAAGCTAATGCCCTCAAGAATATAGGTAATGTTTACGATAGTTTAGGAGAAAGTCAAAAAGCATTAGACTACTACAATCAAGCCATTCCTATCTACAAAGCTGTAGGAGATCGCAGTGGTGAGGCTACTGCCCTCAATAACATAGGTAATGTTTATAACAATTTAGGAGAGCGTCAAAAAGCATTAGACTACTACAATCAAGCTCTTCCTATCTACAAAGCTGTAGGAGATCGCAGTAATGAGGCTAGAGCCCTCCATAACATAGGTAATGTTTATAACAATTTAGGAGAGCGTCAAAAAGCATTAGACTACTACAATCAAGCCCTTTCTATCTACAAAACTTTAGCTGTAAAAGATCGTAATACTGAGGCTAGTGTCCTTATTGGAATAGGCAATATATACTATCGTTTAGGAGAAAGTCAAAAAGCATTAGACTACTACAATCAAGCCTTTCCTATCTATAAAGCTTTAGGGGATCTCCGTGGTGAAGCTGGAGCCCTCCATAACATAGGTAATGTTTATAACAATTTAGGAGAGCGTCAAAAAGCATTAGACTATTTCAATCAAGCCCTTCCTATCTACAAAACTTTAGCTGTAAAAGATCGTAATACTGAGGCTAGTGTCCTTATTGGAATAGGCAATATATACTATCGTTTAGGAGAAAGTCAAAAAGCATTAGACTACTACAATCAAGCCTTTCCTATCTATAAAGCTTTAGGGGATCTCCGTGGTGAAGCTGGAGCCCTTATTGGTATAAGTAATGTATACTATCGCTTAGGAGAAAGTCAAAAAGCCTTAGACTACTACAATCAAGCTCTTCCTATCTACAAAGCTGTAGGAGATCGTAATGGTGAAGCTTTAGCCCTTATCGGCATAGGTAATGTTTATAACAATTTAGGAGAGCGTCAAAAAGCATTATACTACTACAATCAAGCTTTTCCTATCTACAAAGCTGTAGGAGATCGTAATGGTGAAGCTTTAGCCCTTATCGGCATAGGTAATGTTTATAACAATTTAGGAGAGCGTCAAAAAGCATTAGACTACTACAATCAAGCTCTTCCTATCTACAAAGCTGTAGGAGATCGCAGTGGTGAGGCCGATTCCCTCAATAACATAGGTACTGTTTACGATAGTTTAGGAGAGCGTCAAAAAGCATTAGACTATTTCAATCAAGCTCTTCCTATCTACAAAGCTGTAGGAGATCGTAATGGTGAGGCTAGAGCCCTCAATAACATAGGTAATGTTTACGATAGTTTAGGAGAGCGTCAAAAAGCATTAGACTACTACAATCAAGCCCTTCTTATCTACAAAGCTGTAGGAGATCGCAGTGGTGAAGCTGGAGCCCTTATTGGTATAAGTAATGTTTATAACAATTTAGGAGAGCGTCAAAAAGCATTAGACTACTACAATCAAGCCCTTCTTATCTACAAAGCTGTAGGAGATCGCAGTGGTGAGGCTATTGCCCTCAATAACATAGGTAATGTTTATAACAATTTAGGAGAGCGTCAAAAAGCATTAGACTATTTCAATCAAGCTCTTCCTATCTACAAAGCTGTAGGAGATCG
>Ga0194055_10000860_pt1 | contig 24590 bp, 16 predicted proteins | sample SepL449m_MetaG_FD_155482 | JGI IMG/M metagenome (GOLD analysis project Ga0194055, IMG submission 155482) | Anoxic zone freshwater microbial communities from boreal shield lake in IISD Experimental Lakes Area, Ontario, Canada - Sep2016-L442-9m | ecosystem: Environmental > Aquatic > Freshwater >... | reverse complement strand
GTGGCACGCGGGGATCACGATCGCCGGACTCGACCGCGTGCCACACGATCACCTGCCAGCCACGTCGCTACCCCCGCTTCAACTTGCAGAACGTCTCGATCTGATGCTGGCGAACTTCGACCTCCGCATCGACTGGTCACCCGCCGGTGGCACGATCGTGCCGATCGATGCGGGCGTCGATCCACGCGACCGCACAGCTGTCCGCCAAGTGCCCGGCCGCCCCAGGCCGCTGCGGCAGAAGCAGAAACCCGCCGGTATCGAGGTCTACTCCCTCCGCCTCGAGGCCCCGCTCAACCAGGCGGTGTCAGCCGTGGCGAAGAGCCTGGGGCTGGAGGTGTCGCTCGACGAGGCATCGCTCGCAGCCCGCGGCATCGCCCCCGGAGAGATCGTTCGGGTGGATGCCCGAGACCTGTCGCGGGACGACTTGCTCGACGCGATCGTCGCCCCGCTCGACCTCGCGTGGACGGTCGAGAATGGAACGCTGCGGGTGTTCGCCGCACCAGCTCGTCCAGCCGTCCACAGCGCCGATCCGCCGTGACGCCTTACGGCCGCGTGGCCGGCCGATTGCCGGACTTCCCGCGGGCGACTTCGATGTTTTGCCGTGACGGCTGGTGCTGCGGGTCGCGCTTCAGCGCTTCCGCGTACGAGCCGACCGCATCGGAATACCGTCCCTGATAGGACTGCGCGACGCCGCGGTTGAACCAGGCGCGGACGTCCTTCGGGTCGTGGCGGATCGCCTGATCGAAGTCAAACTCCGCCTTCCGGGGCTGGGATGTCTGCAAGTAGGCCAGGCCGCGGTTGAGGTAGGCGAGCATGTACGTGCGGTCACGGCGGATGCTCGACGCATACGCGTTGATCGCTTCCAGCGGACGGTTGAGCTCCACGAGGGTCAGCCCACGCCAGAGTTCCGGCCGCGGATCGTCGTAGGCGATCCCAGCGGCATCTTCGAAATCCTCGAGGGCGATGCCGTAGAGGCCGAGGTGGAACCAGGCGATGCCACGACGCAGGTAGAGTTCGGAGTCCTGCGGGTCGATCGCCAAGCCCTTCGAGCAGGCATCGACGCAGCCTTCGAAGTCGCCGAGCCGCCGCGACGTGACGCCGAGCGCGAGGTAGGCGATCGTCATCTTCGGGTCGAGTTTGATCACCTCGCGGATTTTTGCGCGGGCCTCCTCGAGCTTCCCGGCCTTATCGAGTTTCTCCGCCTCTCCGAGCAGTTTTTCGGCCGGTGTCGGCTCCCAGTCGTCGCTCCGGCTGTCGCGCATCGAAGGACGAGACCGCTCTGATCGTTCAGCAGGATCGCCCGAGACCGTCGTATCGGGAAACGGCACGGGCAGACGGGGACTGGATTTCGGTCCGGTAGACGACCGCTCCGTCGGCATCGTGGGAGCAGCCTGCCGCGGCGCGGCTCGCTGCTCGGCCGGCTTGGCGCCGTTGCCGCGGCCAAACGGGTTCAGTTCGTCGGCGAACGGGTCATCCTCAGGCACTCCGCCGGGTTCTGCTCCGACCTGGGCGTGTGCCACAGGAGAGGCCGCGACAACCGCGAAGCAGGCGGCACAACAGGCGACCGCAAACAGGGGCCGCATGCGAAGCAACATCGTGGAGGGGGAGCGCTGGGTCATGGTGTGAAAGTATTCCTTCGGAAGATCGGCAAATCAAAAGCTGGAAACGCTGCTCCGGGAGGGCGATCGGTCATCACCCGTGCAATCCTCGCAACCCATCGTGGTCCCGGAACCTCGACGGCCGCGGCTGGCGGCCGTCAGGCCGGGCCCGCCTCCAAGAGCCCGCCGAGCCGCTCCTGGATGCCGCTCTTGATCTTTCCGGCAAAAAGGCCGGCCATCCCGGGCACCTCCAGCCGAACGACCAGTTCCGCCGGTAGGATCTCGACGTCACTCTCGATGGGCATGCCCATCACGTCGAGCGACAGTTGCAGGCGACCGTCCTCGTGCCACTTTGAATCGATGGCGCCGACCTTGCCGGCAAAGTCGTCACGGGCGCGACCGACGGCCGCTTCGAGGCGGCGACGGACCTCGCTCTCGTCGAGGCTGTGCGGAATGCGAACTTCCATCGATTTCACGGGTTCAACTCCTTCGGGGACAGGCGTGGCGGTGGCGGGCTGCCGCCGGCGGCTGCGCCCACCTCCGCGAGTGTACCCACGAGTTCGGTCACGTTCCCGCGGTTGACCCGGCCCATGCGGCCCCCCTCACAGGCCGCCGACCGTACTCCCACAATTTGGGCCCCAAGTGACGCAACCAGCGGCAGGTCGTTGGCCGACAACCGGCCCGCCAGGGCCACTCCCAGGCCGCGCGACCGGGCGGCCGCTACCCAGTCGCGAAGGCGGCCAAGCCCGGCGACATCCAGCAGCCCGTCGGCAGACTTGTCGAAGGTGTCGATGAGGATGGTCGAGGCCCGGCCATCCGCAGCTGCCTCGATCAGCCGGGCGGGATCCGGAGCCTTCGCGAACTGCCAGTCGGCATAGGCGACGGCCACGAGTTCGATCGGCTCCACGACGATCGCCGCAAGCCGTTCATAGGCCGATCGCCAGTGGTCGAGCGACAGTCTCGAAGGCCCCACCTTCACGGCCTCCGGAAAGGAAAGGCCCGCAGCCACGAGTTGGTTGGCGATCGCCTCGACGTGGGCCGCGATCTCGCTCGCGCCGGTGACGAGCTCACCGCAGGCGACCGTCAACGGCGCCCGACCGGCGACCGCCTCGGCGATCGCGGCGGTAACGTCGGCATCGGCCCGTCCGAGGGGCCCCCGCGACGGCTCCTTCACGTCGATGATCGCAGCACCGCCAGCCACGGCCTCCTGCGCTTCGGTGACCGACCGCACGCTCACCAGCAGTCCAGGCACCAGCCGGCTTCTCATGGTGTTCATCGCTGCGACACGGGCGTGACCAGCCTCTTCGCCTCGAGCAGCCGCGCTGAGATGTCGCGGGCGATCACCTGCGAGAGCGGCTCGCACCAGCGACCGTCGAACACCACGTTGCCATCCTCCCACGACCCCCACGCCGACGCCACCGGCCGCGACCGCCATTCGACCGCCCGTTCGGCGAGCCGCATCACGAGGGTGCTCACGCGGCGGTTGGCCGTCTCGTCGCCGGCGCCGAGCGGCTGTGAGCCCGGAAAGATGCACTCGACGACTTCCAGCGGCACCCGCTGCACGCCCAACGGCGAAAGCCGCACTTCGAGCGTGCCGCCGCGACGTGCGAGCCTCGGCCGGGAAGCAGCCCAGAGGAAGGCTGCCGCGACCATCAGGCCGATGAGGCAGGCGATCACCATGACGGCGACGCTCCATGCGGGCGGGCGGACCGCGATCAGCACGGCGGCGGCGGCCGCCACGACAGCCGCAGTCACGGCGAACAGCACGGCCGCCGGCCGCGGGTTGGCTCGCAGCCAGACCTCGGCCTCGCCATGAGGCACTCCGCTCGGTTCCGCTTTCGCTGCTGCCGGAGCTTGCATACGATCTGCCGTCAATCCCATGTCACGATGGAGGTTCCCGGCCATGCACGATGCAGCTCCCGCCAACGCTGGTCGCCTGCCGCTCTGGGGCATCGCCGTCGCGATCGCCGCCTACCTCGCCGCGGCGGCGCTGGGACTGCCGCAACATGGTCGCGATTTGCTGGTCCGCTCACAAGCGGCCCACGCTGGCGACCATGCGGCGGCCCCGCACGGCGACGCCGCCGCCCCGGCGGGTCACGTCGTCGCAGCGCCGCCGCTGGCGACGGTCCTCCCGTTTGCGCTCCTGCTGGTGGCGATCGCGATCCTGCCGCTCACTCCGGGTGCATCGCACTGGTGGGAGCACAACTCCAGCAAACTCCTCGTCGCGGGCCTGCTCGCGGCCGTCACGCTCGGCTACTACCTCCTCGGCCACCGCCATCCGATCGACCTCCACTTCCCAGCCCACGCGGTGGTACAGCCGGCGGCAGCAGGGCTTTCGTGGAGCACCGTCGGCACGGTGCTCGTCAACGCGATCCTCTCCGAATACATCCCCTTCATTGCGCTGCTCTTCGCGCTTTATGTGATCACCGGCGGCGTGCGGATCGAGGGCGACCTCGAGGCCACGCCCACGACCAACGCGGCGTTCCTGGCGGTCGGCGCTGTGCTCGCGAGCTTCATCGGCACGACAGGCGCCGCGATGCTGCTGGTGCGGCCGCTCCTGGAAACCAACCGCGAGCGGCGGCACGTGGCCCACACGCTGGTGTTCTTCATCTTCGTGGTCTGCAACTGCGGCGGGCTGCTCCTGCCGATCGGCGACCCGCCGCTGTTCCTGGGCTACCTCCAGGGTGTCGATTTCCTCTGGACGATGTCGCTCTGGAACGAATGGCTGTTCACCAACGGCTCGCTGCTGGTCATCTACTGGCTCTGGGACACGCTCATCGCCCACCCCCGCGAGACCCGGGCCGACGTCGTCCGCGATCGGCTTCTCACCCGCAGCCTCCGCTTCAGCGGCCTCTGGCCCAACCTGCCGCTGATGGCGGGCGTGATCGCGGCGGTGGCGTTCCTCGATCCGTCGAAGCCGTTTCCGGGCACCTCCTGGCATCCGTGGATCTACCTGCGCGAGACGGTGCTCCTCGGCCTCGTCGGGCTTTCGCTACTCCTCGGGTCGGGCGAGGTCCGCCGCAAGAATGCCTTCACGTACGGGGCGATCCTCGAGGTGGCGGCGCTCTTCATCGGCATCTTCATCTGCATGCAGCCCGCCCTGGCCCTGCTCCACGTCCACGGCGCCAGCCTCGGCCTCTCGTCGCCGCAGTCGTATTTCTGGGCCACGGGGTCGCTCTCCGCGGTGCTCGACAACGCCCCGACCTACCTCGTGTTTTTCGAGGCGGCGGGCATCGACCCGACCGACGGCCTGAGCGGCGAAGAGGCCCGGCTCCTCGCGGCGATCAGCCTCGGGGCGGTGTTTCTGGGGGCCATGACCTACATCGGCAACGGCCCCAACTTCATGGTCAAGGCGATCGCCGAGCAGTCGGGCGTGAAGATGCCGAGTTTCTTCGGCTACGTGATGTACAGTATGGGAGTGCTGCTGCCGGTGTTCGCCGTGATGGCGTGGCTCTTCGTGTAGCAGACGAGCCTTCCTTTTTCGGGCCGACGGCGAACCCCCGGCCCCCACGCATGAACGCCCGCTCCGACTCCGACTTCGAGGTCGTCGAAACCGACTCCCAGGTTCGCGACCTCGTGGACCGCCTCGCCCCCCACCCGCACCTCTGCTTCGACACCGAGTTCGTCTCGGAGCACACCTACCGCAGCCAGCTCTGCCTCGTGCAGGTGGCCGCGCCCGGCATCCTCGCCGTCATCGACACGCTCAAGGCCCGCGATCTCGAGCCGTTCTGGAGGCTCCTCGCCGAGCCTGGCCGCACGACGGTCGTCCACGCCGGCCGCGAGGAGTTTGGCTTCATCCTCCACGCGATCCAAACGCGGCCCTCGCATCTGTTCGACGTGCAAGTCGCCGCGGGCCTCGTGGACCACGACTTTCCCGCCGGCTACGCCTCGATCGTTCGCCGCTTCCTGAACCTCCCGACCAACAAGGGCGAGACGCGGACCGACTGGCGGCAGCGGCCGCTCACCCAGGCGCAGCTCGAATACGCCGTCGACGACGTCCGCCACCTGGAGCAGCTCTGGCGGAAGCTCGAGCGGAAGCTCGAGTCACTCGGCCGCGTCGACTGGATGCAAGACGAGATGGTGGCCTGGCAGGACGACGTCGAGGAGTCGTTCAGCCGCAAGCGGTGGCGGAGGGTGTCGGGGCTCAACGGCCTCTCCCGCCGCGAACTGGCCGTGGCCCGCGAGCTCTGGCACTGGCGCGACTCGGTGGCCGAAGAGCGCGACATGCCGCCCAAGCGGGTGCTCCGCGACGACCTCTTGGTGGAGCTCTGCAAGCGGAAGAGCGCCGACGAGCGGCAGATCTCGGCGATCCGCGGCATGCAGCGGTCCGACCTGCGGTACATCGTCAAGGGGCTCTCCGAGGCGATCGCCCGCGGCCTCGAACTCCCCGAGGAGGAATGCCCGGGCGGCGAGCGGCACCGTGCCCCACCGCCGCAGCTGGCGATGCTCGGCCAGTTTCTCGCCACCGCCGTGGCGGGCATGTGCCGCAGCGAGCACCTCGCGCCGGCTCTCGTCGGCACGTCGTCGGACATGCGCGACCTCCTCTCCTACAAGCTCGGCTACTACGACGACGAGCGGCCTCCGCTGCTCGCCACCGGCTGGCGGGCGCGGGTGGTGGGCGACCTCGTGGACGACCTGCTCGCTGGCCGCGCCGCGCTCCGCATCGGCGACATCAAGTCGCACGACCCGCTCGTGATCGAGCGCTGGGGCGACCGCTGACGAGCGTGGCGGGCCGCGCCGCTCGCCGCTCCCCCGTAGCACAGGTTTTCAACCTGTGTCTGTCCATCGCGCCGCTCGGGGCTCTCCCGTAGCACAGGTTTTCAACCTGTGGATCTTCATCGCGACGCGAGGGGCTACCCATGCCCCGTCGCGGTAAGGCGGTGGCAGAAGGCCAGGAGCTCGTCAGGCTGCAACGGTCAGAACTGCGTTGCAGCCCACACACCTGCCGGCCCGGATGGCCGGCTCGCCGACAGGCTGCAACGGCCAGAACTGCGTTGCAGCACAACGCGCCGCCGGCCCGGATGGCCGGCTCGCCGACAGGCTGCAACGGCCAGAACTGCGTTGCAGCACAACGCGCCGCCGGCCCGGATGGCCGGCTCACCGACAGGCTGCAACGGCCACGATGGCGTTGCAGCCGGAAAGCGGAGGGCACGGGATTCGAACCCGCAACCGATTTCTCGGCATCTGATTTCGAGTCAGACCGCTAGCCGTTCGCTTACCCTCCGGTGTTTGTTTACCGGATCGCGTTTCGGCAGGCCACGGCGGCTGATATTTCCCGGGAGAAACCGCGATTCCTGGACCATCACGGTGGTCGCCTTCGTGCCGCACGTGCCGAGGCGAACCGGAATCACTCGGGCAAAATCGATTCGCAGGAACCGAAAGTGGATAGCGAGTGATGGCCCTCCTTCAGTACGCAGCCCCGTGGCTCACGCCCGGAATCGAAGGCGACAGATAAAACGTGAATGCGGCGGTGCGAATGCCCTGGCGGACCTGCCGCAACCAGTTGGGCATGGCATCCGGATCGCTTCCGTTCCCCAGTTCCAAACCGTGGCCCGCCCCATCCTGACTCCGCATGGCCGATGCGTTGCTTCCGCCTTGCGCGAAACTCTCCCCGTCCGTCGCCGCAACCTGCTTCCAATCTTCTCGAAACGCAGGATCCGCGGCGTAGCCAGCGGCCCGGAGTTCGGCCTGCGATCCGCCCGCCTGCTCGGGCAAAGCCTGAGATAGGAGTCCACTCGGCGCGTTGACCTCGGCGATGATCGCGGCGAGGGGATTGCTCGAGCAAGACATCTCGCCGGACCTGCAGGAATCGAAGTCGGAGCCACTGGAACGCTTCGCCATCGAGCGGCCGGCGGCAACTGTGCCTTCGACTCCGCACGCGTCAACGAAGCCGCCGTGGGCGGCTATGGGCAGGATTGCTACCGCCAAGACGGCGAGTATCGACACAAGACGGAAAGCGCGGCGGTCGGCGAGATCACAGGTGGAAAACGTCATCATGATTCGTCTCCTGGCAGTGTGGTTTCGGCCCGGAAGCACCCACCACCACCGCGACGAATCGCAAAAACCGAAGGACAACCCGTAAGCGTGAGCTAGGAAATTGGCCCCGAAATAAGAAAACGGGCCAAAACGTTGCAGCACCGCCGGCAGAAGATCACAGGCACGGAGCCTGGACAGATGAGCCGGTCAGATTGCCGTCGGCGAGCGATTTCTCGTCGCGACGGTGATGGGTGCTTGCAGTAGCTGTTTTTGAGTAAACCTTTCAGCGAGGCGGAGGCTATCCGGTAAGAAACCATGATGTCAAGGGTGTCGTAAAACTTTTTTTCAGGCTCGAGATTTGGCCGCGGCGGGCCGCTTAAGCCACGCATTCCGGAAACGCGGCGCGTGACGGACGAACCCGGCGTGACGGCCGTGCCGGCCAGGCGAGCCGCCGGTCGCTGCGCGGCCGCCACCTGCCGATACCTCCCCATAGACCGCGGGCGGCGGGCGCCTGGCCGGCAGCCCACCCGCATGGAGCGTTTTCGATGGCAAAAGACACCTGGCGACTTGTCACCCGGGGCACGGACGGCGAACTCGTGATTCACGACTTCGACTCGGCCGATGGAATCCTTCGGACGCACCTCTCGATCGGAGCCGACGACTGCAGCACCGATCTCGACCTTCGCGGTGCTCCGATCTTCCGTACGCTCATCGGCCCCATGCCCGAGGGCCGCAACATCGTCCGCTACGAGACGCCTGAGGTGTTTGAGGCGCTCACCAAGGAGTGGGCCACTCCCAAGGCACCCCGGCGCCGCGGCCGCAAGGCTCAGCAGCAGGCCACGCAGGCAGAAACGACCGATGGCTGACACGATCTTCGGCAGGATCATCCGCAAGGAGATCCCTGCTCGGATCGAGCACGACGACGACCTCTGCCTGGCGTTTCACGACGTGGCGCCCCAGGCGCCGGTCCATGTGCTCGTGATCCCGAAGAAGCCGATCCCGTCGCTCGCCGAGGCAGAGGCTGGCGATGAGGCCCTGCTCGGCCACCTCGTGATGGTCGCCACGCAGCTGGCGCGGAAGCTCGAACTCACGGACGGCTACCGGCTCGTCATCAACTGCGGCCGCAACGGCGGTCAGTCGGTCGATCACCTGCACGTCCACCTGCTCGGCGGCCGAACCCTCGGCTGGCCGCCGGGCTGAAGGCCATCCCCAGCGCGGGCGCAATCAGGTTTCCAGAGCCGCTCACTGCCACCAGCTCTTGAACCGGTCGAACATGCCTCCCGCCTGTCGGTCAGCGGGCTGCGGGTCGACGGGCGGAGCCGCGGTCGGCACCGGCTCTGGGGCAACCTGCGCAGCCGCCACCGCCGCGTCGGACACGAAGGCCTCGAGAAACGTCGGCCAGTAGCCTTCCAGGCCGACGAGGCAGCTTCCCAAATCCCCGCTCGACCGCTGGTGCTCCAGCAGGCTCACGGCGGTGGTGATTCGCGCCCGCTGCGAGTCGTCGAACGCGAGGTCGAAGACGCGCACGTCGTCGATCTGCACGCGGCCCGGGCCGAGCAGGTCGAGCCGCACGCGTAACGACTCCACCGGTTCGGCCGGCAGAGCATCGACCTGGAGCACGAACTGCGACCACTGGCCAGTGAGCGGCCGACCTCCGGTGAGTCCTCCGATCGCCGCGAACCGGTAATACTCCCGGTCTCCCTGCACGCCCTCGATCGCAATGCGCAGCGGCGGCTGCACCGCCGCGTCGGTCACCCGGAGCCAGGCCGCCACGCTGATCCGACCCGAGGCTGGCGCCGGAAACGGATTGCTCCGCAGCGTCGCCAGCCCGTTGAACGAGGAAAACTCGAGCCCGCGGCCGGGCTGGTCGGGCCCGCCGGCGCCCGGCACGAGCGCCACGCCCCCCCGCCGCGGTTCCACCACTTCCCAGCCCGCGATCGACGCGGCCGGCTTGCCGTCGGTCGGTGCCAGGCCGAGTTCCAGCGCCGGGTTATCGAGGACGTCGAGGGGCACGGGAGTCTCGAGCACCGTCCGCCGCTGCTGGAGCCGTTCAACTCGACCCGCCAGATCACGGCGAACGTCGTCGGCATATTCGGCCTTGGCCGCTGTCACGCTGCAGTCGCCCTCGAGGACCACGCACCGCACGCCCCAGGCGGCCAGCGGCACGATCACCTCGGATCCTCCCGAGGTGGCCAACGACGAGCCGTCCACAGCATCGACCGCCGTGGCTGGCCGGCCGGCCACCGCCAGCCTCGCCGTCACCGGCGCCGCAGCGAGATTCGACACGAGCGCCCACGCCAGCCCCTGCTGCCGACACGCGCGAACGACGAGCGGCTGGTCGGCGCGGACGGCCGCGGCCGCAATCATCGGCATCAATTCGAACGCCGTCCTCGACGGCGTTCGGGGCGCAGCCGAGCAGAGCAGCGTCGCGTCGAAGACCGCTTCCGCATCGACGAGCCCGACGGCCTCCGCGAGACCGCGAGATCCACCCTCTGCCGGCATCACCGTCGCCGGCTCGCGGATGGTCGCGGCTCCAAATGGTCCGTGCGGCACCGCGTCTTCAACGTCGATGCTGCATGCCTTCTCGACGAGCACGGTCGCCCTGCGGCGAGACGCCGCAGCCGCCCGCGAGACCGCGGCCGATCGGTTGGCAGTCGCCACCACGGCCCGTTCCCACACGCCGTCGGCCGGTGCGTGCACGCGGGGCCAGACGTAGACCACGCGATCGGCCTCCGGTAGGGCGTGCATCGCCGCGGGGTCGTATCCGGCGAGTCGCACGCGGTCGTCAGCCGCTTCGCCCTCGACGGCCTGACCGGCACCGGCGGGATCGCCAACGGCAAACAGCGTGGTGGGCACGATGTGCAGGGGCCATCGCGGATCGACCGCGGCCACCGCCGCGGCGAGCCGGGCGTGAAACCGGGCGACCTCGGCGCACCTCCAGGCGATCCAGGCTGCGCGGAACGGACCCTCGACGAGTCGCGCGCGTTCACCGAACCTGCCTTCGCCCTCGGCGACGGGCGGCGACGGGAGCGTGGCGGCGAAGCGTGCGAACGTCTCGTCGTCGAGCGGCCAGGCAAGGCCCGGCAGGTGGAGCCAGCCGTCGTGCGGGATCACAACCGCCATGCCGGCGACCGCCGCGGAGCCGCGGAGCCGCCCGGCCATCTCCACGACCACATCCTCGACGGCCTTCTGGACCACCGGGTGAAGCAGGTTGTAGTGCACACCGCCCCCTTCGAGCCGCCGTGGCTTGCCGTCGCGGCCGATGCAGGCGACGCCGAGGCTGGCAGCCCCCTCGGCGAGCGCCGTCTCGACGGCGGGGAGCGGCGCGTCGAACCGGGCTGCGGGAATCATCGTCAGGCCATGCCGGCCGTGCATCCGGGCGGTGGCCGCGAGCAGGTCTCTGTCGAAACTGCCGGCACCCACGTCCCACCGCGGTGCATGCCGCGTGGTCGCGGACGGCCAGGTCGCAGCCCCATCCGCATAGGCCGTGAGCATCGTGCCGCCACCTCCCTGCACCGCGACGAGTTCGGCGAGGTGACGCGATCCCGCCACGTGCGCCGCCCAGTCGACGGCGAGCCGGCCCTCCTGCGGCGCGAATCGCGCCCCACCCCCAAACGCGCGGGCCAGATCGGGCACGTCGGCGAATGCGTGCACTCGACGGGTCGCGACGGCAGAGCGGACCACCAGCGCGGCGGGCGACCGCGGCGACTCCGGTGACAGTCGCGCCGGACCGGCCGTCAACCGCATCCGACCGATCGTCGCCGGAGATCGCGTCGACGCGTTGGCGATCAAGACGAGCGGCTGCTTCGTGGTGGGCCAGAACACGAAGCGGTGCACGGCGAGTGCCGGAGGCGGTGCGGCGACCGGCGGCCGAGCCACCGTGAAGCCCCCCGAGTGCCGCGTCTGCACCACCACGCCAGCGGCGTCCGCCTCCAGCACGACGACGCCGACGGTGGCATCCTGATCGGTTGGATACTCGATCTCGACCGCGTGCGGCAGGCCCGGCTGCACGCCGGCGAGCACGATTCCCTCCCAGGCGGGAGTGCCGGACCGTTCGGCGGGCGGAAGCCGAAGCATCGGGCCGAGCGAGTGGGTGACGAGCGTCGAATGGCCGTGCGGCAGCAGGCCGCTCAGCCGGGGCACCATCGCCGACACGTTGGGCATCGGTACGGCGGGGAGTGGCACGCTCGGGAGTTTGGGGAGCGGCACCGAGGACATCGAAAGGCTGGGAAGCGGCATCTCGGGGAACGGCATGCTGGGAAGACTCACTCCAGGCAGTCGCCGGAGCCGTTCAAGGAGCCTCGGGCTTCCCGGATCGAGTTCGTAGACGGGCTTCCACGGCTCGTTGCCCGCCGGCTCGACGAGCCCCTCACCGAGGGCGACGATTTCGATCGCGCGCGACGCCAGCGGACGGGACCAGCGGAGGCCACCCCGCTCGACGGCCTCGAGCTCGACCACCGACACCCCGTCGTCTGCCGGCAGCGACACATCGAACATGACGGGCGCGAACTCGGTGAATCCGCGGCCGGCCGCCGCCGCGGGGTCGTCGGCGAGCGGCGACAGCGGCGCCGTCTGCGCGGCGACCTCGACCCCCTGCGGGGATTTCAGTCGCATCCGCAGTTCGACCGCGTGCCCGCCCTGAAGCCGCGTGGCGAGAATCGGATCGATGCTCACCCGGAGCCGGTCTCCGGGCCGGTGGACGAGGCCGAGGGTCTCGACGGAGAAGCGGTCGGCGGCATCACCCGATGCGGCCTCCACGTGAAGGGCCTCATCCGCTGGAATCCGCGCCGCAAGCCGGTTGCCGAGGCCGTCGAGCGGCTGCTGCAACGGCGCGGTCATGAGATCGACGATCGGCACGTCGAGCGTGGTCGGCTTGCCTCCATCGGCGGCCGCAAGCCGAGCGACGAGCCGCGACGCCTTCCAATCGTCCACCGTGATCTCGATGCCGTCGCTGGCGATCGCCCGCGGCTGATGGACGCGCACCACCTGGGCCGATTCGTGCGCGTGCGCGGCGGCGTCGGCGTCGGTCGAGAGCGTCCGCCACGAGATCGGCGGTCGCGGCGCCGCCGTGCCGCCGGCCGTGACGATCTCCACCGTGCCGCTCCAGGCCTGGGGCGTGCCGCCTCCCCATTGCACGCGAAGCACCACTGGCCGCGCCTCAGCGACGAGCGCCACCAGCGCCGCGCCAGCCGCGACGGCCATCACCAGCGCGCGGACGACGACCATCGGGCTTTCCATGGTGAGACAGGGCGACCTGCGGGGAGGGCGGATGATAGCGGCCGCCTCCGGGCCGGGCCACGCGGGTTTACCGGGGAAAACCTGCGGAAAACCGTCACTCGGCAAGCGGCATCCCGGCCCCGAGCGGCGCCGTCCAGGCCTGCAGACGATCGCCGGCCGCGGCCGCTTCGGCCAGTGGCCGCAGGTCGTCGACCACCCTCGGGCAGCGGTCGGCCACATCGCAGAGGTCAAACAGGTCGTCGGGCTTGGCGAACAGCCGCAGCACCGGCTCTTGGTGATGCGGCAGCCTGATGAGATGCCACCCCGGTGTGACCACGGCCACCCCTTCCGCTCCGGTGACGATCACGCGATCCCGGGCGGCGATGCTCCAGTCGGTAAACAGGGATGCCAGACTGCGGCCCTGCCACGGCTCGTGCGGTGACACGACCCCACCGGCCACCGACTCGGCCAGCGTCTCGCCGAGGTCGGCGGGCGTCACCAGGCCGCCGTAGCGCTGGCCCGCCATCCGGGCAGCACGATCCACGAGGATCGCCGGCAGACGCACCACCTCGGTGTAGGGCGGGAGCGGCCCGGGGCCGAGGCGACCGTGCAGCCCCAGCGGCATGCCGCGAAGGCCCACGACGAGGATCGTGAAACGGTCGCCCGCCGCATCGATGACTCGGGCGAGGCAGCGGTCAAGGAGCGTGACCTGGCCGGCGAACACGTGCCGCAAGCCGGTGACGAGGTCGGGGTCGGTGTCGGCCGCGACGGCCAGATCGGGCACCGCTGCGCCGGCCGGCGGCGGCGGGTCGTCGGGGTCCACATACGCCTCGCGAAACTCGTCGGCCGCGTCCCACGACATGCCGAGACTTCCGACGTGGCACCAGACCAGGCTGTGCCGCCGCGGTGCCACGACGGCCGCCGCCGCCGCAAACAGCCGGGCACAATGCGACGACGGTTCGTCGGTGGCCTGCCGCGGCGGCGACGCGACAGGCACAGTGGTCACGTCACCCTGACACACGCCGTCGGTACGTTCGGGATCGTCCGTGACGATGGCCACAGGGTGGCGGTCCGCGACGCGAGCCAGCAGGTCCCGCACCGCATCCCGGGGGTCATCCGACGTGGCGACGACGCCGTCAAACACGACCCCGCGTGCCGCCAGCCGGTCGATCGTGGGGGTCGCCACCCACGTCGCCCCGTAGGCCGGGAGAATCCAGGCAGGGAGCCGATCGATCGTGACGACGAGGAGCGGATCGTGCATGCGATGGCGTGGGTCGGGTCCGGCCGGATCGTGGGTTTGCGTCGCCGGGGCGTGGTCAGCGATGCTGTCGCGATCTTTCCCGATCGTACCAGCGGGGTTCCATGGCCACGACCTCCCACGGCTACCGCACGCAGCCCACCGCCACCACGGGCATGCCCCTAGGCATTCCCTATATCGTCGGCAACGAGGCCGCCGAGCGTTTTTCGTTCTACGGAATGAAGTCGATCCTCGTCGTCTTCATGACGCAGCACCTGCTGTCGAGTGCGGCCCGGCCCGACTTCATGACCGAGACAGAGTCGCGAGAGTGGATGCATCTGTTCGTCGCCAGCGCCTACTTCTTCCCGGTCATCGGCGGGATCGTGGCCGATGCCTTCCTGGGCAAGTACCTGACGATCCTCCTGCTGTCGACCGTCTACTGCGTGGGCCACCTCTGCCTGGCGCTCATGGACATGCCCGAGCCCTTTCTGGCGGCCACGCTCGAACCCCGCGGCTGGCTGCTCGCCGGCCTCGCGCTCGTGGCGATCGGCTCGGGGGGCATCAAGCCCTGCGTGTCGGCGCACGTCGGAGATCAGTTTGGGCGGTCGAACAGTCACCTCCTCGAGCAGGTGTTCGGCTGGTTCTACTTCGCGATCAACTTCGGGTCGTTCTTTTCGACGCTGCTCACGCCCTGGCTGCTCGAGCACTATGGCGCGGGCTGGGCCTTTGGCGTGCCGGGCATCCTGATGGCGATTGCCACGCTCGTGTTCTGGCTGGGTCGCAACCGCTTCGTGCACGTGCCCCCGCGGGGATCGGCCTACTTCGCCGAGACCTTCGGCCCACAGGGGCTGGCCGCGATCGCCAAACTCGTGCCGCTCTACCTTCTCGTGGCGGTCTTCTGGTCCCTCTACGACCAGACCGGCGGCGCCTGGGTCCAGCAGGCCCAGCAGATGGACCGCCGCTTCCTCGGCATCGACTGGCTCGAGAGCCAGATCCAGGCGATCAACCCGCTCCTCGTGCTCCTCTTCATCCCGCTCTTCGGGGTCGTGATCTATCCCGCAGTCGGACGCCTGTTCGACTTCACGCCACTCCGCCGGATCCTCGTTGGCTTCGTGCTGGCGATCGCGGCCTTCGCGATCTCGGCCCAAGCCCAGGGCCTGATCGACGCCGAATCGACCCGGCTGGCGGCGGCCGGGCTGGGCCCGGAGGCGGCCCGCTGGCCGTCGGTGGTCTGGCAGTTGGCCGCCTATGTCGTGATCACAGCGGCCGAAATCCTCGTCTCCATCACCTGCCTGGAGTTCAGCTACACGCAGGCCCCGCCCCAGATGAAGTCGTTCGTGATGAGCCTCTATCTCCTGAGCGTGTCGCTGGGCAACCTGTTCACGGCCGCGGTCAACTTGGTCACCCGCGACGCCACGGGCCACTCCACGCTGACGGGGGCGTCGTACTACTGGTTTTTCACAGGCTGCATGGCGGTGGCGACACTGCTGCTCGTTCCGGTAGTCTTACTCTTCAAACCCCGGACCTACCTCCAGCAGGAGGCCGACGCCACGGCCTCCTGATCCCCCGAACCTGACTTCGACGCCGCGCATTAAGGATCACCGGATGAACACCCCGATTGTCGCCCTGCCCAGTCGCCGCACCTTCCTCGCCGCGGGCGCCTCCGCCGCCGGGGTGCTGGCCGCCACCCCGCTGCGGGCGATCGCCGCCGATGCCGCCCCGGCCACCGTGAAGGAGCCGCTCTACAAGATCTCGCTGGCGCAGTGGTCACTCCACAACACGCTCTTTTCAGGCAAGCTCGACAACCTCGACTTCCCGCGGGCTGCGAAGCAGCAGTTCGGGATCGAAGCGGTGGAGTACGTCAACCAGTTCTTCAAGGACAAAGCCCGCGACGAGGACTACATCGCCGAACTCGCCAAGCGAGCGGCTGACGAGGGCGTGACCAACGTCCTGATCATGTGCGATGGCCTGGGCGAACTCGGCGCTCCGGACGACAAGGCCCGGACGCAGGCGGTGGAGAACCACTACCCGTGGGTCGAGGCCGCCAAGCGGCTCGGCTGCCACTCGATCCGCGTCAACGCCGCGAGCAAGGGCAGCTTCGAGGAGCAGCAGAAGCTTGCTGCCGACGGCCTCGCAAGGCTCTCGGAATACGCCGCACAGCTTGGGATGAACGTGATCGTCGAGAACCACGGCGGCCTGTCGAGCAACGGCGAATGGCTCGCGGGCGTGATGAAGCTCGTCGGCAAGCCGAACTGCGGCACGCTCCCTGACTTCGGCAACTTCTACGACTACGACCGCTACCGCGGCGTCGAGGAACTGATGCCCTTCGCCAAGGGCGTGAGTGCCAAGAGCCACGAGTTCGACGCCGATGGCAACGAGGTCCGCACCGACTACCGCAAGATGATGAAGATCGTGCTCGAGGCGGGCTACCACGGCTGGGTGGGAATCGAATACGAGGGCAAGGAACTGCCGGAGCCGGAGGGAATCCTGGCCACCAAGAAGCTCCTCGAGAAGATTCGCGACGAGCAGGCGTGAATCAACGGTCGCTTTCCGCTGCGGCACTGGTTGGAACCATGTGCTTCGGGGGAAACGGAGCCGCAGGTTTCCACCTGCGGCATGGAACCGTTGACGGTCTTGCCGGTCGCTCGCTAGAGTTCGGACTCCCCGCCCCGCCCTGGCCTTCATTCCCAACCGATGCCCGCCGACCATACCCGGACTTGTGACTCTGAATCCGCGTCCCTCGACCGCCTGCTCCGCATCGCCGAAACCCCCGTCGGCAAGGGCGCCTTCGCCCGCCGCCGCATTGCATCCGGCATCGTGCTTGGCGAAATTCGCGGGACGATCCTCGACGACCACCCCGAGGATTCGAGTTATGTGATGGAACTTGCCGGTGGCCGACTACTCGATCCGGCCCCGCCGTTCCGCTATGTGAACCACAGTTGCGACCCCAACTGCGAAATCTTCTACTGGGAAGCTGAGCCCGGCGAGATCGAGGAAGAGCGGTTGTGGATGCAGACGATCCGGCCGATCAACGCGGGCGAGGAACTCCTGATCGATTACTGCTGGCCGGCCGACGCGGCGATTCCCTGCCGCTGCGGAGCCCTGGGGTGCCGAGGATGGATCGTGGACCCGGCGGAACGCCACCTGATCGAGGAAAGGACGGACGGCTGACCGCCGGCCGCGACGCTCCTCCGTCTCGATCCTGGCACCGGACCGGCTGGCTGCTCGCTGCGGCTGCGACCGCCCTCGCCGCGTTCGGCATCTCGCGGCTCCGGCTCGATGATGACCTGCGGTCGCTGATCCGCGATTCGAGCAGCGAGTTCGCCCTCGTCGACGAGGTGGCGGCGATCTTCGGGCCACCGGATCGCGACTGCATCGTGCGGGCCACGTCTCGCACGGGCGACATCTTCGACGCAGAACCGCTGGCCGCCCTGGAATCACTCGCCGCCCGGCTCCGTGACGTCGCAGGCGTCGAACAGGTGCGAAGCATCTTCGATATCCGTCGACAGGGGGCCGCCGGGGCGATCCTGCCGGTGATCCCCAGACGAAGCGGCCCGCTCGACGCCGACACGCGCGCCGAGGTCAAAGCCCGCGCCGCACGACACCCGCTCGTGGCCGGCCACCTCCTTTCGGCCGACACCGCCTCGTCGCTGCTTCTCGTTCAGCTTGCCGCCAACTCCGACCGACCACCGCAGTCATCGGAGGTGGTGGCCCGTGTCGAGGCGGTGCTCGCCGACGCGACCGACGATCGCGGTCCGCTGGCGATCGAACTCACCGGCCTGCCCGCCCTCCGGGAACAGGCGATGCGGGCCCTGCGGCGCGACATGCTGACGTTCAACTCGATCGGCTTGTCGCTGGCCGTGATCCTCTCCGCCGTGGTGGCGCGGAGCCTGCGATCGACGGTCGTCGCCTGCGTGCCGCCGTTCGTCGGCGCGGTCTGGGCCCTCGGCGCCTTGGGCCTGCTTGGGGCGCCGGTCACGATGCTCACGAGCGTCGTCCCCTCGCTGGCCCTCGTGGTCGGCACCTGCGACTCCATCCATTTCATCGAGGACATGCGGCGGAGCGTGCGGCGGGGGCTCGACCCGCTCGCAGCGTCGTCGGGCGCGATGCACCGCATCGGCATGGCCTGCGGCCTGACGAGCCTCGTCACCGCGATCGGCTTCGCGTCGCTGGCAGTGGCGCGGATCGAAGCGGTGCGGACGTTCGGCATCGCCGCTGCCATCGGAGCCCTGGCAAGCTTTCTGGCCGTCACGCTCCTCACGCCGCTCATCGCGGCCACGCCGTTCTGCAGCGGCCTGCGGCTCGGTCGGTCGTCGCGGCTGGCGGGCCGGGTCGCGAATCTGCTCGCCGCGTTCTCGGTGCGGCACGCCCGGCCGCTCGTGGCGGTGGCCTGTGGCCTCACGCTGCTGCTGGGCATCGCCGGCTCCGGGCTCGAAGCCGACAACCGGATCGTCGATTCGCTGCCGGCCGGAGCGGCGGCGGCGCAGGCTCTGGCCCGGGTCGACAGCGACTTCGGTGGGGCGATGGGAATCGACGTCGTCGTAGGCTGGCCCGACGGTGTCGATTGGCGGGACCCCGCCGTGATCGATGCGCTTCAGCGAGCCGAGGCGGCGATCGGCGGGGTGGCTGGAATCTCAAAGCCGATCTCGTTCTCGACGATCGCCGGCGAACTGCCTCCCCGCGTCAGGCGCCGACTCGACGCCGCGAGCGTGAGCGACCTCGTGTCTCCGGAGAACCGCGTGGCGATTGTCCGCGCCCGCGTGGCCGACCTCGGGTCCCGGCGACTGGAGGGTATCTACGACCGGATCGACGCGTCGCTGGCGGCGATCGAGCGCGACCTGCCGGGCTGGCGATTCCGGCTGACGGGCATGTCGGTCGTATCGGCCCGCAATATTCGCCAGCTCGTCCGCGACCTGGGCTCGAGCCTCATGATCGAGGTGCTCGTGATCGGCTGCATTCTCGCCGTGGCGTTCCGTTCGCCGCTGGCGGGCTTCGTGAGCCTGATTCCCAACGTGTTCCCGCTGGCGGTGATCGCCGCGCTGCTCGCGGCCACCGGCCGGTCGCTCGATCCCGCGACGGTGATCGTGTTCAACGTCTGCCTCGGGCTGGCGGTCGATGATACCGTCCACATGCTCTCGGCCCTGGCCCGGAACCGCCGCGAGGGGATCTCGATCGCCACCGCGGTCCGCCGGGCCGTCGCCGAGACGGGCAACGCCGTGATGATCGGTGGCGTGGTGCTGATGGTGGGCTTTGCGGCCGTCACCGCCAGCAGCGTGCCGTCGCTGGCGGGGTTCGGCATACTCGCCTGTGCCGCCGTGGCAGCAGCCACGATCGCCGAACTCGTGTTTCTCCCTGCCCTGCTGGTGGTCACCGACCACGCCGTGAAGCGCCGCTGGCCGGTGTTCCGCGACGGCATCTTCGGCGGACTACTCCCCCTTCCGGAATCACATCCGAGCCCGCTTCGAACGTGAACACACACAGGTTGACAACCTGTGCTACGGTGGAGCACACACAGGTTGAAAACCTGTGCTACGGGGGGCTTCGAGGGGCTGCCCGTGCCCGGGAGCCGGCGTTGCTGACGAGCGCAGCCATGGATGGCGGAGCGAAGTCAGCATCGAGCGAGCGAAGGCCTGGAAGGCCGAAGGGAGCGTCCGGCGACGGGCATGGGCAGCCCCGAGCCGACTGCGAACCGGGAACACACACAGGTTGACAACCTGTGCTACGGGAGAACACACACAGGTTGACAACCTGTGCTACGGGGGAAAGCACACAGGTTGAAAACCTGTGGGACGAAAAGAACCGAGCTTAGACCCGCGTTTCGGCGGCGATGCGGGCCAGCGCCTCGACGGTGCGGATGATCTGCTCCTCGGTGTGCTCGCAGGTGAGGAAGAACCGTACTCGCGCCGCCGACTCGCGGACGGCCGGATACAGGATCGGCCGGGCGTTGATCCCCTCCTCAAGCAGACGCTGCGACACCCCCATTGCCCTCGTCGAGCTGCCGAGGATCACCGGGATCACCGGCGTGTCGCCACTGTCGCCGGTGTCGAGACCGATATCGGAGCAGAGCTTGAGGAACAGGTCGGACCGTTCGCGAAGCCGGGCAAGCCGCCAAGGTTCGCGGCGAATCACGCGGATCGCCTCGAGCGCCGCTGCGGCGTTGGCCGGCGAGCAGGCGGTCGAGAAGACAAACGCGGGCGTGGTGTGGCCGAGGTAGTTGATCAGCCGCTCGGGACCGGCGAGGTAGCCGCCCTGGGCGCCGAGTGCCTTGCTGATCGTGCCCATCCAGAGGTCGCCCTCGCGGGCGTCCACGCCGAAGAAGTCGCAGATACCGCGGCCCTCGGGCCCCATGGTGCCGATCGAGTGGGCCTCGTCCACGTAGAGCAGCGCGTCGTGCCGCCGCTTCACCTCGAGGAACTTCGGCAGGTCGGGGTAGTCACCGTCCATGCTGTAGACGCCCTCGATGGCAACCACCACTCGGCGATACTGGGGGCGGAGGTCGCGGAGGAGGCCGTCAAGTTGCTGGTAGTCGTTGTGGCGGAACGGCCGCTTCCCGGCCTTCGAGAGCGCCGCCCCCTGCACGATGCTCATGTGGGCGAGTTCGTCGTAGAGGATCAGATCGCCTGCACCGAAGAGGTGGCCGAACACCGAGGCATTGGTGCCGAAGCCGCAGGGAAACATCACCGCCCGCTCAGTGCCGATGAAGTCGGCGAGTTCGGCGTCGAGCCCGTCGAGCAGGGTGTTGTTGCCGCCGACCATTCGGCTCGCGGAGGCACTGCACCCGAACTGGTCGATCGCCTCCTTGGCCGCCCGCTTCACGTCCGGGTGGCCCGCGAGGCCGAGGTAGTCGAAACTCGTGAAGGTGATCGTTTCGTGGCCACGGATCGTGGCCATCCGCCCCTCGACCCGTTCGTTGGCGAGCAGGAACGGGCTTTCCAGCCCGGCGGCGTCGAGGGCGGCAAACCGGTCTTCGAGGGCCCGGCACTCGGGCCATGCGTCGTCGCCGGCCGCCGCCTGCGACTCCCGCGGGGAGCCCGCGACCGGAGCCACTCTGCCAGCGGCCCGGTCGGCGGCGTCAAACATGTGATCGGCCACCCGCTGCATCAGATCACCGCAGGTGCGGACCCCGGTCAGCCACGAGGCGTGGAACCGCATCTGGTAGCGGCCCTCGAGCCAGCTGATCGCGTCGAGGAAGCGGTCGGAATCGATGCCGGAGTCGGCGATCAGCGAACTCGCCGACAGCCGCGTTCGACTGCCCGACGGCCGAACGGACTCGAGCGCCTCGAGCACCACCTCGGCGATCGCTGCACGGCCATGGGCGTTGGGCCGCTCGCGGACTGGAGCCGCGTTTCCAGCAAAGGACGTGAGATCGGTGCCCGCCTGCAGAGAGATGCCTACCGCCATTCCGAAACCCTCCGTGAAAACTCGCGAAGCGGGGCGCCACCGTGCATGCACCCAGAGGCATCACTATACGGAAATGCTTCGTCGCCGTCAGCCGTTTCAAGCCCGCAGCACGCAGAAAATCACCGCGTGTTGCCATCCGCGTGGAAAAGTGTTCCGCTCATCACGGTTTTACGGCCCGCCGCAGGTTGCCAACCTGCGGCTACAGACAGCAACCCAGCAACTCCTCTCGTGGAGCAGACTGCCACTCTGCACCTGCTGATCAGCCGGCGAGCAGCTTGCGGAGCACGAACGGCAGGATTCCCCCTGCGCGAAACTGGTCGAGTTCCACGGGTGTGTCGATCCGCACCAGGCAGGGAATGTCTTTCGTGGTGCCGTCCGGAGAGGTCGCCTTGACGACGACAGTCGACCGCGGCGCGAGCGATTCGAAGGGAATGTCAAACGTCTCCTCACCGCTGAGCCCCAGCTGCTGCCACGGCTCGGGAAGTACGAGCGGGAGCACGCCCATGCCCACCAGGTTGGAGCGGTGGATCCGCTCGAAGCTTGCCGCCAGCACGGCCCGCACGCCGAGGAGCATCGTGCCCTTGGCGGCCCAGTCGCGAGAGCTGCCGGTGCCGTATTCCGTGCCAGCGAGCACCACGAGCGGCGTGCCTTGTGTTCGGTATTTCACGGCGGCGTCGTAGACCGGCATCACGTCCGTGCCCGGCAGCAGCCGCGTCACACCCCCTTCCGTGCCCGGCACGAGCAGGTTCCGGATGCGGATGTTGGCGAAGGTGCCCCGCGTCATCACCCGGTCGTTGCCGCGGCGGGCGCCGTAGCTGTTGAAGTCGGCCGGCGGCACGCCGTGCTCGACCAGAAACGTGCCCGCGGGGCTGGCCTTGGCGATGCTGCCGGCCGGCGAGATGTGGTCGGTGGTCACGCTGTCACCGAGGGCGAGCAGCACGCGGGCGCCACGGATGCTCTCCGGTGGCTTCGGCTCGCGGGAGAGTTCGGCAAGGAATGGTGGCTCCTGGATGTAGGTGCTCGCCGCGTCCCAGTCGTAGAGTTCGCCCGCGGTGGTCGGCACCGCGTTCCACCGTGGGTTCGACTCCCAGACGTTGTCGTATCGCTTCTGAAACTGCCCGGGCGTCACGCTCGCCTCCACCGTGCGGCGGACCTCGTCGGCCGTGGGCCAGATGTCTTTGAGGAACACCGGCTTTCCATCGTTCCCGGTGCCGAGGGGATCCTGATCAAGGTTGATGTCGGTCGTGCCGGCGAGGGCGTAGGCAACGACCAGCGGCGGGCTCGCCAGCCAGTTGGCCTTCACCAGCGGGTTGACGCGGCCCTCGAAGTTGCGGTTGCCCGAGAGCACGGCGGCCGCGACGAGATCCCCCTCGGTGACCGCGGCGGCCACGTGGTCGGGCAGCGGCCCGGAGTTGCCGATGCAGGTGGTGCAGCCGTAGCCCACCGTCTCGAAGCCGAGCGCGTCGAGATCCTTGTCGAGCCCCGCCTTCTCCAGGTAGTCGGTGACCACGCGGGATCCGGGGGCGAGGCTCGTCTTCACCCACGGCTTGGTGGTCAGGCCCTTGGCGACCGCCTTGCGGGCCACGAGGCCAGCGGCCACCATCACGCTCGGATTGCTGGTGTTGGTGCAGCTGGTGATCGCGGCGATCACGACGGCCCCATGGCCGATGGTGTCGGCGTGGCCGTTCTCACGGACGGTGCCGGTGCGGGCGAGCGCGGCCCCCTCGAGCGCAAACCCCCGCTTGGCGGTCGGTGCCGTGAGCGATTCTGCGAAGGCCTTCTTCACCCGCACGAGCGGGACGCGGTCCTGCGGACGCTTCGGGCCGGCGAGGCTCGGCACGACGCTGCCGAGGTCGAGCGCCAGCCGCTTGGTGAACTCGGGGGTCGGGGCCGAGTCGGTGCGAAACATCCCCTGCTCCTTCATGTACCGCTCGACGAGCGTCACCTGCTCCGCCGGGCGGCCCGTGAGCCGCAGGTAGGTGAGGGTCTCGTCGTCGATCGGGAAGAAGCCCATCGTGGCGCCGTATTCAGGCGCCATGTTGGCGATCGTGGCCCGGTCGGCGAGCGACATCCCGGCGAGGCCGCTGCCGAAGAACTCGACGAACTTCCCGACCACGCCCTCCTTTCGCAGGATTTCGGTGACAGTGAGCACGAGGTCGGTCGCCGTGGCGCCCGGCGGCAGATGGCCGGTGAGTTCGAAGCCGACCACCTCGGGCAGCAGGAGCGACAGGGCCTGGCCGAGCATCACAGCCTCTGCTTCGATGCCCCCGACACCCCAGCCGACCACGCCGAGGCCGTTGATCATCGTGGTGTGGCTATCGGTGCCGACGAGCGTGTCGGGGACGGCAACCTTTGCGCCGCCCTTCCCGGCCGGATCGTCGCGGAGAAACACGCAGCCGGCGAGGTATTCGAGGTTCACCTGGTGCACGATGCCGATCGCCGGTGGCACCACACGAAAGTTACGGAAGGCCTGCTGGCCCCAGCGGAGAAAAGCGTATCGCTCGGCGTTGCGTCCGAACTCGATGTCGATGTTCTTCTCGAGCGCGTCGTGCGTTCCGTAGAAGTCGACCTGCACCGAGTGGTCGATGACGAGGTCCACGGGCACGAGCGGATTGATCTTCCGCGGATCGCCGCCGAGCCGCTTCATGGCGGCCCGCATCGCGGCGAGATCGACCACGCAGGGCACGCCTGTGAAGTCCTGGAGCACCACGCGGGCGGGCTTGAACGGGATCTCCTGCTCCGCCGGCTTCGCGGCGTTCCAGGTGGCGAGCGTGCGGATGTCACTCTCGGTCACCTCGTAGCCATCGCACGTCCGCAGCAGCGCCTCGAGGATCATCCGGATCGAGTACGGCAGCCGCGACGTGTTCGTCACCCCGGCATCATCGAGGGCCCGGACGCGGTAGAGCGTGGCCGGACCAGAGCCGGTCTCGAAGGTGGCACGGGCGGAGAAGGGGTCGACGGGGGATGCGGCCATGGCGGTGGGGGTTTCTGGGGCGGTACGGAGGAGCGGATGCGGCGGACGAAGGAAACGGTGGCCGGTAGCGTAACGGACACCCGGTAGGCCGGAGAAGCGGCCCGAGCAACGTGTCCGGTGGTCAACCGGCCCTCCGCCACAGGCCGGCACGGCGGCGGGGGTCCGGGAAAGAACGGGCAAATGGCCG
>Ga0194055_10000859_pt1 | contig 24615 bp, 25 predicted proteins | sample SepL449m_MetaG_FD_155482 | JGI IMG/M metagenome (GOLD analysis project Ga0194055, IMG submission 155482) | Anoxic zone freshwater microbial communities from boreal shield lake in IISD Experimental Lakes Area, Ontario, Canada - Sep2016-L442-9m | ecosystem: Environmental > Aquatic > Freshwater >... | reverse complement strand
CGAGTGCAATGAGCTCCATCGACCCCTTGACGAGACCAAGGCGATCGAGCGTGGCGTCATCGATCCGGCAGATCACGTCGACGAGAGGTGAGCCGATCCCGACCACGTCAAGCAGATCGTCGGTGGGCGGCCGCAGCAGGGTCACAGGAACGGGAATGGGGGCGTCGTTTGTCACCACCTCAGGCTACGCGGTCCCCCGGTAGCCTCACTGCATGGCCAACATCGTGAATCCCTACCGCCTCGGCGAGGAGGTCCTCCCCCGGACCTACCGCCTCACGCTCGAGCCCGACCTCGATCGAGCCATCTTCGCCGGTGAGGTGGAAATCGATGTCGACGTGATATCCGCAGTGGAGACCATCGTCCTGAATGCCGTCGAGCTCGAGATCCGATCCGCCAGTGTCTCGAGCGAGGGCTCGACCTACGAGTGCACCGTCGAGCTCGACGCAACCACAGAGCGGGTGACACTCACCCCGCCCCGGGCGATCTCGTCTGGGCCGGCCACCGTGACCTTGGTGTTCACCGGCATCCTCAACGATCAGCTCGTCGGGTTCTACCGCTCCACCTTCATAGATCCAGAGGGCACCACCCGCACGATCGCCACCACACAGATGGAGGCCACCGATGCGCGCCGAGCCTTCCCCTGCTTCGATGAGCCGGCTAAGAAGGCCTCCTTCGTGATCTCGCTCGTCGTCCCTGATGGGCTCGCTGCCTACTCGAACAGCCCGGTGGTGTCGGAAGAAGATGCCGGCGAAGGTCGCCGCCTGGTCCGATTCGCACCCACGATGGTGATGTCGACCTACCTCGTGGCCTTCGTCGTCGGACCCTTTGAGGCCACTGACCCGGTGGACATCGACGGCACGCCGGTTCGCATCATCTACCCCCCCGGCAAGGCCGACCTCGCCCCCTTTGCCGAAGAGGTGGCCGCGTTCTCGCTGCGCTACTTCACCGACTACTTCGGCATCGCCTATCCCGGCGACAAACTCGACCTGATCGCCATCCCGGACTTCGCCTTCGGGGCCATGGAGAACCTGGGTCTGGTCACCTTCCGAGAGACCGCTCTGCTCGTTGACCCCGCCACGGCGTCGCGCAACGAGGTCGAACGGGTGGTCGACGTGGTGGCCCACGAGATCGCCCACATGTGGTTCGGAGACCTCGTCACCATGGGCTGGTGGGAGGGAATATGGCTGAATGAGGCCTTCGCCACCTTCATGGAGATCAAGTGCACTGATGCCTTTCGTCCGAACTGGCACCGATGGGTGGGATTCGGAACTTCCCGACAGGCTGCCATGTCCGTTGACGGCCTGCACTCCACGCGGCCGATCGAGTTCGTCGTCCACTCACCCTCAGATGCCCGCGGGATGTTCGACCTGCTGACCTATGAGAAGGGTGGCAGCGTCCTGCGGATGCTCGAGCAACATCTCGGCGAGGACACCTTCCGCGACGGGATCCGTCGATACCTGACCACCCACGCCTATGGCAATACCGTGACCCAGGACCTCTGGGATGCCCTCACCTCAGTCTCTGGACAGGCCGTGGGAGAGATCATGGACACGTGGATCCTCCAGGGCGGCCACCCGCTCGTGAGTGTCGACGATGGAATCGTGACGCAGTCCCCGTTCTCCTATGGTCCCGCTGACGGCGAGAGCGCCATCGGCTCGACCTGGCAGGTCCCGCTCTCGACACGACTGCTCGCCGGTGGTGACGTCACCCGACAGATCTTGGGAACCGACCCAGTGGCTGTGGCTCCGGCCACGCTCATCAATGCTGGTGGGTGGGGCGTCTACCGCACCCGCTATGGCGCTGCCGAGCTCGCCGTGATCACCGCCCACCTCTCTGCCCTCGACCCCCTCGAGCGGGCCACACTGGTCGCCGACACCTGGGCCGCCACGTTGGCAGGACAGCAGGACGCAGCCGCGTTCCTCACTCTTGCTGACGGCCTCGGTGACCAGATCGAGCCCGCCACCTGGTCCGTGGTGGCGACCGCACTCCACACCATCGATGCCTTCATCGCCGACGACGAGCGCCCGGCGCTGGCTGCCACCACGAGGGCCCTCTTCGGCCGACTCTTCGACGTCCTCGGGTGGGAGGGATCATCGGACACCGAGGAGCAGGCTCCCACCTTGCGCGCCATGGCCATCGCCACACTCGGCACCCTCGGCCACGACGAGGAGATCCGTGCGGAGGCCGCCCTCCGCTTCGCCGCTGGTGACCCTGATGGCGACCTCGCCAGCGCCATCATCTCGGTCGTCGGGGCCATGGGCCGTCCAGAGGACTTCGCCATCGTCCTCGAGCGCCACCGGTCAGCCCTCAGCCCACAGAGCGAGATCCGCAACCTCCTTGGCCTGACGACGTTCGCCAGCACCGACCTCACCCTTGAGGCCTTCTCCCTGGCCAGGACCGACATCCGTTCCCAAGATGCCCCGTATGTCGTCTCCCGCCTCTTGGCCAACCGCACGGCGGGCTCCGAGGTGTTCATGTCGCTCATGGCGACATGGGACGAGTGTCTGAGCCGCTTCCCCAAAGACTCGCACTCGAGAATGCTCGGTGGGATCTCGCAGCAGATTTCGAGTGCCTCCCACGCACGGATCGTCGCTGACTTCATCGTGGCCCACCCGCTCAACTCGGGCCAGCGGACCGTACTGCAGGACGTGGAGCGCATGTCAGTGGGCGTTGCTTTTGCCGAGCGCGAGACGCCCCGGATCGCCACCGTGCTGAGGGCATTCCAGCAGCGATGAACCTCGGGCTGGCCCTCAGCGTGTTTGGCGTAATCTTCCTCGCTGAGCTACCCGACAAGACCATGATCGCCACCCTGATCATGGGCAGCCGAGGTCGGGCCGCCGCCGTCTGGGTTGGGGCCTCCCTGGCATTCATCGTCCACATGGCCTTCGCCGCCATAGCCGGCGGCCTCCTCGACCGACTGCCTCATCGAGCCCTCGAGATTGGGGTGACGGCAATGTTCTTCGCCGTCGCGGCGTACCTCCTGCTGATCCCCGAGAAGGAGGCGGTGAACGAAGGCGAGGAGGAGGCGGGAGCTGAACGGGCAGGGACGGCTCTGGCCACCATGGCATCCGCGTTCATGGTGATCCTGGTGGCTGAGACCGGCGATCTGACCCAGATCATCGCCGCCAGCTTCACCCTCAAGAGCCATCAGCCACTGACGGTGTTCTTGGCCTCCTCCGCAGCGCTGGTGTCGGTGGCAGCGATCGGTGCCTTCGGAGGCAAGGCACTGCTCAAGGTCCTTCCCCTAGCCAGGATCCGTCAGCTCGGGGGCATCGTCCTGCTGATCCTCGGCATCGTGGGGATCGTCCAGATGCTCACCTCGTGACATTGCACTCCCCACGCAGCCATGCGAAGGTCTGAGCCGATGATCACCTCTTCTTCACCTGAGCGCCTCGCGTCCCTCCTCGCCTTCGCCCGAGCAGCTCGGGGATTCATGCCCGACGATGAGGGCCTTTCCCTGCATGAAGCCGGCCTCGAGGGAGGTCGACGGTTCCCTGGCGGATCGATGCTCGAGGTCGGCGCCTGGTGCGGAAAGTCCGGCGTTTACCTCGGTGCGGCCGCCGAGGCCACCGGATCGGTCCTGTTCAGTCTCGATCATCATCACGGCTCCGAGGAGAATCAGGCGGGCTGGGAACATCACGATGCCGATCTCGTCGACCCGGCCGATGGTCGACTCAACACCTTGCCGACGTGGCAACGAACCATCGCCGACGCCGAGCTCGAGCACAGTGTCGTCGGTCTCGTCGGCGACTCGCTCACGGTGGCGGCACACTTCGCCACACCGCTCACCTTCCTCTTCATCGACGGCGGCCACGGTGAAGAGCCAGCCTGGGCTGACTATCGATCCTGGACTCCGAAGGTCCAACCCAATGGCATCTTGGCCATCCACGACGTCTTCGAGGACCCCGCCGACGGGGGTAGGCCCCCCTACGAGCTCTACTGCGAAGCGATCCGGTCGGAAATCTTTACTGAGCTCTGGGCCACAGGCAGTCTGCGAGTCCTCGAACGCCGCTCTTCCTGAGGCTGCTCGAATGCGGCGCCTCAGCGGGCGTTGCAGGGTCCGGTGTGCTGCTGGTCGCAGGTCGGCCCCGCAAGGTCGATGGTCCCCTCGAGGGTTTCACCTCGGAAGAGTCCTGCGGCCGGCGACGTCGAGCTCAGCGCGTCCGCTGCCAAGATGATCGCCCCAGCCGTATAGGCCGTCGTCTCGCGGTCGGGGTAGGTCACATTGTCTGGGTAGGCGATCCCCGTCCAGTAGGAGCCATCGGGTCGACGGTGCCCCTGGGCCACCTCGAAGAGCTCGAGGGCCTCCTCGCGCATGCCGAGCGCATCCAAGGTCATCACGCACTCGGCAGTCTCGGCGGCGGTGACCCAGTCAGACGTCGACACGCAGCGAACGCCAAGGCCGTACATCACGAACTCGTCGAAGTGCTCATCGATCCGCCGGCGAGCGGCGTCGCCCTCCAGGGCTCCCGAGAGCATCGGGTAGTACCAGTCCATGGCGAACTCGTTCTTCGGGGCGAAGGCTCCCGGGTGGTACGCGATGGCATGGCCCAGTCGTCCGGCTGCCAGCTCCCATTCGGGGCGATGCTCGCCGAGACGCTCGGCGATGGCCACGGCGCAGCGGAGCGAGTGGTAGATCGACGACGATCCGGTGAGCAACGCATAGCCCTCGGGCCGACCGGCCGCATCGAGCGACCAGCGGATTGAGCCATCAGGCAGCTGCCAGCGGAGCACGAAGTCGATGGCCGCCTCCATCATCGGGAGGTGCTTGCGCAAGATTGCGTCGTCACCGGTGATCAGGGAGTGATGCCAGAGCCCTGCCGCGACATAGGCGCAGACATTGGTGTCGAGGCGTGAGTCCTCGATCGAGTGGTCGAGGTAGTAGTTGAACCAGGCCCCATCGCCCAGCTGCACCTCGGCCAACCAGTCATATGCCAGCTCGGCCTCGGCAAAGTGACCACAGACCGAGAGGGCCATGGCTGCTTCGACGTGGTTCCAGGGATCGCAATGTCCTCCCTCGAACCACGGGATCATCCCCGAGGGTCGTTGGAGGGCCAGCAGCGACTGAGCCGTCAGCGCCACCTCCTCGGCCGTCAAGATGCCGGGAACCTCAGGCAGCGTCGCAAGCGACGGCACCGAACTCACGCACCCGCCCCCTCAAGCACCGGTGCGACGACCGGTGCCTTCTTCAGGTAGACCACGAAGCTCTTGCCCATGATCGGCGCCAGCACCTTCTCGGCCACTCGGGTGGTCCGGGGACCCTTGACGATGTCCCAGACGAGGAGCTTGTGGTACGCCTTGACGGCCGGGTGGTCGTCGTTCTTCGGGCCCACTGCGCACTTGAGCCACCAGTAGGGGCTGTGGAGGCCATGGGCATGGTGGGTCGTGTAGGGCTCGAGGCCCACCGAGCGCAGGCGGTCGAAGAGCACCGAGCGGCGATAGAGGCGAACGTGGCCGCCGGGCACGTCGTAGTACTCCTCCGACAGGGCCCAGTTGACGAGTTCTGGGCCGAACCGGGGCACGGTGATGGCCATCGTGCCGCCGGGAGCGAGGACCCGAGACAGTTCAGCCATGGCTGCCTCGTCGTCGGGGATGTGCTCGAGGACCTCTGAGCAGATGACTCGGTCAAAGGTCCCATCGGCGAAGGGAAGGTGGAGCGCATCGCCCTGGATGGTGCCGATGCGGGTGGTGTCGATGTCGATCTCCCCCTGCTCGGCCATGGCCCCGAAGGTGGCTCTGACCTTCGCCACCTCCTCCGCTCCAGCATCGAGGGCCACGATGGAAGCACCCCTGCGGGCGAACTCATAGGCATGCCGGCCGAAGCCGCATCCGAGGTCAAGGACAAGATCACCCGGGGCGACCTTGAGTGTGTCGTAGTTGGCAGTGAGCATCAGTCGAACTCCATTGGACTAGGGAGGGGCTCGCCCCTCAAGACGGCGTCGTAACAGGCAGCGGTGCCCTTGGCGGTGACCTGCCAGGTGAATCGGTTGATCACTCGTTCGCGACCATTGGCCCCGAGGCGTGCACGCAGCTCGGGATCGTCGAGCACCTGGCCGATTGCCGCAGCGAGCGCCTCTGGGTCATCGGGCGTCACAAGCAGGCCGGTCTCGCCGCTCACGCCCACCACCTCGGGGAGTGCGCCACCGGTGGTTGCCACCACGGCCACCCCGCAGCTCATGGCCTCGATCGCCGGTAGCGAGAAGCCCTCGTAGAGCGAGGGCACCACGGCGACCTCTGCCTCGCCATAGAGACGGGCGAGCTCCTCGTCGCTCACGCCCGACACCGTGGTCACGATGTCATCGAGGCTCAGGCGCTCCATGGTCTTGGCCACGCGGCCTCCCGGCTGAGGGCGACCGATGACGACGAGTTCGATGTCACGCTCGGTCCGCAGTTTGGCCACCGCCTCGAGCAGGGGAACGAGACCCTTCATTGGCACATCAGAAGAGGACGTCACCATGATCCGACCCTTGACCGGAGAAACCTCCGGATAGGGCTTGAATGTCTCAGGGTCGACGCCGACCGGCACCACCGTCATCCGATCGAGGGGGACACCCATCTGGGCATTGATGTCGGTCTTCGAGTTCTGCGAGACAGTAAGGATCGCCGGGAGCGCTTGCGCCACGCGCACCTGCATGCCGAGGAACCCGAACCAGCGCTTCGTGGTGATTCGGCGGTAAGCATTGGTCGTGTGATCGAGCGCGATCGTCCGATCCACGGTGATCGGGTGGTGGAGGGTCTCGAGGATCGGCCATCCATCCTCGTAGAGACCGAGGATGCCCGATCCGAGGCACTGATTGTCGTGGATGATGTCAAAATCTCCGCGGCGAGCATTGAGAATCTCGCGGATCCGCTTCGAATAGGCCAAGGGCTCGCCAAAACCGGCGGTGAGCATGATGCCGAACTCCTCGAGATCCGCCAGCGAGGTGAACTCGCTCGGACTCGGTATCCGGAAAGGATCAGGGTCCCGATAGAGGTCCATCCCTCGCACCGGGGTGAAGCCCACGCCCTCATCAACCTCAGGCCACGGCGGTCCAGAGAAGACCTCCACACTGTGACCAAGGGCGACAAGTTCACGGCTGAGGTGCCTGGTGTAGACGCCTTGGCCTCCGCAACGCGGGTTTCCCCGATAGATCAAGAAGGCAATTCGATGGCCGCCAGCCTCGGGGGCCTTCGGAGCGATTCGGTCCGGGAACACCTCGTCCTTCGAGCGCGCCCAGGACTGCCTCGTCTCTCTGTACAGCTGTCGAGGGGTCTTGGGCACGTGAGGTCTCCTCACCAGGGACGCGCGGGGTGGACCATTCTCCCCCCGATCACCCCTGCCGCACAAACGCAACCGAATGGGCACTTCCTCGTGTCATTCGGTACGCTCGAAGCCATGGACCTGACCTACCCCTCCGAAGCAGAAGAGTTCCGTATCGAGATCCGCCAATGGCTCGAAGACAACCTCCCCGACGGGTGGTTCGACGAGGGCTTCTCGATGACCCCTGAGGAGCGCAAGATCTTCAATGAGGGCTGGACCACGACGCTCTTCGATGGTGGCTGGATCTGCGCCAGTTGGCCCAAGGAGTACGAGGGCAAGGGCCTGACCCTTCTGCAGCAGGTCGTGTTGAACGAGGAGTTCGCTCGGGCCCAGGCACCGCTGCGAGCAGACTTCTTCGGCGACACTCTCGTCGGACCGACCATCTTGCAGTGGGGCACCGAAGAGCAGAAGCAGCAGTTCATCCCAGGGATTCTCAAGGGAGAGATCGCCTGGTGCCAGGGATTCTCCGAGCCCAACTCGGGCTCTGATCTGGCGTCGCTCGCCACCAAGGCTGAGCTCGATGGCGACGAGTGGGTCATCAGTGGGCAGAAGGTGTGGACCACCCAGGCGCAGTTCGCCGACTACGTGTTCCTCCTCGCTCGCACCGATCCTGATGCGCCGCCGCACGCTGGCATCAGCTACCTCCTGGTCCCGATGAAGCAGCCCGGCGTCGAGGTCCGTCCGATCCAGCAGGTCGATGGCTCAGCCGAGTTCAACGAGGTCTTCTTCGAGAATGTCAGATGCCCCCGAGAGAATGTCGTCGGCGGGGTGAACAATGGCTGGAAGGTCGCCATGACCACGCTGGGCTTCGAGCGGGGCTCCTCGGCTACGACGGGTTTTCGCCGCTTCCTGCGCGAGTGGGACAAGCTCGTCGCCATCGCCAAGGCAAATGGCAAGGCCGCCGACCCGACTGTGCGCCAAGACCTCGTCAAGTCCTGGTCGGATATCAAGATCATGCAGATCAACGGCTACCGCTCGCTGACCGACGCCCTCAATGGCAGCCACCACACCGCCATGCTCGGAGCCTGCAACAAGATGTTCTGGTCCGAGACCCACAAGAGGACCATGAATCTCGCCATCGACATCCTCGGCATGGAGGGCCAAGTGCTCTCGGGCCAGGGTGACACCGAGAGCATCCTCCCGGGGAACCGTCGCGGACGCGACGACTACCCGGTCAATGACATCCAGGCCTCGTTCTTCTTCTCGCGGTCCGAGACCATTTGGGGTGGGACTGCCGAGATCCAGCGCAACATCATCGGCGAGCGGGCACTCGGTCTGCCCAAGGAGCCCAAGGTCGCCAAGGTCTAGGACCAACCGGCGTCGCAGTATCGCCAACCAAGCAGTATCGCCAACCAACAGGAGGCAACACCATGGCACCAGACCCCAGAGGCCAGATCTTTCTCAATGCCGCCGCCTATGCCGACCAGGAGGCTTGGCACGCCGTGGCCGAGGAGCTTCGACGCGATGCGCCGGTACTGCGCGTCGAAGAGGAGGGATACACCCCATTCTGGGCCATCACCCGCCATGAGGACGTCTTTCGGGTGTCTCGCGACAATGAGACATTCCTCAACACCCGCGATTCAGTCCTCGGTCCAGATGCTCAATTCGAGTTCATCCGATCCCTGGGCATCGACCCCAAAACCCTAATCCACATGGACGGCGACGAGCACCGCGACCACCGCAACGTGGCCAACTCGTGGTTCCGCCCAAGGGCCGTCGCCGATCGCCAGGCCGGTATCGATGCCATCGCCGACTCCTTCGTTGAGAAGTTCCGCGAGCTCGGTGGCGAGTGCGACTTCGCCCAGGACATCGCTGTGCCCTACACGCTGCGAGTGATCATGAGCATCTACGGGATCCCCGAGGAAGATGAGCCACTGATGCTCAAGCTCACCCAGGGGATCTTCGGGGCCGCCGACCCTGAATACCTCGGCGACCTCTCGGACCCGATGGCGCTGCTCACCGGGACCATCGCCCAGTTCGATGACTACTTCAAGGAGCTCGCCGACGATCGTCGCGCTCGGCCGACCGATGACCTCGCCACGGTGCTGGCCAATGGACAGGTCAACGGCTGCCCGATGGATCAGCATGCATCGATGTGGTACTTCACCATTGTGGCCACGGCTGGACACGACACCACCTCGTTCGCTCTCTCCGGTGGGCTCGAGGCACTGTTGCGCCACCCGGACCAAGTGGCTGCCCTGCGATCCGACCCAACGCGAATCAACACTGCCGTCGACGAGATGATCCGCTGGACCTCGCCGGTCCGGCACTTCCTTCGCTACCTCAGTGCCCCAGCGACGATCGGTGGCGTCGAGATCCCCGAGGGAGACCGCCTGCTGCTCTCGTACCCATCAGCCAACCGAGACGCCGAGGTCTTTGACAGTGCCATGGGCTTCGATGCGCTCCGGCCCAACGCCAACCGCATGATCGCCTTCGGCGGCGGAGAACATTTCTGCCTCGGCTCGACCTTTGCCCGCCGGGAGCTCCGGACGATCCTGCCCAAGCTCCTCGCATCGGTCAAGACCATCGAGATCACCGGAGCCCCTGAGTGGGCTCAGGCCAACTTCGTGGGTGGCGTCAAGCACCTTCCCGTCGCCGCTACCTTCTCCTAGCCGCCAACTTTTCCTAGCCGGCTCTTTCTCCAGCACCCAGATGTCCTCCCGCACTCCCCATCGGAGGAGAGGGTGATCCGCCATCAATCAACTCCACCGAGGGGTCGCTTCACCTCGAAGGTCACGCTGGTCCCGGTCGTCGCGCTGATCTTCTTCAGCGTCTCGGGTGGGGCCTATGGGCTTGAGCCTCTGACGAGCTCGTCAGGCCCGGGGATGGCGATGCTGCTGATCTTGGTGACTCCCCTGATCTACTCCATTCCCGTCGCGCTCTTGACCGCCGAGCTCGGGACGGCCATCCCGAGTGAGGGAGGCGGCTACCACTGGGTCCAACGGGCCTTCGGAGACTTCTGGGCCTTCCAGGAGGGGATGCTGTGGATATTCACAGCTTTCGTGGACATGGCCCTCTATCCTCTGCTGTTCGCCGACTATCTCGGCCAGCTCTGGCATGCTGCTGCGCCGAGCGCAACCGTGGTGGCCAGGCTCGGCCCGCTCACCATCGACCTCCACTGGATCTTGGCCGTCAGTTGCTTCATCATTCCGCTGACGGCCCTCAACATCGTCGGTGCCCGCTGGGTCGGTGACTCCTCGGTGCTCTTCGCTGTCATCGCTCTTGTACCCTTCGTACTCCTCGTCGCCATCGGTCTTCCCCAACTGTTCGCCCACCACATCAACCCGGTGGCCCCTCTCACCACCCCCCACACCTCGGTGATCGCTGCGTTCGGCGCCGGCCTGTGGATCGTCATGTGGAACTACTGCGGCTTCGATAGCGTTGGGGCCATCGCCGAGGAGATCGAGCATCCCCAGCGAGTGATCCCCCGAGCGCTTGCCTGGTCGCTCATCGTCATCGTGGCCGCCTACATCCTGCCGATGACCGCCGCCATGGCAGCCGGAGGCTGGTCCTCATGGGATGCCGGATCCTTCACCCACATCGCCCGAGTCATCGGTGGACCCTGGCTCGAGTGGCTCATCACGGCTGGCGCCATTTTCGGGGCCGTCGGACTCTTCGGTTCCCTACTGATGAGCAATTCACGGATCCCCTTCGCCATGGCCGAGGACTCCTGGCTTCCGCCCGTGGTCGCCCGGCTCTCTCCTCGCTTCGGCACACCCACCCTGGCCATCATCGGCTGTTCAGTGATCTACGCCCTCTTCAGCTTCTCCACCTTCGGCAACCTGGTGGTCATCGACGTGTTCTTGACCAACTGCACTATCCTGCTCGAGCTCGCAGCCCTATTCGCCCTTCGACGCAAGGAACCGGATCTACCCCGGCCCTATCGCATCCCCGGTGGCTACGGCATCCTGGCTGTTCTGGCCATCCCGCTGATCGCCATCTGCATCTTCGCTGTCTGGGCGCAGTACAACGACAGCGGCATCCCCTCGATCAGCTTCTCCTTCGGAGCGGTCGGACTCTCGGTCGCGCTCTACGGCATCGCCCGGATCTGGCGCCGACGGCACCTTGGTGGCATCCCCGATGCCGAGTTGGCCCGAGTGGGTCAACGGCCGGTCTGAGCGTTCACGATCACACTGATTCCTCAGGCTCCTGCCACCGCCATTGCCCGGTCAGCAGCGCCGTGACGTCGAGTGGCCAGCAGAAGCGGTATTGAGGCTCCCATCGTGGCCACTGCACCGACGAGCAGGCTGACCCTTGGGGTGCTCGCCGAGGCGATCGCCCCCATGAGTGGCGAGCCGATTGGTGTCGATCCAAGGAAGCCAATGGCGTAGAGCGACATCACCCGTCCTCGCATCTCCTCTCGTGAGAGCAGCTGCAAGGTGGCATTGGACGTCGAGACGAAGGCGATGGACACCGCCCCCATCGGAACCAGCAGTATGGCGGCGACAACCATGGTGGGTGCCACCGCCACGCCCACCATGAGAACGCCAAAGGCGAAGCACAGCCCGGTGAGCATGGCAAAGGTTGGCCGAGATCGGTGCGCCACAGTCAACCCGCCGATGACCGCTCCGAGGCCCATTGCTCCCATCAGAACTCCATAGGCTCCAGCTGACTGATGGAAGGAGTAACGGACCAGCAAAGGCAGGACGGTAGTGAAGTTGAAGGCGAATACTCCCACGATGGCGATGGCGAGGAGAACGTCACGAATTCGCTCTTCGCCGAAGGCATACCGGAATCCCGCCCGAAGCTGCCCCTTGGAGCGGCGCGCCATCCGGATGGGTGTCAGCTCGCTGGTGCGCATCATGGCCAGCGCGACGATCACCGCCAGGTACGAGCCGGCATTGACGTAGAAGCTCACAGCGATGCCGGTGGTGGCAATGAGGATCCCCGCGATACTCGGACCGATCACCCGCCCCGCGTTCATCAGAACGCTGTTGAGACTCACGGCATTGGGAAGTCGGTCTCGCCCGACCATCTCTTGAACAAAGGCCTGCCGGGCCGGGTTGTCGAAGAGGTTGACGATGCCGAGGCCGAAGGCCAGCGCCAGCACCGTCGAGACATGCGGCTTCCCGACAGTGGTCAAAATGGCGAGGGTGAGGGCCAAGAGACCGCCGGCAGTCTGCGTAGCGAAGAGGATGGTCCGCTTGTTGGAGCGGTCCACCACCAGCCCTCCCCACGTGCCGGCTACCAGCATGGGGAGGAACTGGAGGGCGATCGTGATGCCCAGCATGAAGCCGCTGCCCGTCAGATCCAGGATCAGCCAGCTTTGGGCGACCGACTGCATCCACGTGCCAGAGACTGAGATCCCCTGTCCGATGAAGTAGAGGCGGAAATTCCGGACGCTGAGTGCCGAGAAGGTTCGGCGGGTGGCCCGACGCAGGGCGCTCATACGCCCTCCGCCAATCGTTCGAGGAGATCCACCAGCTCGGCCAGCCGAGCTCGATCCGCCCCGTCGAGCGATCCGATCTGCTCGACGAGGTACGCCGTCTTGAGCTTGCGGATCCGGTCGAGTTCGCGGCGCCCGGCAGGGGTCAACCTGACGCGACTGATGCGGCGATCGCTGGGCTCCTCAAAGCGGGCCAGCAGGCCGGCCTCGACCATCGTCCCGACCAGCCTGGTGGTGGTCGGCGGCTGGATCTGCTCCGCTCGAGCAAGCTCGCCGAGGGTCGGCGATCCGAGGCGATCAGCCATGGCCAGGAGTGACGCCTGCGCGGGCGAGACGCTTCCCAAGGCCTGCTGACGCAGTTTGCGGTTCAGTCGAGTGACCAAGGTCCTCAGTCGGACCGCCACATCAAGGTCGTCGGCAGTTAGAACGGGCGCAGTGGTCATGCCCCCATATTAGTTAGTTGTGCAAACTAATGTGACGTGGCATCAGGCGTCGGCTCGGGCCACCCATCCCCCAGTGCCGGTGGGAGCATGATCGAGATCCGAGTCGTCAATGCCGCCAATCACCTCAGTGACCCAGTCAAGGCGACCTTTCAAGATGCGCTCGACCCCGCCCTGCAGAGTGCTCGAGCTCACAGCGCAGCTCGAGCAGGCACCTTGAAGCTGGACTTCGACAACCCCGTTGATCACATCCGCGCTCAGCAGAACCAGATCACCGCCGTCGGCCTGCACCGCTGGGCGCATCAGCTCGATGATCTTGTTCAGCGCGACGAGGCGCTCCGCTCGCTCGTCATCGCTAAGGTCTGCCTTCTCGGGCTCTGGGATCTCGTTGGCCACCGTGCTCCTCGTTCCGTCCTGTGCTCGACCCACAGTCTGCCGTGCCGATCACCCTCATCATGCACCCATCGGTCACCGAGGTGGCCGTGAGCACCTCGGTGACGCGTACAACGGCCTCAGCGCACAAGGTGCCCCAGCCCACAGGGTCATGATCGAGCTCGAACGATGCTGCCAGCAGTTCAGGCTCGATCGGACCTGAAGCTTGATGGAACGTCGCCAGGATCATCGGTTCCGCTCGAGCATCGGGGATCTCAGATACGCAATGACACGGACCCCATCGCCGTCTCAACCCTCGCTGGACACCGTCACCTGGGGTCCACCCGCACGACGAGCGGAACTCTTGGCGAACAGCACGATCGATTCTGCGGTCAGCGAGAAGCAATCGCCCGCGGCGCCAGCGGAGGGCAGGACCATCTTGACGGCTCTGCCGTAGTGTTGAGCCATGCAGGATGGCCCACGATGAGCGCAATCGGCGAGGCGATCAACCGAACCATCGACGGCCTCGACGCCATGCTCAAGCGGTTCCGAACTACCGCCGTCGCCGTGGCGGTGATCAAACGCTACGGAGACGACCGAGGAAGCCGGGAGAGCGCCCTCATCACCTTCTACGGCACCCTCTCAGTCTTCCCGCTCCTCCTCCTGCTCACCACACTCGCCTCGATGATCCTCGGTGCCCACTCGGAGGCCACCGACCGCATCATCAACTCGGCGCTCGAGCAATTCCCCGTCATCGGCACCAGGCTCAAGGACAACATCCACGCCCTTGCCCGGGGCAACTGGCCAGCCTTTGCTGGATACTTCGTGTTCCTGCTGTGGGGATCCCTCGGCATCACCTCGTCGCTCCAGATGGCTTCGCTCAAGATGTGGCGACGACCTCGCTTCGAGGAGCCCAACCTGCTCATCCGATCTTGGCGAGGCCTCCGACTTCTCGGTGTGCTTGCCGCCACAGTGGTCCTCGGCTCGATTGTCACGGGTATCTCGGCGTCGGGCTACCTCAGGCACTACTCCGTCCTGCTGAGCTGGGGAGCCCTGTTCACCGGTGCGGCGATCAACCTCGGTGCCTACTTCCTCGCCCTGAGGATCCTGGCCCCCCGAGAGATCGGGAACCGATCGCTCCTGCCGGGAACGATTCTGGGTGGCATCGCCTGGACCGCTCTCCAGCAGACCGGCGGCTACCTACTGAGCCATCAGCTCCATCGGACCAGCGAGATCTATGGATTCTTTGCCATCGTGATTGGTCTGATCTTCTGGCTCAACGTCGGCGCACAGGTGTTCCTCTTCTCCACCGAGCTCAACATCGTGCTGGCAGAGCACTCGTGGCCCCGTGGTCTCCGGGAGGTCTCGGCCGAGGTGGCAGCCGAGATCGATGCCGCTCAGGAGGCAGGGGCAGTCGCAGAAAACTGATCGAAGGCCTCGAGTGCTCTGGGGCCCCACACAGTGCCCGGTCCACCATTCATGAGGATGGTGACGCCGATCATCTCCGCCACCTGCGACCGAGTCGCCCCTCGCCGAGCCGCCCCCCTCGCATGAGCCACCACGCATCCATCGCACTCGCGGGTGATAGCGATTGCAAGGGCGATGAGCTCCTTGGTCGCCGTCGTCAGCTCACCCTCAGCCATCGCCGAGCGGCTGAGCCGAGCGAAGGCTCCCATCACCTCGGGAATCTCCGCTCGCAGTGCCTTTGCCGGACCCGCAAGGTCTGCCTGGATGTGCTGGTGGTCCATCAATACTCCTCCTCGAAGTCGTCGAGCCATCTCGCCAACTCCATCGAGCTCACGGCGATCGTTTCGATCCATCGATCCGGAGCCTCGTCATCGGCCTGGTCCGACACGTGCTTCATCACGATGATGTCAAGACCGAGGAGTCCCGCAGCGCTAGCGATCGCGTATCCCTCCATGTCAACAAGATCGGCCACCGCTGCCAGTCGCTTCCGCTCGGTGGGATCAGCGATGAAACGATCACCGGTGGCCAGAGTCAGTCCCTGGCCCAGCACGATGAGCGGTGAGGGGTCGGAACCGACCGTGGCGGCGATGGCCGGCCCATCGAAGTCGTGCTGGAGCAGCGTCCCCACCCGGTGAATCCCCTCGATCCCATCTCGCAGTGCCCCAGCCGATCCGAGGTTGACCAGCAGGCTGGGGCGATCCGGACCATCGAGCGGTGCCAATGTTCCAAGCACCGAGCGGGCTGCCGCCAGCTTCCCCACTCCGGTGATGAGGATAGGGAGATCCGTCGAGAGATGCTCGGCCTCGTGGCGGACTGCTACGACCAGAAGGGGCAATCCGGGCATGATCTGTCCGACGAGCTCCACACCGTCGACCCTAGTCATCACGGGTTGTCGTCCCGCTAGGATTCAGCACCATGAGCGATTCGCTGATGCCGATCGATGCCGCACTGGCACACAACTCCGAGTACGTCGCCGGGCATGGTGTGCGCCACCTTTCCACTGAGCCCGCCAAGCAGTTGGCGGTGGTCACCTGCATGGACTCCCGCCTCGATCTCTTCGGAGCGCTGGGGCTCGATCTTGGAGAGGCTCACATCATCCGCAATGCCGGCGGACTCGCTACTGATGACGTCATCCGATCATTGGTCCTCTCGCAGCGCATGCTGGGCACAGAGCGGATCATGCTCATCCAGCACACCTACTGCGGGCTCCACGGTCTTGACGAAGACGGCCTACGGGCCAGGATCACTGACGACATCGGTGAGGAGTCGAACATGACCTTCGGGTCCTTCGACGACCTCTCAGAGAACCTGCGCCGAACGGCGGATCGACTCAGCGCCGAGCCGGCGCTCTCACATGTCGAACTTCGGGCATTCGTGTTCGACGTGGACACCGGAGAGCTCAACGAAGTCTTCCTCGAGCATTGAGCTGGAGCTAGGACAGGTTCCGCTTGAAGCCCAGATGGCTCGACGTAAACCCATGGGCCTCGTAGAACCGATGAGCATCAAGCCGTGCCACGTTTGACGTCAGTTGCACCCGGTAGCACCCGAGCTCAGCAGCCCGTCGCACCGCGTCCTCGACGAGCAGCCCACCGATTCCGTGGCCTCGCATCTCTTCGGCGACGTGCACCGACTCGAGCTCGGCGCAGATGCCACCGCGTCGCTGGAGGTGCTGAATGATGATCAGCTGGATGACCCCGACCACCTTGCCTTCGCTCTCCGCCACGAGGATCTTCGACGGGCCTCGGCCGAAGGCACCAATGACCGCTGCGTAGGACGTCGGATCCTCAGGGTCCTCGGCGCCTGGATGCAGTGAGCCCGCATCGAGAATCTGAACAATGCGTCGAGCATCTCGCGGCTCGGCTTCCCTGATGCGAACCTGCTGCAGGTCCACTAGTCGTCCTCGGCGTGTGCCGCCATCAGCCCGTCGATCATGTTGACCACAGTCGGATCCGTCAGCGTCGTGACATCGCCGAGTGCCCGGTGCTCGGCGATGTCGCGAAGCAGGCGCCGCATGATCTTGCCTGATCGGGTCTTCGGCAGTTCTGGCGTGAGGATGACCTGACGCGGCTTGGCGATCGGACTGATGGCTTCCGCCACATGGGCCCGGATGCTGGCGATGATCTCCCGATCGTCGGCCCCATGGAGCTCTGACGAGGCTGTCAAGGTCACGAAGGCCACGATGGCCTGGCCGGTGATCTGGTCATGAGCGCCGACCACGGCGGCCTCAGCGACCGCCGGGTGCCCCACCAAGGCGTGCTCGACTTCCGCAGTGGAGAGTCGGTGTCCCGAGACATTCATCACGTCGTCGACCCGACCCAGCAACCACATGTCGCCGTCGTCGTCGCGCTTGGCCCCATCGCCAGCGAAGTACATGCCGTCGAACTTTGACCAGTAGGTGTCGGCGTAGCGCTCAGGGTCGCCCCATATTCCCCTGAGCATCCCCGGCCACGGACGGGTGATCACCAGGAGGCCGCCATGACCATCAGGGACGGGATCACCGTCGTTGTCCACGATCTCCGCGGAGATGCCCGGGAAGGGCACCATGGCGGCACCAGGCTTGGTCGCCGTCACGCCAGGCAGCGGGGTGATCATGATCCCGCCAGTCTCGGTCTGCCACCAGGTATCGACGATCGGGCAACGGCCGCCACCGATGTGCTTGCGGTACCACATCCACGCCTCTGGATTGATCGGCTCGCCGACCGAGCCGAGAAGGCGGAGGCTGCTCAGATCGTGGCCAGCCGGAAACTCCGCTCCCCACTTCATGAAGGTCCGGATGGCCGTCGGAGCGGTGTAGAGGATGGTGACCTTGTAGTCCTCGATGATGCGCCACCATCGGTCCTTTCCGCCTGCGTCGGGCGTCCCTTCGTACATCACCTGCGTCACGCCGTTAGCGAGCGGTCCGTAGACGATGTAGCTATGGCCGGTGACCCAGCCGATGTCAGCCGAGGTCCAGCAGATGTCGGTCTCTGCCTTGATGTCGAAGACCAGGCGATGGGTAGTCGACGTGTGCGTCAGGTACCCACCGGTGGTGTGAAAGATCCCCTTGGGCTTGGCCGTCGTCCCCGAGGTGTACATGATGTAGAGCGGATGCTCGGCGGCAAAGGCCTTCGGTTCATGGGTCGGTGCCGCAGGGTCGACCACGTCGTGCCACCACAGGTCGCGGCCTTCGACCCAGCCGACCTCCTGGCCCGTTCGGCGGACCACCAGGCTGGTGGTCACCGCCGGGCAGAGCGTGAGGGCTGCGTCGACCTCGACCTTGAGCCCCGAAGCGACGCCGCGGCGGAAGCCCCCGTCCGCTGTGATGATCACCTGCGCATCGGCATCGGTGATGCGGTCAGCGAGGGCCTCGGCGGAGAAGCCCCCGAAGATCACCGAGTGTGGCGCTCCGATCCGAGCGCACGCCAGCATGGCCACGATGGCCTCGGGGATCATCGGCATGTAGATCACCACCCGGTCGCCCGCCTCCACGCCAAGGGACTCAAGGGCATTGGCCGCTCGGCAGGTCCGCTCGAGAAGCTCGGCATAGGTGATATCGGCTGTCTCGCCCTCGGGCTCTCCCACCCAGTGCAGAGCAACCTTTTCGCCCCGGCCCGCCGCAACATGACGATCAAGGCAGTTCACCGAAGCATTCAGGGTCCCGTCGGAGAACCACCGAGCAAACGGTGGCTCCCACTCGAGGACTGAGGTGAATGGAGTCGCCCACTCAAGGGTCCTCGCCTGCTCCGCCCACCACGCCTCTGGGTCGGCGGCCGCCTCGGCGTAGACGCTCGGACCCACGTTCGCCGTGGCCACGAAGTCCGCAGAAGGTGCGAATCGACGGTTCTCATGGAGGAGTGCCTCGACAGCCTCCTCATGGTGATGATCAGTCATCCTCGCCCCTCATCGTCTCGACCCAATGGAATCTCAGGCCTCATCCTGGATGTAGCGCACAATACGACGCATCAGCGGGCGGGGGGTGAAGCGAGAGGACGATGCGGTCACCTTGTTGACGATCCCCGGCACATGAACGACGTTGCCTCGATCCATGGCGGCGACCCCGGCCGCCGCGAGTTCCGCCGAGGTCGGCAGCTTTCGACCCTTGATGAGACGAGTGCTTCCAGCATTGGCAGCATCCTGAAACCCCGATGCGAATGCTCCCGGACAAAAAGCGGTCACCGTCACTCCCGAACCTCGAACCTCCTCAGCCACCGCCTCGGTGAACGACAGCACAAAGGCCTTGGAGGCGTAGTAGACGGCCATGGTCGGACCGGGCTGGAACGCCGCCGTCGAGGCGATGTTCATGATCTTGCCGGCACCTCGCTCGAGCATGGCCGGAAGATATGTCCGGGTGAGCGAGACCACGGCCTCGCAGTTCAGCTCGACCATCGACACCGAGCGCCACTCGTCGATCTCGGCAAAGAGGCCACACTCGCCGAATCCAGCGTTGTTGATCAGGATGTCGACCGATGTCACCTCCTCGGCCACCCTGGCTCGACCCTCCGCAGTGGCGAGGTCAGCGATGATCACCGTGGGTGACCTGAGGGTCGCAGCGAGTTCGTCGAGGGCCGCCTCCGACCGAGCGACGAGGACCAGCTCGTGCCCCTGACGGTCCAGGATGGTGGCCATCTCGCGGCCAAGCCCGCTTGAGGCTCCCGTGACCAATGCGCGTCCCATGTTCACTCCCCCGGCTCGGCCCGGTTGGACCATGGTGCCTTGCTGCAGTCTTATCAAGGTCTTAGACATGCCTCCACTCCTCCTTACACAGTCACTCTTGACTGGTGGGGACGACCAACGATGGAGGAACCATGGACGAGCACAACGACTTCCCAAGCCTCCCCGCAGGAGGGGAGACGCAGAACTGGGCCCTATGGGCTCCCGTAGGCGACCATGACACGCAGAGCCGCTCCCCCGAGGGACCGCCGCTGCCTCTCGATCATCGGCACCGTCGCCACACGCTGGCGCTCGTGGCCACCGGCATGCTGGCGGCGGCCCTGGTGGGCGGCATCACCGGACATGTTGCCTGGCCGTCGTCCGGGGGAACCCACAGTGCTCAATCCCTCCCCAGCCAGTCGTACACCATCCCGAACGACGGCCAACCTTCTCCTCTGACCGGTGGTGAGCCACCGAGAGGTGCCACGAGCGGCGCACAGGCCAAGGTGGCAGCCAAGGTCAGCCCGGCCATCGTCGACATAAATACTGACCTGGGATACCAAGGCTCCTCGGCTGCCGGCACTGGCATCGTCTTGACCTCCGACGGGACTGTGCTGACCAACAACCACGTGATCAGGGGTGCCACAAAGATCTCTGCCACCGACGTGGGAAATGGCAAGACCTACAACGCCCTCGTCATCGGCTACGACCGTAGCCACGACGTCGCCGTCATCAAGCTCGTCGATGCTTCAGGACTGGTGACCGCCACCCTCGGAGACTCGTCGACTGCCTCAGTGGGCCAATCGGTGCTCGGCATCGGGAACGCCGGCGGCCAGGGTGGGACCCCAAGCGTGGCCGCTGGAACTATCACCGGCCTCGGTCGATCCATCACCGCCAATGACGCCTCGAGCAACGACTCAGAGCAGTTGACCGCCCTCATCGCCACCAACGCCCCCATTCAGCCGGGAGACTCAGGTGGACCGCTCGTCAACATGGACGGCGAGGTGTTAGGTATCGACACCGCCGCATCAACCTCGTTCTCCTTCTCGAATGCCGGAACCCAGGGTTTTGCCGTGCCGATCAATGACGCGATGGCCATCGTGAAGCAGATCACTGCAGGACACCCCTCGGCCACCGTCCACATCGGTCAAACGGCGTTCCTTGGGGTCCAGGTGCAAGATGCCGCAACGAGCATCGACGGCAGCGCTGCTGCCACTGGCGTATTGGTGGTCGGATCGGTCAAGGACTCTCCGGCTGCTGCTTCTGGCATCGCTCAGGGGGCGACGATCACCGCCGTCAACGGCGTCACGGTGTCATCACCCTCCGACCTGACCGCCCAGCTCGGCCCACGACACCCAGGTGATCGGGTGACGGTCGCATGGACAGACTCGAGCGGGCAAGCCCACCTATCGACCATCGTCCTCGCCAAGGGCCCGGCCGCATGAGCTCGACCTGAGCCTCGGACTCCTGGTCCTCATGGAAAGCAGGGGTCCGAGGCTAGGTTCGTCATCGACCACCGGAGCCGAGGAGGCCAAGCCCATGCTCGATGCCGACCGACCCATCGCCATCACTCCAGCCCTCACCGTCTCGCTGGCCCCAGGCCTCGATGGAACCCGGAGCACCATCCTCGGGAACACGGGAGACCGCGAGATTGGAATTTGGGAGGTCGATCCTGGTGTGACCACCGACATCGAAGTCGATGAGGTCTTCATCGTTCTCAACGGGTCAGCGACGATCTCGGTGGACGGACACGTCGACGTGAACATCGGACCCGGTGACGTCGTCCACCTCACCGAAGGGACGCACACCACCTGGAAGGTGCATGAGCGGCTGAGGAAGGTCTACCTGATCGCCGTCGACGAGGAATGAACGATGTTCAGCTCGACGACTCGGCACAATTGAACATCCACCGGATGCCAAAGCGATCGCAGCATGTCCCCCAGTACCCCCAAAAAAGGTCCTGCAATCCGCTGGCATCGGTCCCTCCCTCGCACAACAGGGAATAGAGCCGTTCGGTCTCTTCCCGGCTGTCAGGCTCGAGATTGATCGTGATGTTGTTGCCAACCCGGAGCTCGTGACCCATGGACTCGAGCATGTCGGTCGCCATCAGTACATGCCCACCGAGGATCGTCAGCTCGGCATGCATGATCAGGTCCCGTTCGGACTCAGGGATCGTCGGACCCTGCTGATCGGATGGCATATCACCCATGGTCGTCATCGGGGCAAGGTACTCACCACCGAAGACCTCGCGATAGAACTCGAACGCCTCTCGTGTGGTGCCCATGAAGTTCAGATACGTGCTGACTCGTGCCATCAGTGCTCCTTGTGCTCTGAGGTGTTGTGCTCATCACCAATGCTAGGAGGCACGACTTGCCCCTAGGGTAGGAACAAGCACTGCAGGAGGATACCGATGAGCGATGCACAACCGTGGAGTGCACCCACCGAGGTGGATTTCCACTTCGATGTGATGTGCCCCTTCGCCTACCAGACGTCACTCTGGATCAGAGAGGTCCGACGACAGACCGGCCTCACCATCAACTGGAAGTTCTTTAGCCTCGAAGAGGTGAACCGTCCCGAGGGCAAGAAGCATCCGTGGGAACGCGAGTGGTCCTATGGCTGGTCGATGATGCGCATTGGGGCACTACTGCGACGGACGAGCATGGACGACCTCGACCGCTGGTACGCGGTGGCTGGCGAAGCCCTCCACCTCCGTGGACTCAAGCCTCACCAGCCCGAAGTGGCTCGAGCACTCCTTGATGGTCTCGGGCTCGATCCGGGGCTCGTAGACAAGGCTATCGCCGACCCGACGACTTCCGACGAGGTCAAGGCGGAGCATGATCGGGTGATCGCTGCCGACGGATTTGGCGTGCCCACCTTGTTCTTCCCGGATGGACAGTGTCTCTTCGGCCCCGTGGTCCTCGAGCCTCCCGAGGGTTCAGCGGCAGTCCGACTCTGGGATGCCACCGTGGCGTGGACTGAGTTTCCCCATCTCTATGAGCTCCAGCGCCCCAAGACCGCGACAGACAATCTCTTGATCGCCGAGACCTTCCGGCCTTATCTCGAGGCTCGAGACTGGGTAAGCATCAATCGTGGCGAGATTCTGAGCTTCGGTGCATTCGACCCGAAAGCAGATCCATCCTCATCGCCGCCAGCGTCCGCTCCTCAGTGAACCAGCACAGATCGACACCGCCAGACCTGCCCTGACAAGCAACATTCGTCCGAATTCAGATGTGGCGGCAGGAACGAGCGTCCCGGCCAGGGAGCAACGTCGATCGCTGCCATGCAATCGGCCTGACCAGATCCTCCCTGACCGCCACCCGAGGGAGTCAACCGCACGCGTCGGTGAGCTTCGCTACAGCCTCCTGAGTCGAGATCTGGAGCCGTCGGACATCGGGATCATCCGCCGTTCCCCGGGTGCCCCGAGTGCGTTCCCGGTGATCTCAGTGACGCGCTCGGGTGGAATCCTCCGACCGCTGGCGACATTGCAGGGACCGCTTGGGAACGTTGACTCGAGCAGTGCGCACAGCACCGACACGACATCTCCGACGAAGGTGACGTCGCTACCGAAGCAGTCGAAGTCATGTACGTCCACCGAGGGACCAAGGAGCACCGCACCAATGAAGCGATAGAAGCTCACATCGCTCCGCCGTCTCGACCCAAAGACGCAAGGAGGTGAACAATCACCTGGCTCGTCGACGGGCCAGCCGCAGCGCGGTTGAGGTGCACCTCTTCGGTGGCCCTGCTCTCCCCGCAGGGCGAACAAGGTTGGATTCGCTGATCCTCATCGCCATCGACGCTGGCGCCCGAGACCGATCACGTCGATGCCTGGACGAATCTTTCAACTCCACGCTCTATGCAGCGTTCAAACAATGCAGTGGCCGCTAGGTCATTGACCCGTCGATACTCGTCGACATGTTCCCAGCTCTGGGACTGCCCGCTACAGCCAGCAAGGTTCACCACCTGCGCGGATGTAGCGATCGCCCACTGAGCCCTTTCATCGGCGAGATCAGCACTGAGGAATGTGAACCCAGGTCAAGCCCGAACGGCCAACAGCCGCGCCCGACGTCCATCCGACGGGTAGACGATGTCCGTCACGAGATCGACCCCAAGTACTTCTCGACCCTCATCAAGAAATCGCCTCACCATGTTGATGCCGATGAACCCAGCGCAGCTCGTGACAGAGACTCGCCCTTGAGATGAAGCATGTATCCCGATCGCGTTGCACGCGCAATGGGGCAGTACCGTATTCAGGATGGTTCGACGAAGCCCTGCGATCGCGGTCGTGATCCCGGCAGGACCACTCGACGACATTGACGACACCATCGACAGCGTTCTCACGTTCATCGACTCTCCTCGCAAGATTGTGATCATCAACGACACTGATGGTCAAGACTTTGGTGAGATCGCCGCTCGCTCATCCGACATCGAGATCATCGAGATCATCGAGCCGATCAATAACCATGCAACCCGTGGTGGACGACTCATGGAGAACATCGCTGCGGCCTACCTTCACCTCCTTTCAACCTTCGAGTTTGACGTGCTGCTCCGCATGGACGCCGACGCACTTATCGTCGGTCCCGGTCTGGCGGAAGTTGCCGCAGCGCGGTTCGCTGAAGATCAACGAATCGGTCTCCTCGGCGCCAATCGAATCGATGCGGGTGGAAATCCGCGTGACTGGTCATGGGCCTCCAGAACTCTTTCCCGGTCATGCGGAGTCAGAGGACTCCGACATCCCCAGACCCGGCGTCTACTCCGTCGCCTCCGGACCGATGCGATTTCCCATGGCTATGAAATGGGAGAGGCACCGCAAGGTGGCGGCTACATCCACTCCCCTGCTCTCGTCAGAGCCATGTCCGATCGAGGACTTCTCTCACCTAGTGGACTGGCGCAGTGTCAGCTAGGAGAGGATCAGATCTTTGGGCTGTTGGCCTACGCATGCGACTTCGCGATCGGTGAGTTCAGCGGTCCCCATGGGCCCTTAGCTGTCCGTTGGAGGGGGCTCAATGCGCCACCACAAGCAC
>Ga0194055_10000858_pt1 | contig 24616 bp, 21 predicted proteins | sample SepL449m_MetaG_FD_155482 | JGI IMG/M metagenome (GOLD analysis project Ga0194055, IMG submission 155482) | Anoxic zone freshwater microbial communities from boreal shield lake in IISD Experimental Lakes Area, Ontario, Canada - Sep2016-L442-9m | ecosystem: Environmental > Aquatic > Freshwater >... | reverse complement strand
GGTGCTCAGGAGCGATCACGTTTTGCAACGAGGCCCCGATTGGTGACCAAATGGTCTCACCGACAGCAAAGATGGCAGTGCCAACGCATGCCAAGAAGAAAGTCGCACCAGGACGGGCCACTCCGATGCCAGTGACAAACCAACCCGCCGCCCATAACGCACAGACCACCCCAAGCAAACGAGTACGGCTACGACCTTCAAGCCGGTTCAAAATTGAAATCTGCAACACCACAATGACCGAGGTGTTTACTGCCCACAGTGGTCCCAGTTGTGACACCGAAAGTCCGCCGTACACAGTCAGCAGGGCAGGCAAACCCGCATCCATCGATGCGTAGCCACAAGTCATCATGACTACTCCAACAATTGAGAGTTTTATCAGACGGCGATCACGCAAGACTTCACGATAGCTGCCCGCGTTTTCTTCTTCGCCTTCTTCGAGTTTCAATCGACCACCAATGCCGCGAAGGCTAGCAATGAAAGCAAAGTACGTCAGGTAAGAAGCGGCATCAAGCAAATACAGTGTGGTGAAAGATTCGGGCCGTTCAACCCGAACGATGAATGAGCTCACCATGCCGCCGACGCCAAGACCCAGGTTAAGTGCCATGAATTGAAGTCCAAAGAATTTTTGCCGATCTTCGGCGCTCACCATGCGTGACATCAACGTTGATTGGGGCGGCCAAATTCCAGCATTACCCAGAGCAACAACCGTGCCTACTAGGTAGGCACGGGGTACGGAATCCGCTAAAGACCACGACGCCGTGCCAATAGCTTCAATCAGAATGGAGCCTAACAAAATCGGCCGTGGACCAAATCGATCAACGAGTGTGCCAAAGATTGGAGAGAACGCCAAGCCAGTGATGGCCATCCATGACAAAACCAGAGATGCCGACGACATGGACATGTGACGTACTTGGTTCAAGTAGACAACCATGACCGGAAGAGTGAGTCCGCCGCCAAGAGAATTCAATAGCGCGCCGATCAGAAAGCGCTTCATCTGCGGTGTTGCCTCTGGCAAAAATGTTGACATAAATTTCTACTGATCGATTTCTTCAATACTGGCTCATGCAAGTATCGACTGATGTGGTGAAATGAAAAAAGAGGTAGCGCTAACTACCTCCACAAATCACTTCATGTTGATTCTTGAGTGGAGAATAGGGGACTCGAACCCCTAACCCCCTGCTTGCAAAGCAGGTGCTCTACCAATTGAGCTAATTCCCCGCGGTTTCGCGAAACGCGGTGCCTCCAAAGTTACTCGGAAGTGGCTTGAGTCCACAAATCCTGTCCAGCTTTAGTTGCTTCGATCTGCTGGTAAATCACATAACCTGCTACGGCCATGAGAGCCAGAGACAACAATTTTTTCATGAGCTTTACCCTACCTTTTTCGTACGTGGGCCTAGATGGACTTGAACCATCGACCTCTTCCTTATCAGGGAAGCGCTCTAACCAAGCTGAGCTATAGGCCCTTGCGGTTTATTAAGTTGTAACGCCAGAAATGCGAGTTTTTGGCGCGAGACAAGAGGTTACCGTAATTCGGGCTCTGCCCAAAATGAGACGGCTGACTTACCCTTACGAACGATCAGTCAGAGTGACTTCAATGCCGCCAGTGAAGCCCACGCTCAAGTTGTACAGAACTGCAAACAAAGTCGAAAGTGCGCTCAGCAACACAATTTCAACCGCAGAGACCACCATGGACAGACCAACTAGTCGACCAAGGGACAGGAAACTCACGCCACTGCTGCTACCCGAGACGTCCTTAAATAAACCAGTAACAGCCTCAAATACACCTGCAGCAGACAGCATCAGCCATAAAGCAATACACGCCACAATCGTGATACCAGCAATTGTCACTCCAAGCATGAAAGCGCCCTTTGCTACTGACCAAGGGTCAAGATGCGTCAGGTGCAGTTTGGCTTGTCGCACAGGTGCGTCCATTTCTTGCTCTTGCTCGTCCATAGTTGTCGTCACGACTACTCCTCTCCACCATGAGGTGGCGAAACTGGCTCGTCGGCCAGATCAAGGTCTTCAAGTTCGGCTTGCGCTGTTGCAGATGACCGGGCAACTCCAACAACCTGCACGTCGTCGTCAACGCTCATCAATTTCACACCCATTGTGTCACGCCCTGCAACTCGGATTTCCGATACCGAGGTTCGAATAACAACACCATTACTCGCAATGGCGAAGATCTCGTCAGCCTCGTCACAGACAAGTGCGGCAACAAGTGCGCCTGTTTTGTCATTTTTAGTATCCGCAGCAATGACGCCTTGGGTGCCGCGACTCTTCGCATTCCATCCGGTCGTCATCGTTCGCTTACTGAATCCGTTTTCGGTAATGGTCACTACATAGGCGCCAGGTCGCGCGATTTCCATGCTGATGAGGTAGTCGGCACTGCGCTTAAACTTCATGCCGATTACACCTGCCGCTGATCGACCCATTGGTCGTAACGTGGAATCGTCGGCTCGGAAAAATACTGAATAAGCATCTTTGGACACTAAGACGATGTCATCTTGTTCATTTGCTAGCTGTGCAGAAACTAAGACATCATCGTCTTTCAGAGTTATCGCAATTAATCCTGTGGATCGAGGCGAGTCATACTCAGTCAAACGCGTCTTTTTCAAGATTCCGCCGCGCGTACCCAAAACCAAATACTGCGCCTGCTCATAGTCTCTAATATCAAGTACCTGTGCAATTGATTCATCCGGTGACAACTGGAGCAAATTAGCAACATGCTGCCCGCGTGCATCGCGTCCTGCGTCGGGTAACTCGTAACCCTTCACTCGGAATACGCGACCCTTGTTTGTAAAGAAGAGAATCCAGTTATGCGTCGAGGTCACAAAGAAGTGCTCAACAACATCATCTTGTTTCAGTGCGGCACCTTTAACGCCACGGCCGCCACGCTTTTGTGATCGATAAAGCGCCGCTTTGGTCCGCTTTGCATAACCATCCTGTGTCACCGTGACAACAATTGGTTCAACCACAATGAGATCTTCGCTGTTTACTTCATTTTCATCAGCAATGATTTTTGATCTACGTTCATCGCCATACTTATTGACGCTTTCAGTAAGTTCGTCGCTGACAATCTGGCGCTGACGAGCTGGCTTAGCAAGGATGTCCTCGTAGTCAGAAATTTCCATCATTAACTTGTCATGCTGGGATTGGAGTTCGTTGCGCTCCAACGCAGCCAACTTGCGCAATTGCATATCCAAAATCGCTTGAGCCTGGACTTCGTCAATCTCAAGCAAGTCTTGAAGTCCTTGTTGTGCAGCTGAAGCAGATTCAGATCCACGGATCAGCGCAATGACTTCATCAATTCGATCTATTGCTTTAAGCAATCCAATCAAAATATGAACACGCTCTTGAGCAATCCGAAGCCGGTATGCCGTACGTCTCTGGATTACTTCGATTTGGTGAGTAATCCAGTGCGATACAAACGCATCCAAGCTCAGTGTGCGCGGTACGCCATCAACCAACGCGAGCATGTTTGCACTGAAGTTATCTTGCAATTGTGTGTGCTTGTAGAGATTATTCAGCACAACTTTTGGAACAGCATCGCGCTTGAGAACTACAACGATACGCATTCCGGTACGCGACGACGTTTCATCAATAATGTCTGCGATGCCAGAAATTTTTCCTTGGTCGTGTAACTCAACAATTCGCGCAATGAGATTATCGGGATTCACTTGATAGGGAAGTTCGGTGATTACAATGACCGTGCGACCTCGTTTGTCTTCCGTGATTTCAGTAACGGCCCGCATCGGGATGGATCCCCGACCAGTGCGGTAGGCATCGCTGATTCCGCGGCGACCAACAATAAGAGCACCTGTGGGGAAATCCGGTCCCGTGATGCGCTCTAGGAGGGCAGCAAGTAGTTCTTCGCGGGACGCCTCAGGGTGTTCTAGTGCCCACTGCACGCCCGCGGCGACCTCTGTCAGGTTATGAGGTGGGATGTTGGTTGCCATGCCCACCGCGATGCCCGAAGAGCCATTAATGAGCAAATTCGGGATGCGGCTCGGCAAAACGGTGGGTTCTAGGTTCTTGCCATCGTAATTCGGTACGAAATTAACGGTGTCCTGATCGATGTCACGAACCATCTCCATGGCAATCGGAGCCATCCGAGCTTCGGTATAACGAGCTGCCGCTGGGGAATCGTTTCCTGGCGATCCAAAGTTTCCTTGACCTTGGGCCAATGGGTAACGAAGTGACCACGACTGCGTCAATCGCACCAACGTGTCATAGATCGCGCTATCGCCGTGTGGGTGGTACTGACCCATCACCTCACCCACAACACGAGCGCTCTTGTTGAACGCCCGATCAGGTCGGTAGCCACCGTCATACATTGCGTACAACACCCGACGATGAACTGGCTTGAGACCATCGCGCACGTCAGGTAGTGCGCGCGACACGATGACGCTCATTGCGTAGTCCATATAGGACCGCTGCATTTCGACCTGTAGGTCGACTATTTCAATTTGGTCGTGTTGATCAGTCATTAGATATCCAAGAACCGTACGTCGTGCGCATTGCGCTGAATGAAATTGCGGCGACTTTCTACATCTTCGCCCATGAGTGTCGAGAACAATGCGTCCGCTTGCACAGCATCTTCAACTGATACTTGAAGTAAAACACGTCTGGCTGGGTCCATCGTGGTCTCCCACAATTCCTCGGCATTCATTTCGCCAAGACCTTTGTAGCGCTGCACATCTTCTTGCTTAAGTTTCTTTCCGGTGCTCAGGCCTGCTTCAACAATCGCGTCACGTTCCCGATCGGTGTAGGCGTATGCAGGCGTTTCACGTGACCATTTAATTTTGTACAACGGTGGTTGTCCAAGATAAACAAAGCCGCCATCAACAAGTGGTCGCATGTAGCGGAACAAAAAAGTTAAGAGCAATGTGCGAATGTGTTGTCCATCAACATCAGCATCAGCCATGAGGACAATTTTGTGATAACGAAGTTTGTTGATGTCGAACTCATCTTGGATTCCAGTACCGAATGCCGAAATCAAACCTTGCACTTCAGTGTTTGCTAAAACTTTGTCAAGACGAGTTTTTTCAACATTAAGAATTTTTCCTCGGATGGGCATAATCGCTTGGATGCGCGGGTCGCGTCCTTGGCCCGCTGAACCACCGGCCGAGTCTCCTTCAACGATAAAGACTTCGCATTCAGTAGGGTCTGTGCTCGAGCAGTCTTTCAATTTTCCTGGCAATCCACTACTGCCCAGTAAGCCCTTGCGATTACGGGCAAGGTCGCGCGCTTTACGTGCCGCAAGACGTGCTGATGCAGCTTGTAGTGATTTGCGCGCAATCTCTCTACCTTCTGCAGGATTTTTTTGGAACCACACTGATAGTTGTTCATTGACAACTTTTTGTACGAAAGTTTTCGCTGCGGTGTTACCTAACTTAGTTTTTGTTTGACCTTCAAATTGCGGCTCGCGTAATTTGATTGAGACGATTGCAGTCAGGCCTTCGCGCACATCTTCACCAGTAAGGTTTGTATCTTTCTCTTTCAGGATGTTCCACTCTCGAGCATATTTATTGACGAGTGTTGTTAACGCGGAACGAAAACCTTCTTCGTGAGTTCCGCCTTCAATTGTGTTAATCGTGTTTGCAAACGAATAAACAGATTCGGCGAATCCCATGTTCCATTGCATGGCCACTTCAAGGCTCATGCCTAACTTCTCATCTTCGGCATCGAATTCGATGACAGCGCCGTGAGCCGCAGACTTCGACTGATTAAGGTGCCGCACGAAATCGGAGATACCTCCTTGATAGGAGTAGCTCACACTTCGGAAACCTTCTTCGTTGCGATCAAGCTCGCCCTCGACACCAGCAAGTCGAGATGATGCTCGTTCGTCAGTCAGGGAAAGATTAAGTCCGCGATTAAGAAAGGCCATCTCTTGAAAGCGCCGAGAGAGTGTTTCAAAGTCGTAGTCGGTGGTTTCAAAAATTTCCCCGTCAGCCCAAAACGTTACTTGGGTTCCGGTCTCGTCAGACTTGCCACCTTTCGCCAACGGGGCTACGGGTACACCGTAGGCGTAGCTCTGCGTCCACACGTGTCCTTCGCGACGTACTTCCACGTCCACGCGAGTGGACAGGGCATTCACCACGGAAACACCCACACCATGTAATCCGCCTGATACTGCGTATCCGCCGCCGCCAAACTTGCCGCCAGCGTGCAGGACTGTAAGTACAACTTCAACGGCTGGTTTGCCTTCTGAGGGCACAATGTCAACTGGAATGCCACGACCGTTGTCTCGCACCCGAACTCCGCCGTCAGCCAAAATGGTGACTTCGATGTGGGTGCAATATCCTGCTAAAGCTTCATCAACAGAGTTGTCTACGACTTCATAAACCAAGTGATGCAAACCGCGTTCACCAGTGGATCCGATGTACATTCCGGGGCGTTTACGAACGGCATCAAGACCCTCTAAAACTTGAATTGCACTAGCGTCATATGACACGTGAGATAGGCCTTTCACACAGGTTGCAAATCGCCGCAAAAACCTTATGAAATAAGGGTATTTTTGCCTTTCGAAACTGCTTTCATCCTACCTTATGTAGGTCAAAAAAGCACCTCGGTTTACTACCCGTAAGTGTCTCTAGGACCGCGTCCTTTCACGCTTCTTAAGCCATGTTTCCAGCTCGGTGCAGTCGGTCCATTCACCACAATTTCTGATACTCGACCAAACCCAATCGACTCGTCTAATTGGGTTTGAAGTGATGCAAGTAAGTATCGAATTTGGGTAGCCCAGGCGGTTGAATCTGCTCTGAGGACTAAGACGCCTGATTGCCCGCTCGGATCTAGATCAAAGGTCTCAATGGACACATGTTGGGCGTTTGTGTGACCAATCATTTCAGCCCACCCAGCATGTAGTTGCCCGGTAGCAACATTGAGGTCCCAGCCTCGGTTCACGATCAGCCGATCAATTGCTCCACCAAGCAAGGCCGGATCACGTTCATCAGGCCCGGCACTACTGCGCACCTCATCACTAGATACTTGCCAGCCGCGCTGAAATGGCTTGGGATTGTGGTGTGTTCGAGTGCGCGCCCGCGACAATAACGAGCGCAAAAACTCCTGTTGGTTAGCGGTCAGCATGACACTCAATCTTCCAACACATATGTTCGATCTAACAAGGCTTGCGGCACATCTTCGGGTACTGCTGCCGTGATAATAGTTTGCTCTACGCCGGTGACAGCGCTGACTAATCGAGTTCTGCGCAGAACATCTAATTCTGCGAACACATCATCAAGGAGCAAAATGGGATCATCTTCGAATTCCCGCAACACATTGAACGTAGCCAACCGTAAAGCCAGAGCGATTGACCATGACTGTCCGTGAGAGGCATAACCTTTCGCCGGAATTGCGCTGAGTTGAATATCTATATCGTCACGATGAGGGCCGACAAGTGTCACGCCTCGTTCGAGTTCGTCACGATAACGCTCATGAAGTGCATGGGTGAGTTGTGTCTTTATCGCAGCTTTGTCACGAGTGTCTGTCTGTAACCATGTGGCGCTGTATTTAACCTCTAGTGGCTCAGTACTAGCGCTAATCATTTCCCCGTGTTCGCAAATCCAAGGAGACAGCTCATCTAATGCAACAAGGCGAGCTTCGACTAATGCAGAGGCATGATCAACATATTGTTCATCCCACACGTCGAGGGTTTCCTGGGCACTCACACTTAAAGGCCGGCGGCCGGCGGACTTTAATAAAGCATTGCGTTGTCGCAACACTTTGTCGAAGTCATGACGCAAGCCAAGAACCCGGGGGGCACGTTGAGTTGCAAAGTCATCTAGATACTTTCTGCGTGCGCTCGGATCACCCGATACCAATTGCAAATCTTCGGGAGCAAAAACAACTGTGTGAATTAATCCGATAATTTCTTTGGGGCGAGTCAATTGGTTTCCGTTAAGCGTGACACGGTTTGGTTTTTGATCATTTATGTCGATTGAGACCGCAGCTGTGCGTTCTTGTTTTTGGACAACAGCTGAGATCGTTGCACTTGTTTGGCCAATTAAAATAAGTGGAGCATCGTGCGCTACTCGATGGCTGCCAAGGGTCGCCAGGTAATTAATGGCCTCAATAATGTTGGTTTTTCCGCGGCCATTTCGCCCGATGATTGTTGTGCTTCCAGCCTCGAAAGTCAGGCTGATGCTTTCGTGATTGCGATAATTCGCTAACTCGATTTCGCGAATTCGCATTGCTTACGGCTGACGGATTGGCATCAATAAGTATTTGAAGCTGTCATACGGCGGCGCATCGACTTCTTTAGCGCCTGTAATCACAGCGGGTCTAATTGGAGTCGTCATCGAAATCACTGCGGTGGGCGCATCAATTGCACCAAGTCCATCTAATAAAAATTGGTAATTAAATGCAATGGTAAGCTCGTCGCCGGACAAGGCACACTCAACATATTCGCGAGCCTCGGCAATTTCTCCGTTTCCGCCACCGCCACTGATTGCAGCTTCACCATTAGTGAAGTGAATACGAACCGGAATATCTCTATCAAGAACAAGGGACACTCGCTTGACCGCTTCAATAAGTTGACCGGTGTTGATTTGTGCCACGCTTGAAGATTCGCTGGGTAATAATGACTGATATTTCGGAAAATCTGCAGCGAGTAGTCGGCTCGTTGTTTGGCGACCTTCACCCTCGATTCCCACGAGTCCTTCAGAGGTAGAAGTAAACGCTAAACCAATCGATGCACTATGTGAGAGCGCTTTGGCGGTCTCGGACAAAAACTTTGCTGGCACTAGAGCATGGGTGGAAAGTGACGGAGATGCTGGTGACCATTCCAGTTCGCGCACTGCTAAGCGATACCGATCTGTTGCCGCCATCGTCATTGTCGAGCCATCAATGTCTATTTTAATTCCCGTAAATGGTGGCAATGTTTCGTCGCGTGAGGAGGCCACAACCACTTGGGCTATTGCTGCTGCAAACTCTGCGCCAGCGATGGTTCCACTAATTTGCGGCATGGTTGGGATGGGTGGGTAGTCAGCAACAGGCATTGTCGGAATACTGAACGAGGACCGGCCACATGTGATGTGTGCGCGAGAACCATCAATCGAAAATTCAATAGCTGCAGAAGGTAGCGAGCGAGTGATATCAGCGAGAAGGCGTCCTGGAATGAGCACAGTTCCTGGCTCAGCTACATCAGCCGTGATATTTGCGCGAGCACTGACATCGGCATCGCTGCCAGAAAAAGTAAGTCCAGTTTTATCCGCGACTAAATGAACTCCAGTAAGTAATGGTTGTGTCGATTTATTCGGCAGGCTGCGCGAAGCCCATACGACCGCGTCGGCCATGACATCTCGATCCACCCGGAACTTCACGGTTCAACACACCCTCTTAATAAATAATTCGTATTTATGAGCCTTAATAGTGCCACGACCTACTGATACACGGTAGGGCAGTATGCACAAATAAGTTAATTTGCTTGGTTTGAGTAGTTATCCACTATTTAGGCCCGCGTCAAGGAAACTTTGAGTTGATGAATATATCTTTCGTAGTAGTAGTAGCGCATGTGGATTCTGTGTAGAACCGCCATATCCCTGATAAAAGACACATTTCTATCCACACCGACCTGTGTATAAAAGCCACAAACAAAGCAAATATGTGTGTAACTAAAAAGTTATCCACAATCGTCCACAGGAAAATGTGGACAATACGCGGTTACCCCCAGGTTTAGGCACAGGTACGGACAATCTCTCAACTAAAGAGTGAGTTGTCCACGGGGTTATCCACAGGGTGGGGAGAAGTGACTGTTGGGATTTATGTGACAGTTTGTCATTATGTGAAACGCGATTACTCAAGCGCGCACGTTTATCCCTGCCGGGATTGTGACTTAATTCGAGCGGTCAGATCGCTGACCTGGTTGTAGAGACTGCGCCGCTCTGCAATAAGTTGGCGAACTTTACGGTCGGCGTGCATCACTGTGGTGTGATCACGACCACCAAACTGCTGCCCAATTTTTGGTAGTGACAAGTCAGTTAACTCGCGGCACAGATACATAGCTATTTGGCGAGCGGTAACTAAGACTCGAGAGCGGCTCGCCCCAGTGAGGTCATCAAGTGTCACGCCAAAGTAATTGGCAGTCTGGGCCATGATCACACCTGCAGAAATCTCGGGGCCAGTTGCATCGGTGACAAGGTCTTTAAGAACAATCTCGGCCAGGCCAAGGTCCACAGGCGAACGGTTCAAGCTTGCAAAGGCAGTGACTCGAATTAACGCACCTTCAAGTTCGCGAATGTTTGTTGACATTTTGGATGCAATAAATTCCAGTACCTCAGCGGGAGCCGTGAGTCGTTCCTGAGCGCTCTTCTTGCGCAAAATTGCGATACGGGTTTCTAAGTCAGGAGGTTGAACATCGGTGATAAGGCCCCATTCGAACCGCGACCGCATGCGCTCCTCGAAGTCCTGCAGCTGCTTAGGCGGCATATCCGATGTGATCACAATCTGCTTATTGGCATTATGCAAAGTATTGAAGGTATGGAAAAACTCTTCTTGTGTTTGCACCTTGCCAGAAAGAAATTGGATGTCGTCAACGAGCAGAACATCAACATCACGGTAACGACGCTGAAACTCTTTTGCCTTGTCGTCACGAATGGAATTAATAAACTCGTTGGTGAACTCTTCACTACTGACATATCGAACTTTTGTTCCGGCGTAAAGCGTTCGGGTGTAGTGACCCACCGCGTGAAGCAAGTGAGTTTTACCAAGACCAGATTCACCGTAAATAAATAGTGGGTTGTATGCCTTGGCGGGCTGTTCTGCCACAGCTCGAGCTGCAGCGTGTGCAAATCGATTCGATGCGCCAGGAACGAAAGTATCGAATGTGTACTTTGGATTAAGCCGGCTTCCCTCTTCTGAGGTGCGAGGTGCTGGAGCTGGGCCTCGACTACCCACCGGCGGCAGGGCGGGGTTGGGGTCAGAATTACGAGATTCGATATCTGCGTACGTGGCATCGGCCATCTCGTCGGTGGCCTCGTCGTCTAGATCAGGAGCAATGGATTCATCGATTGTGACTGCCAGACGCATTTCACGACCCACGATGCTGCTCAGAGCATCACACAAGATTGGCGCAAGCCGAGTTTCAAGGACATCTTTTGTGAAGTCGTTAGGGGCAGCAATTAAAGCGGTGTCGCCAACAATGCCCAGAGGCTTAGTCAGATTAACGAAGGCACGCTGCTGGGCAGTCATAAGTCCAGACGTAAGTGACTCCAGGGTCTTTGCCCAGATGACGTCTAGTCCTTGCTCTTCCATGATTCCCTCACACGTTTTCCACAGGCTGGACTTTGGAGACTACGGCCTGTGGATAGTGTCTGGCAAGTGGTTATCCACAAGTGCACTATTTTGCTTAAGATCAGTCGTTGCCGACACACTGCCTGGCCGCTCGCCCAGATCACACGGTCTGGGCAACTGACGCCAACGAAAGCCAAACACTGGGTTTGCAGGCAGCCTTAGTTTGACCCAACACCTCAACAGCACGTATCTTTGGTTAGTCGCACGCGGTCTCCCGTCGAATGTCCATGAGTACTCGTGGATGTCCGGTGGATAATCGAATCGCCAAACTTCTTCCAAAGAAAGTGTTCACATGTCAAAGCGCACCTTCCAACCAAATAACCGTCGTCGTGCCAAAACCCATGGCTTCCGTGAGCGCATGAGCACCCGTGCTGGCCGAGGAATTCTTTCGGCTCGCCGTGCCAAGGGTCGCACAAAACTGTCGGCTTAAGTTCGCATGTTGCCGGCCGATTCTCGGCTTAGGAAAACCGCGGACATCTCGACCACTCTTCGTCGGGGTAAACGGCTAGCAAGCCCACTGCTGGTTTTACATGTTGATAGTGGACCGGATGCGCATACCAGATTTGCATTTGCAGTAGGGAAAAACGTGGGTAACTCAGTTGAGCGTCATCGATTAACTCGTCAGTTACGTCACCTTGCCCAACAATCAACTCAAAATTTCCCTGTCGGTTCCTGGGTGGTCGTGCGTGCCCTACCCAAAAGCAAAGACGCTTCGTTTCTAGAGTTATCGAAATCTTTCGCTGCAGCCGTGGCTAAGGTGGATGAATTATGACTCGCATCAAAAATCTATGGGACCGCACATTAGGTCAGCTACTTGTCCTAATTTTTGTTGGCGCCATCCGCGTGTATCAGGCGACGCTGAGCCCACGCCTCGGTGCGGTCTGCCGGTACTACCCCTCGTGTTCGCATTACGGAGCAGAAGCAATTACCGTTCACCGTTTTACAAAAGGGACACTGTTAACTGCATGGAGAATCATGCGGTGCAACCCGTGGTCAGCGGGCGGGATCGATGCTGTGCCACCAAGAGGCCAATGGCCACACAAAGAACTAATTGAATTTTCAACTACATCACAGAGTCAGGAAGTTGCCTAAATGAATCCGTTGGTATGGATAGAGAAAGCCGTCTCATGGGTGCTGATCACTTTTCACTCCCTGCTATCGACAACATTCGCCCCTGACAGCGGTTGGGCCTGGGGTCTAGCGATTGTCGGCCTAGTGATTCTCATTCGACTGCTTTTGGTCCCACTCTTTGTGAAGCAAATTAAGAGCCAGCGCAACATGCAGTTGATTCAGCCGCAGGTTAAAGAAATTCAAAAGAAGTACGCCGGTGACCGCGAACGACAATCTCAAGAACTCATGAAGTTATACAAAGACACGGGAACAAATCCGTTGTCCTCATGTTTGCCACTGCTCGCTCAGGCGCCAATCTTCTACTCACTGTTTCGTGTTCTTCAGGGCATCGCTCAAAGTAAGCCATACGGTCTCATGACGGATGACTTAGTCAAGCAAGCACAAGCTGCAAAAATCCTGGGCGCTCCGATTTCTGGAACGTTTACGCATCGCTCCGAAACCACAAGCCCGACTTCGACGCTCTGGGTTACGTTAGTCATGATCGTGCTGATGGTGGCAACCACATTTTTGACCCAACGCCAAATGATTGTGAAAAACTCGGCATCGGATAACCCAATGGTGCAGCAGCAAAAAATCCTGCTGTACGTATTCCCATTTATCTTTTTAATTTCGGGCGTGAACTTCCCCATCGGCGTGCTGCTCTATTGGTGTATTTCTAACCTCTGGACCATGGGACAGCAGTTCTATGTCATCCGTAACAGCCCGCAGCCAGGCACGCCGGCATATGCCGCGATGGAAGCTCGGCAAAAAGCGAAACTTGAAAAACTTGGGGGAACCCAAAGTCAAGAAACCGAACCAGAAGCCGAAGAGCGCCTGGTTCGAAACCAACCTAAGAAGAAGCCCAAAAAGAAGCGCTAATAACGTTTCACGTGAAACCACCCAAAAACCTAAGAACATAAAGGACCAACAATGTCTGAACGAATTTCCGAACTTGAAAAAGAAGGCGACATCGCCGCTGACTACCTAGAGGGCCTGCTTGATATTGCTGACCTTGATGGTGACATCGAGATGGCCGTGGAAAATGACCGCGCCCTAGTCAGCATTGTCGGTGCTGATCTCAACATGTTGGTTGGCGACAAGGGAGAAGTGCTAGACGCTTTACAGGAACTCACCCGATTAGCAGTCACTCGTGAATCCGGGGAGCGCTCCCGCCTCATGCTCGACATTTCGGGTCACCGTTCTAAGGCCAAAGAACGACTAGCGATTATTGGTAAGGAAGCCGCAGAGAAGGCGCTGGCCTCCGGTGAACCTGTCGAACTCAAGGCGATGACTGCATTCGAACGCAAAGTGGTGCACGACGCCGTGGCTTTGGCTGGCGCGTCAAGTGTCTCAAAGGGCGAGGAACCAAATCGTCGAATTGTTGTGCAGCCCGCGCAATAACGGACCACAGATGTGTAAGTGTCATGTTTCACGTGAAACCTGACGAACCTAAAGGGAGGTGCTTGTGAGTAAGCACCTCCCTTTACTTAATACCTATCCGGATGCCGAAGCACAGTTGGATTCCTATGTGCAGTGGCTAACGACGGCAGGAATTGAACGCGGTCTTATTGGTCCCCGTGAGGCCGATCGGATGTGGGAACGTCACATTGCCAATTGCGCGGCAGTTGCCGAACTGATTCCACGTGACGATGACGTTTTTGACGTGGGTAGCGGCGCAGGCTTGCCGGGCCTGGTGCTAGCAATCGTTAGACCCGATTTACGCATGACTGTGATTGAGCCATTGCAACGGCGCTGCGACTTCTTAACGGAAGTGGTGGCAGATCTCAATTTGCCAGTACGGGTGCTTCGAGGCCGAGCGCAAGACTTCAAGGGTGAATCTGCCAAAACCGTCACTTCGCGCGCGGTAGCTCCGCTTGGGAAACTCTTGACGTGGTGTGCCCCACTGACCAAGCCAGGGGGTCAAGTTCTTGCAATGAAGGGCTCATCGGCAGAACGCGAGATTTCGCAGGCCCACCAGGAACTTGCTGGGCGACAAGCGGAAATTCTCGAGTGCGGGCAAGGATTTGTTGTACCGGCCACCACTGTTGTCAGGGTGCGTTTTTAGAATCTTGCCTTGACGGCATACGCTTTAGTCACCCACCACAGATACCTCAAGTGAGCGTGAGATGACCTTCGACGACAACGACACCCCGTTAGCACAAGCTGCGGCCGCTGCCGTCTATGTGCGCAATGGACTCAAAGGCTCATTCCAGCCACCGAAGTCCACTCGAGTGCTGACCATTGCTAACCAAAAAGGTGGTGTCGGTAAAACGACAACTGCTGTGAACATCGCTGCTGCGATGGCACTGGGTGGCTTGAAAGTTTTAGTGATTGACCTTGACCCTCAGGGAAACGCGTCTACAGCTTTTGGAGTAGATCACCAAGAGGATGCCACTGGCACTTATGACGTACTGGTTGACGAGCAACCGATTGCAGAGATGATGGTTGCGGCCGAGGGGTATGAGACGTTGTGGTGCTTGCCGGCGTCACTAGATTTAGCAGGCGCTGACATCGAATTGATTACCCAAGTGCCCGAAGCGGACCGGGCTTTTCGGTTGCGCACCGCACTGGATGCTTTTCTTGCCGAATACGACATGGACTATGTCTTTGTCGATTGCCCTCCAAGTCTTGGCATGTTAACGATTAATGCCTTGGCTGCAGTCTCTGAAGTCTTGATCCCAATTCAATGTGAGTTTTATGCTCTCGAGGGAGTTCAGCAACTGCTTCGAACTATTGATTTTGCCCGCGAGCGCCTTAACCCCAATCTTGAAGTCAGCACTATTTTGTTGACGATGTACAACGGGGCAACAAACCTTTCTACCCAGGTGGCTGACTCAGTGCGCCAGTATTTTGGCGACAAAGTCTTGGAAACTGCGATACCCCGATCAACGTATGTGGCTGAAGCGCCATCGTTTGGTCAATCGGTGATGACTTATGACCCAGGATCAACAGGTGCAGTCGCCTACTTAGCAGCTGCCCGCGAACTCGCGAAACGTGGATAGGAGATAGTCATGGCAAAAAGACAGGGATTAGGAAAAGGGCTTGACGCCTTAATGCCCAGTGTTCCACGTGAAACATCTCGGGGCGCTAAACCAGCGGCGAAAAAGAGCGCCAGCAAGCCAGCTGCAAAAGCGCCACAAAAACCGCCAGCTCGTACCTCGCCGCCACAAAAGATTGCAGCTGGCGTGGCCAAAGCTGCTGCTCCAAGCCCAATGGAGGTCGCCGGCCTGACGCTTGTGGAGTTACCGGTAAAAAGCATTTCCCCTAACCCCAATCAGCCTCGAACCGTGTTCGACGAAGAATCCCTAGCTGAATTAGTCTTCTCGATTCAAGAAGTTGGCTTGCTACAGCCAGTTGTTGTGCGAAAGTCAAAAACTGGCTACGAATTAGTCGCCGGTGAACGACGACTACGTGCCTCAAAAAAGGCTGGCTTGAAAACCATTCCTGCGTTAGTTCGAGATACTGCTGACGATGCCATGCTGCGCGATGCACTACTGGAAAACCTTCATCGATCCCAACTGACGGCCTTAGAGGAAGCCTCGGCATACCAACAATTGTTATCCGATTTTGGCTGCACCCAAGAACAACTAGCGACACGATTGGGACGCTCTCGCCCACAAATTACTAACACCATCCGGTTGCTTAACTTGCCGCCAGCTGTGCAACGCCGGGTGGCAGCGGGCGTGCTTTCCGCTGGTCATGCCCGAGCATTGCTTGGGCTCAAGCAAGCCGCTGATATTGAAAAATTAGCGTCCCGCATTGTGGCCGAAGGTTTGTCAGTGCGCACTGTTGAAGAAATTGTTTCGCTCGGAGATGGCGGGAAAACAAAGTCTAAGAAACCTGCCACAAAGGGTGCAGGAACGATTAGTGCACCAGGCCTCAAAGACCTCGGAAATCGAATGTCGGAACGACTCGATACTCGGGTCACTGTGCAACTTGGTCGAAGCAAAGGAAAAGTTGTTATTGAGTTTGCAACACTTGAGGACTTGCGGCGCATCGTTGAAATTGTCGATCCACCTAAGCGCGATGTATTCGGAGACCGACTGAAATAACGCGCTCGCAGGTTTTCCGCGAGAGGCACGGGATGGAGCTACTGTGAGGCAGCTCAGTGCTATCCGATTCGCGGAGCCAGAATGCGATTCACCGCGGCACTAACGGCAGCTGCGATGTGGTCTCGAACATCTTGGTCAGAGAGCTTTTCGCTGTCGTGTGGATTTGTCACATAGCCAAGCTCAATACGTACTGCTGGCATTCTGGTCATGCGAAGAAGATCCCAAGTTTTTGCATGTGTGCGGCAGTCAAGCAAATCCGTGTGGGCGCAGATTTCTTCTTGGACTATTTCGGCAAGACGTAAACCTGTAGCTGAGTGCGAAAATTCATGCCCAAAGTAATAAGTGGATACACCATGTGCCAATACCGAAGTACTTGAGTCGCAGCGTAGCGAGATAACAAAATCGATTTTTTGATCGTTAGCCAGCGCGGCGCGGGCTCTCTCATCGCCGGAATGATTGCGTCCAGAACGCGTCAGCACTGCAAGTGCGCCCATGGCCATCAGTCGGCCTTCGAGTCGATTAGCGATATCCCAACACACATCGGCTTCAGTCAGATCGCTGTGCAAAAGCTTGCGGGTGTCATCACTTGGGTCAATCAGAATTGCCACCTTGTCTATTGGCATCCCTCGTGATGCAGTATCCCATGAGGCAAGCTCGCGAAGGTGGGCCTGATTTCCGCCGGCTACTGTTCTGGAGAGTCGAGCTAATGCGCGAAACACATCAGGACCAGCAATGCCATCGACTGCTAATCCGACATTGAGTTGAAAGTCTCTGGTGGCTTTGTCTGTGATTCTGCCGAACACGCCATCAATGCGATCTAAGGTAAATCCAAGACCTAAAAGACGTTGTTGTAATTGAGCAACATCTTCACCATGTATCACGTGTCCTGGGGTATAGGACAAAACTCGATCACCTAAAGTCCAACGAGACTCCTCGAGCCTTCGCAAAGTTTGCGGGCCAACCGTTCCATCAACAGTGAGCCCGCGACTTTGTTGAAACTCGCGTAACGACGATTCAAGTTCATCGTCAAAATAATCAGATGTGTGGTTATCGTGGTCTGCAATCAACCCAAGTTGAATTAAGCGATCACGGACTTCAGCTACACCTGGTCCCGAATCGCCGTGTCGAAGGATCACGGCTGACATATGGTTCTAGATGTACTCAGATAACAAACCGAGCAACGTTGCTTTCGGCTTTGCGCCAATGATTTGCTGCACAAGATCACCATTTTGATACACATTGAGTGCAGGGATGGAAGTAATTCCATAATTTGCTGCCAGCCCAGGATTCTCGTCTACATTGACTTTCACGATAAGCAACTTGTCGCCATGCTCAGCGGAGATTTCGTCCAAAATTGGTGCCACCTGCTTACACGGACCACACCACTCGGCCCAGAAATCAACAAGCACGGGTTTGCTACTTTCCAGTACGACACTCTGGAAGTCGGCCTGCGAGACACTTATTGCTGAACTCATGGTTTCCTCATTTCGTTGTGACACGTTTTTCTCAGTGAACTCATCAAGCATAAAACGTATCGGGTTAGTTAGTTACTAATGCCTTGCGGTTAGAAAACGTTCGGCATCAAGTGCGGCAGAGCAGCCAGTTCCGGCAGCGGTAATGGCCTGCCGATAGGTATGGTCCACTAAATCTCCACAAGCAAAAACGCCTGCCACGTTTGTGGCTGTAGACCCAGGAGCTGTCACAACGTAGCCCTGGTCATCAAGAGTTACCACACCCTTCACCAATTCTGAGCGCGGGTCATGACCAATAGCGACAAACAAACCAGTAACGGCAAGATCGCGAGTCTGTCCAGTTTGGGTATCGCGTAGTACGACACCGCTGAGTTTTCCATCACCTTGCAGTTCTGCCACTTCACTGTTCCAAGCGAACTTAATTTTTGGATCGTTATGGGCTCGGTCAGCCATAATCTTGCTGGCTCGTAATTCATCCCTGCGATGGATCAGAGTCACGCTGTCAGCGAATCGAGTCAAGAAGGTGGCTTCCTCAATAGCTGAATCTCCGCCACCGACTACTGCGATGTTTTGATTTCGGAAAAAGAAACCGTCGCAGGTAGCGCACCAGGAAACGCCGTGACCTGACAATGCAGTCTCGTTGGGCAAGCCAAGTTGGCGGTAACTCGAACCCATCGCCAAAATAACGCTATGCGCTTGGTAATCTCGCCCCGAGCCATCCACAACAGTCTTTATGTCACCAACTAAGTCCATCGACACAATGTCGTCAGTAATGAGTTCACTATCAAAGCGAACACACTGAGCACGCATGTTTTCCATAAGAGCTGGTCCCATGATTCCTTCTGGGAATCCAGGAAAGTTCTCGACCTCAGTGGTGTTCATTAACGCACCACCAGCGGTGACCGCACCTTCAAACAGAATTGGTTTTAGTTGTGCCCGAGCGGCATAGATGGCTGCGGTATATCCAGCAGGTCCCGAACCGACAATGATGACTTCGCGAGGCGACATGAAATTCCTTGGGCGATAACTAGCAGGTATGGATAACTTTACTTTTAGGTAGTGACGCTACGTGAGTTGGTAGGCATCACCAGCCTAGTTACCTTCTATAACCCAACTTCAACTTCAGAAATTCCGCCCTGCCAACTGCCATTTGCAGCTTGCGGTACATGGGTGAGCCAGACCAGCACGTAGCGTCCGGATACGGCCTTGTCGGAACTTATTGTGATCTTGGTGTCAGCGGATTCAACGCTGCCAAAAGGTGTTGCGGCCGCGGTGTCAGGCGTTGGCGAATCCCCGACGAAAATTGAGGCCGAGTTGCCTTGTGCGCTGAAAGTAATTGTCACGCTACTAACTTCTTGCGAGGTACCTAAGTCAAGCAGCAGACCCACGCCTGGCTTGCCTGCCATGTTGCTTTGTTGATAGTTCACAGTCGGCCATGACGTAGTCAGGTCCCCATCGATAGCAAGTTTGGTCTTGTCAGGATTTTCGGTTTGGTCCCCAAAAGGGTCGTAGTCCGTAGCTGCAACAACTGTTGCCATCGAAGGTCCCTCGGATGGTGAAGGAAAGGCAGTAATCGCAGGTAACGGATCTAAAACAATCGCAACAGGGACATCTTTAGTAGAAAAATTACGAGTGAGCAGTTGCCAGCCTGTCCAACCAAAAATCAGAACGCATACCATCGCAATAGTCGTGGCTCGAAGCCTGTGTGATTTTGATTCCGAGGCGCCATGCCACGTTACAGAATGTGTGGTGAGCCGACTCAGTGAAGTAGATTTCTCATCGATTGTTTCCACGATTCCCACGCTGAGTGCACTAATCACATCCCGCATAGTGGCAAGCCCGCCATTTTGAGTTTGCTGATAAATGGCATCGATACTGGATGAAATTCCGCTTGTCACCATGCTGGGTACCAGATCGTTACCCGCGAATCCAGCAGCGGGTAAGTTATCTTGGCTGCCATGTGGCCAGGTTCCAGTCACCATGCAAAAAAGCAAATTACCTAAGCCCCGAATGTCAGCGATTTCACCATCAGCATTGTCTGCGCCAAGGATTGCACTTTCCACACCAAAGCCGGTGACTCGAATTTCTTGGGAGTCACCAAATACGATGTTGTGCGCACGCAGTCGAGCGTGGTGAAGTCCTTGGCCATGAACCTGCTCAAGAGTTCGGGCAATCGAGGTTGTGAGTGCCAGAGCTTGACTTGGGTCGATCAGCTCTTGGCTAAGAAGCAGGCGTTGATCAAGTGATTGTCCTTCGACCCATTCAACGACAACACCAAGGAAATTTTCTGTTGCGGACACATTAGGCATGCCCTCGAGCGTGCTGCCGTCAATGACGTCGATCACAGTGACAACATTGCGATCGCTGATACGGGAGATACTGAGCGCCGCTTCACGGAACGTTTCAGATCTGGCGTCAGAAACGGGGAGTAGGTAAAGGCACACCCACCTGCGCAGCACTTGATCCATGGCTCGCCACATGGGGATACCTACTACTGAGGTGATTTGAACGTCTAACGCGTAACGTCGAGCGAAGAGTCGTCCCCCATATTCCATAGCGATAACCCTACCAACCTAAGCACGCCGCACGAATCTTCTTAGCTCAGCGACCTCACTGACATTCATGGTTGAGGCTAAAGCAATGTAACAGGCGAAGAAGATCACACCGCACGCAGCAACATCTACAACCGTCATAGAGAAACTCAGATCACCCAACAGATGCTTAAATCCGAGGTGGGCCACAGTGCTGACTATCGCGGCAAGGCTAGCTGCAAGAAAGACCCGCACCAGGTGACGCACTACTTCGAAGGAAGACAGAGCACCAAACCGGGCACTCACACGAAGCCAAGTGACGCATGCAGTGATTGTGTATGCCACTGAATAAGCAAGGGCGAGTACAGCGATTTTAAGATCCTGACCGACGAAATGAAAGGCGGTCACCCCAATACCAATGTGTAGCAAGTTGAATCCAAAATTGATAAAGAAAGGCGTACGAGTGTTTTCCTGCGCATAGTAACTGCGAAGCAACACATAAAAAATTGAAAAAGCTGGAAGCCCCAAGGCAAACATTGATGCAACCAGACCAACGGCTTGACCTTGCACCTGTGTTGAAGCTCCATGCCCATAAAGGATGACGCCCAGCCGAGGTCCAGTTATGAAGAGAAAAAGCGCGCAGGGAACTATTAGAGCAATGACTAATCGAACCGAAGTCAACATTTCAGCCCCGAAAGAATTCAAGTCACCGTCATGTGACTGTCGACTAAGTCGCGGAAGTAAAGATGTAATCAGTGACACAGTAATGATGGAATGCGGAAGCATCATCATCAACTGTGCTTTTTGATACGACGTGAAGCCGTTTGCAACTTGACCTGTGTTGGCAGCTACAACGTTGGCATAAGTTGTGAGGTTAGAAATAATGAGAAAACTGATTTGATTAATTAGTACAAACCCGATGGTCCATGAAGCTAAGTTACGCACCTGGCCAAGTCCAGAATTTTTGAAATCAAATCGGGGACTAAACGCATATCCACTTCGCCACATTGTCGGTATCAAGATTGCGGCTTGAAGAACAACCCCCAATGTCGTACCCGCGCCAAGCAACGTGATCTGTGAACTCGTTATTGATGTCGTCGTGGGCTGGGCATGTGTGGCTGACATAAATGCCATGGCCGTTGCTATAACAACGAGATTATTAACAATCGGTGCGAACATTGGCACGACAAAGACATCACGAGAGTTCAATACTTGCGTGACAACGGTGTAGATGCCATAAAAGAAAATTTGGGGCAAGCACCACAGCGCGAAAACTGTAGCGACATGATGGTCAGCGGCAGCCCACGAGGAAGTTGAATATATTCTGATTATCTGACTAGCGAAAATCAGCGACAGCAACACGATCGCAACTAGGACAAGACCAATCAGGGTCAGTAAGCGATCGGTGAATTCCTTTCCCCCATCGGAGTCATCTTGCATGTGTCGCACCAGTGCCGGAATAAATACCGCATTGATTGCACCACCGGCAATCAGGATGTAGATGATGTTTGGAATCGAATTGGCAACAGAGTAGGTGTCGGAAAAGACGCTGGTTCCAATGGCAGCAATGAGTGCAATATCGCGCACAATTCCAGTCAGGCGGCTAAATGACGTGCCTAGTGCCATTCCTGATGTGTTGCCCACTCGTGAGCTCATTGGCTAGTCACTGTCCCTCATCCGTCGCTTTCGTAATGTGTTCAGTACTAAAACGAGCAAAAGCCCAAAAGCACCCCAAACCAGAGTACGTGCGAATGCAAGGTATGCATTGGATGAGATCGTCAGGAACACCGGTTTTCCGTAAGTGTCGCCCGAGCTAGTGATAAGTCGAGCTACTGCAGGTACCGATCCAACTCCGGGAACTGTAATGGGAACCGCAATAGTTTGTCGCTTACCCGCGGCCACCACAATTTCCTGAGTGAGGTTACTTCGTAGCCGAGCGGGATTTAGACCCTGCAGCGAGACTGAAATTTTGGCGTCGTGATTGGAATCGTTCACGACAGTGATTGGCAATTGAGCCTGGGCCCCACTGATGCTCACATGTGCTGACGTTTCGATATAGAGAGCGTCGGACAACTTTGTTGCTTGGCTTAAGTAAGCACGCAAAAAATTATTAGTATGACTATCGTCAATCCAGAAGTCACACAGCGAAACCAACGCAGCAGTGTGAAAATCTGCACTCAAGTTATTGTCTGCATACACATTTGAAAGAGCATCGCTAGCAAGATTTATCTCATGCACTAGAGAGATGGTTTCGTTTCCATACTTTGTGGGCACGTTGTTCACGGGGAGTCGTGGCAAATCTTGTGCAGGTGTACTCGTCAGTGCGGCCAGATTGACTAGGGAAAATGCCGAACTGCTCTGCAAGGTGGTAGTCAGTTCCTGAAGCAGTTCGTTATCTGCTTCCCATAAAGCTGGGGTGACTACCAATATTGATCGAGAAGTACTGGGCGACTCGGAAGTTGTCATTGCAAGCTGACTAGTTATACAACGTGCTTGCAAGAATGCTGATGCGAAGTTCATTTCTAGGCACTGCGAAATGCCGTCATCGTTAACTAAATATTCAACCTTGTTTGATGTTGTTAATGCCGAACTGGTAATCAATGGATTACCGGCTGTGATCGAATTTCCTGTGATTATGTGCAACGAGGGATAATGCGACAATGCCTGAAAAGTTGGTGCATCTATTTCGGCATCACCACTCACGTAATACGTTTTTCGGTCGCCTAACGCGCTCCCTATGGAAGCTGTCATCCCTGATGCCGCCATTCGACTGAGGTCGACATGTGCGAATGGTAAAAAGGCCGTGTCACTGTGTTCAGCAAGCCTTTGAGATATAGCGGATGCAAGGCTGGAATGGTCAGTGTCAGAAAAAGTGCTGAGCCATTGAGTGAGCATTGGGTCTTGCAACCAGGACATAGCAGCCAATTGACTAGTCAGTAAGTCAAGGCGCTCGAGTTCGTGACTATCAATTGGGGAAACAGACTCACCAATTCTGTGGTGAGAAAGAGTCGAGAGTTGCACCGCCATTGTCACATGGGTTTGATTCAATTCTGGAAAATTCGAAAACGACCAGTCGGGCACCACAGTGTGATCCGAGGTACCGTGCAGCTGCGCACCGAAACCGAATACCCCGAAACTGTTTTGCGCAGTGACCTGGTTGCGATCGAAAGTGAGATTAGTTGTTGTTGATTGACCTGGAGCAAGGTTGAATTGCCTACTCACTATTTGGGGATGAGTAATGGTTGCGGGAATGTAGTCACCCTTGATTAAATCCCACAGCGCTGTGCGAGTGGGAAGTGCCGCAGTTGTCACTAGTTCCAGATGGCTGGCCAACGTTTGACTCTGGGAGGTATTCGTGACCTTTACAGTCATCACTGTTTGCCTGCTGTGCGCCGAGTCCGACGCCAGACCTGTGCGCAGTTGAATAATCTCAAGGGCAGACACTGAAGGGTTAGCCGCTTGGACTGACTCCAGTGGAGAAAACGACAGTATTAATAGCAATCCCGCCACGGCCCAGGATTTCAAGAATGACTGCGGCCTCATAATCGTTAAGGATACTTGGCGATTTCCTAGACAAGCGCCGATTACATCTAGGCTAGAGCCCGAGATGAGCAACGAATCCACTCCTGAATTGATTGCAACCCAGGTTGTTACTGATGCAATCGGTCACATGCCTGCCGTCATGGAACTCGGTGAATTATTTGCTGCTCATAATGAATCGCTGGCCCTAGTTGGCGGCCCAATCCGGGATCTGCTGCTTAATCGTGCGATGCATGATTTTGACTTCACAACGAGTGCTATCCCAGACCAAATCATTGCGATTGTGAAACCGTGGGCCGATACCGTCTGGGACGTAGGAATTGAGTTCGGCACCGTTGGTGTGCGTAAGGGTGCCTTTCACGCTGAGATCACAACTTTTCGCGCGGAGCACTATGACAACGAAAGCCGAAAGCCGCACGTCTCTTTCGGCACAGACCTAGCTGGGGATTTGTTGCGTCGCGACTTCACAATCAATGCGATGGCAGTGACGTTGCCACAGCTCGAGTTTGTCGACCTATTCGGCGGCGTCACTGATTTACTCAAACAATATATTCGCACGCCACGAGAAGCAGAGTTGTCATTCTCCGATGACCCGCTGCGCATGATGCGGGCAGCACGC
>Ga0194055_10000857_pt1 | contig 24655 bp, 22 predicted proteins | sample SepL449m_MetaG_FD_155482 | JGI IMG/M metagenome (GOLD analysis project Ga0194055, IMG submission 155482) | Anoxic zone freshwater microbial communities from boreal shield lake in IISD Experimental Lakes Area, Ontario, Canada - Sep2016-L442-9m | ecosystem: Environmental > Aquatic > Freshwater >... | reverse complement strand
GATGCCACCACCCCCGTCATCGACCCCGCCACCGACCCCGCTGTCGCCTCCAACAACGACCGCCCCGACCAGTTCGCCACCGTCCGCAAGTGGTACCTGTTCACGCTCTTCGTAGCCCTGCTGGGCGACGGCATGGTCACCCTGGCCAGCACGTACATCATCTACAGCCAGACCAAGTCGCTGAGCGCCACCGCCCTCATCGTGGTCTGCCTGAACCTGCCTGCCATCATCTTTCCGGGGTGGGCCACCAAGTTGGCCAACCGCTGGGGCGGACCGGTCGTCTATGTGGTGAACAACGTCGCCTATGGCCTAGCCCTCTTCATCCCAGCCATCCTGGCTGCTGCCGGGACGCTGACCACGGTCAACCTCTTGGCCTGCTACCTGCTCTTCGGCGTGATCTTGGGGCTGTCGTCTCCATCGACGGGGCTGGTGCGCCAGATCATCGCCCCTCCTGGTCAGCTCACCGAGTTCAACGGAGCCGCTACCCGCTCCATATCGATCGCCACGGCAATCGGACTGCTGATCGGTGGTGCCGTCTTCGGTGCCCTGGGCCCGGCGTGGATCTACTTCATCGCTGGCATCACCGCGTTACCGTTGGCGATCTGCATCATTCCGGTGATCAAGCGAGCACCAGTGGAGCCCGACATCACCCACGGCCACTTCATGGACGCCTTCGTGGTCAGGCGCTCACGCCCCGAGATTCGGGCCGCCTTCTACTTCACCGGGTTCTGCTTCCTGGTCGGTGCCTACGCCGTCACCTTCCCGGCCATCGCCGCATCCATCGGGACCAACGCCGGGATCCTGTCGCTCCTCCAGGTGGCGGCCGTCGTAGGCGGGCTGTTCGTAGTCGTGGCCGTCAAGCGGATCCACGGTCGGGTCGGTTGGGGTGCAGCCCAACGAGTCTGCTTCCTCATCGCCGGGCTCGGGATCCTGGTCCTGGCCTGGATCAACCACCGGGGAGCCAGTCCCACGCTCACTTTGATCATCGCCATCGTGGCCATCATCCCCATCGGATTCGCCCTGAACCTGGACGCCTCGATCCTCAACGGCCTGGTCCAGATGGCGACCCCCCGAGAGAACCGGACGTCGGTGCTCACCTACTACGCACTCATTCCCATGGTGGCCATCCCGGTCGGCCAGGAAGTGCTCGGCGCCGTATCCGATGCCTGGTCGGTCGCCGGCGCCCTGCTGCTCCTCGGTGGGATCACCCTGGTGCTGCTGACGGTGGGCCCACAGCGAAGGATCCGGCCGGCCTTCGACATGCTCAACGATGCAGAGTCGGCCCCATCCGGCCATCCGGTGGCCGGTTCTGCTGGAAGGCCGGTGCTGGTCACCGGACACGGTGCATCGGCTGACAACCGGTCTGACGGCATCACCCTTGGCGATATCGATGACAGCGGGTTCCCCATCAGTGATCAGATCACCGGTCCCGACATTCCCGACCGTCCCGAGGCGGGTCGCTGAGGCGACCGGACCGCAGCCCGCAAGGCCACCACGGCTCCCGGACCGCAGTCATCCGCTACCCCTGGGCGCGCTGCACCACTGGGTGATCTGAAGCAAGCCCGTAGTAGTCGAGATGGAATGCTGCGGCCGCGGCGCGGCTGATCTCCTCTCGACGTTGCGGATGGGCCGTCACGACATCGTTGACCAGAGTCATTGGAAAGAAACGCGGCTCTCCATGCGCTTTCCAGTGACTCCCGAAATGTGGTTCGGAGTACTCGACGTCTAGGGCCGTGAAGCCCCATCGCTGCCACGAAGGGATGATCTCGGGATCGCTTTCGGCTGCCAGCCCATTGGTGACGGGCCGGCCGGCCGCCACCCCGTCCTCCTGGACGATGTCCTTGGCGGCCAGTACGAGCTGATGAGCCGTTGTGCTCGGCCCGATGACCCGACCTCGGAACTCAGGTTCCACCGCCAGAAAGACCACCAGGCCGATGCTCATCCGCAGGTTGCAGTGCACGACCGTATATCCAGCAGGAACGCCATCTACTTCTGCGAGCAGCTGGTGCACGACCACGTCACCGCGGCGCCGAACGGAAGCGAAGTTCTCCTCGAGATCAGGGACTACGTGGCCATGCTCGGGAAACCACCGTCGATGCAGTTCGACCATCTGGAACAAGCGAGCTTCGTCGTCGCTCTGGGCCAGATCGCTGATGATGAACACTGCCTGGTCACTGCCCTTTCGTCGATTGACGTCACGCCCTAGATGGCCCTGGTCACCGACGGGTGAGTCAGAGTAGTGACTGACGGGACTGTAGCCCGGGGCAAAGAACCCCCATGTATCCCGCCACTTGGGCCGGGCGGTCTAGACCAGGCGACCTGAATCTGGCCGCCTTGGTTCCCGTTCTACCTGTTGGTGTACCATCACGCTTGGCAATTGCGCACGACGCGCATGCAAGAAAAACCCCAGAGGACAGCACGTGACAACAGTCATCTCGATCCATTCGTTCCGCGGAGGAACCGGAAAGAGCAACACCACAGCGAACGTCGCCGCTCGCTTGGCGGCCAGCGGAGCCCGGGTAGCCGTCATCGACACGGACATCCAGAGTCCGGGAGTGCATGTGCTCTTCGGTTTCGATGACACGCCGGAACCGACGCTCAACGACTATCTGTGGGGCAAGGTCTCGATCACCGACGCCGCCCACGACATCACCACACAAGTCTCCCAGGACATGCCCGTGAACTCGGGCGGATCGCTTTGGTTCGTCCCCTCGAGCATCAAGCCGGGTGACATCGCCCGTGTGCTCCGCGAGGGCTATGACGTCGGCACCCTCAACGATGGATTCCGCAACCTGTCCCGAGATCTGTCGCTGGACTATCTGCTGATCGATACCCACCCCGGCCTCAACGAGGAAACGCTGCTCTCCTTCACCATCAGCGACGTCCTGCTGCTTCTGCTGCGTCCCGACCGCCAGGACTTCCAGGGCACCGCCGTCACCGTCGACGTAGCCCGTCGGCTCGATGTGCCGAACCTGCTACTCGTGCTCAACAAGATCCCATCAGGTGTCGACCTCGACGATCTCCGTCAGCAGATGTTCGACGCGTACGGGGCCGAGACGGCGGCCATGCTGCCCCTCTCCGAAGAGGTCGTCCAGAACGCTTCAGGCGGCCTGTTTTCGCTGACTTCGCCAGAGCATCCATGGTCCAAGCAGATCGGTCTGATCGTCGACCGCATCCTGAGCTGAGTACGGGACCAGGATCCGGTCGTGTCTCGTTTTGCCGATGAAGGATCCGAGCCGAATCTGAGTTTCGGGGTAGTCGACTGGACGGAGCTTCCCACTGACGAGCGGAGATGCCTTCGGTGGATGTTGCGCACCGGCGAGGTAGGCGCCCACGAGGCCGCCGAGGAGATGGAGATCACCGAAGACGAAGCCTTCGTGATCCTCGAAGCACTCGTCGAGCGCCAGTTGGCCATCCGGGTGGAGGAGCGGGTGATCTACATCGGCAATGTGGGGCGTCGGACTGCCCGCTTCAAGCCAGGAGGCCTCTGGGACGACCTGTCGAAGAAGTTGATGGACGAGTCGTAGGAATGTTTCCCCTGTCCGATCTGCGCGTGACGGCGACCTGCCCCGCTTGGACGATCTGAACAGAGCCACTGACCGAGGAAGGTGCACAGAGCACCATTCCACCTGATTTCCCAAACTGAGACCTACCAGGACGACCAAGAAGATGAGGATCCACCCGTGACCACGGATACGACAGAACTGGCGAAGACTGCGGCAGAGGCCCCCGCCGCGGAGGGTACTGAGAAGGGTGTCGCCCCGGCACCTCATGAAGAGGTCAGCAAGGTCCGGATCAGCATGCGGGTCAAGATGCTGACCGCCTTCACCCTGGTCTTCACCATCATCTTCGTGGTCGTCGCCCTGTTCGTCATCAACTACGTGACAGACTCGGCCCAGAAACAGATCGTCAACCAAGAGCACAACGTGGCCGAAGGTGGGGCTAAGACCCTCGACGCCAAGGGACTCCTGCAACTGCGGGCCGACCTTCCCGAGTACTACGCCCCGGGCACCTTCTCGAGTACCGACGTCAAGACCAAGAAGGTGACGGACTTCTACTATCCGACCACCAACGCGTGCGGGGAGACCGATGCCACCACCACCTGTGCGCAGCTGCCGGCCTCTGCCACCCACAACTCGCCCTTGTACGACGAGCTCAACCAACAGCTCCTGAACATCCGCAAGACGGTGGCCAACGCCAGCCCGTACACCTACTTCTTCGATCCGGCCTCCAAGCAGCTGGTGTGGGAGTCCTCGTGGGCTGCGGTGAATCCTTCGCCGCCCTTCACCGTGGAGTACTACGGGCCGGTCGCTCCCATCGTCGGAGGACAGGATTCTGAGACCTACCAGTACATGAGCAAGGGTCTGACAGGAACGATCGACCTCCCCGTCTACCAGGATGCGAACGGCTTCTGGATCTCGACCTTCACCCCCATCAAGCTTCAGCAGGCCGCAGTCATCAACGGCACGTCCTACCCGGTCGGGACCGTTGTCGGTGGGCTCGGGGTCGACTACCCGCTCGACTACGTCTCGACGGTGCGGTCCGGGGCCATCCGGGGCATCATCCCCATCCTGGCCATCAGCTACCTGATCCTCATCGCCATGGTCTTCATCCTGGCTACCTGGCTGACCCGGCCGCTGAAGCGCCTGACCGCAGCCACGCAGCTCATCTCGAGCGGTGACTACGACGTCGACATGACGTCCATGACGTCCACCAAGCTGCCCGACGAGATGACCGTGCTCTCCCATTCGTTCAAGTTGATGGTCGACAAGGTCCGAGCCCGAGAGCAAAGCCTGACCCAGCAGGTCCGTCGATTGTCGGTGCAGATCGACTCGGGCAAGCGAGCGCAGTCAGTAGCGGCGCTCACCGACTCGGACTTCTTTGCCGGGATCGTTGCCAAGGGCGCTGAACTGCGGGCGAAGAAGAACAGTGACGAGCAGGGAGGCGGGGCCTCTGATGCTCCCGCCGAGGCCCCAGAGGCTCCCCCCGTCGAGGAGTGAGGCACTTGGGGCTCGTGCCAGTAGGCGAGCCCCAATTGCATGCCCGAGCGGCAGCTACCGGCGCACGCCGCAGCGGCAGCTACTACCTGGGGACGAACTGACCCTCGAGACGTTCGAGGTCGGCTGCATCGAGTTGCCAGAGCGCCAGTGCGGCCGACGGCTGGTCGGGATCAGAGTCGCTGCGGATGTTCGACCACCCGAGAAGCTCCCGGGCCCGCTGCGGAAGGTGGCCGGCCTGCTCCGGGGTGAGTTGGAGCGCTACGGCTTCCTCGGGCACGAGCCACCCCAGCAGGTAGGCCTGGTAGAGGCCCTGACGCCAGCGGTCGGAGGTCTTGTTCTCCCCGCCCCCGTGCACGATGTTCCCCATGTAGAGCAGTGCGTCGCCCATCTCGAGTTCGACGGGGACTGCCTGAGAGGGTTCGAACGTCTGGTCGACCGGCCACAGGTGACTTCCGGGTATGACCATGGTGGCACCCACTTCGGCGTCATAGTCGCCTACGGCCAACAAGCTAGAGACCTGGAGATCCATACCCAGTCGGGCCGCATGGATCCAGCCCTCATCATCGCGGTGGAGGATCTGCGCGGGCTCACCTGGCCCGATGAAGATGGTTTCGGCCTGACTCAGCCAGAAGTCTCCACCGTGGACTCCCAACATGGCCTCAGCAACGTGCAGTAGTAGTGGGTGAAGCAGGTACTCCGCTACATAGGTCGGGGACTTGGCCGCCAATCCCTGGATCCGCTTGGTGTTGCGCCCGTAGAAGTAGGCGTCGTGCTCCGACAGGAACCCAGGAGCTCGGCTGGCTACATGAGGTTCGAGTTCGCCAGCCAAGCGTTCGATCACATCAACGCCTATCAGCCCTTCGACGACCAGTGCCCCATCGCGTTTGAGCACCTCAGCCACCAGATCGTAGTCACTCGTGCCCGCCAAGCGCACGATGGCTTGGCTGGCATCAGGATCGGACGTCGAGGAGGACATCAGTCGGAAAGCCGCTTTCGACGCTTCAGGTGGTGGCTCAGCAGCGAGTCGGGCCAGGCCGCGATCATCTTGCGGGCGGGCACCATAGCTAGGGCGGCGATGGGCAGAGCGATCAACGGAGCAACCGCCAGGGCGCCACAGGCGGCGGCAATGGCAGTGATGCCACCCGCCACCAGCAGACCGGCGGCGAACGGCACCAAGTCGACCAGGAACGAGACCCTGGCCCGACGTTCATCAGGAACCAATGCCAATGCAGCGCGGCGAGCCACATCGTCGATGCTCCATCGCGGCACCCACCATCCGATGATGGCCACCACCAAGATGGGGAGAATGTGGAGAGCCAGGCCCAGCAGCATCACTGCGCTGGCTACGATCGCACCGATCGGCAGGACGGCCAGAGAGCCCGGGATATTGAGCCGCTCGAGGATCTTGGTGGTGAAAAAGCGCTGCAGCGTGCCGCAGATGATGAACACCACTACCAAGGTGGCCCCGTAGAGCACTTGGAACTTGGCCTCCGAACCCAGGTAGCGGTTGGCCGAGTTGAGGAACGAGGCTTCGAGGGACATACCGGCCACGAACACCAGGATCGACGTGACGAACATGGCGCGGAACGCTTTGACTCCGCCGACGAACGACCAGGCACTCTGCAGCGACTCCTTGACCGTTTCGTCCTTGCCGTGGCCCTGGGAGATCGGGCGACCCTTGAGGGCGCGGGGCAAGAAGATCCCTAGGCACAGGATTCCGATCGGGCAGACGATCAGCAGTGCCGGCAGGGGGATCCCCAACGGGACGAAGATCAACGGGGCCAATGCCGGTATGGCGAGTCCCACCAACTGGCCCCCGTACTGCCACGAAGTGACCCACGGGTAGACCATGCGGGCCTCACCGGTGTTGAAGAGATCGCCGACGATCGCCCACACGATGAGAGGGAGCAAGAAGTTGAGTTGGTCGGCGAGCAGCCACACAAATCCGGTTCCGAGCACCGTCGTCGAAGGGATGGCGATCAAGATGATGGCCACGAGGAAGCCGACGGCATAGCCCATGGCCACCCGGAAGAATGCCTTGTCCCTGCGGATCCGGTCGATCCACTTCATCTGCAGGAATGCCACACCGATCAAGGCCAGGCTGCCCAGCGGATAGATGATAATTATTCCCTTGGGTCCGAGGAAGTGGACGAACCGGGTGGCCGCCACCACCTCGGTGATGAACCCGAAGACGAAGACGGCAGCCAGCGACACAGCGAGTGGTCGGGCACGCTGGCGAAGGGCGGCCATGGCGCTCACCGACGATTCGGGGTTCAACCGGTCTTCCCCCGGCTTGGCCTCGTTCAGCCGCACCTTGTCCCCAAGAAAGTCAGCCCCGCCACGGGGCTGTCTGCTTGCCGAACCTGCGGCAAAGCCCCACGGGTCATCGGCTCCTGGGGCAGCGGTGTCGTCACTCACGGTGTAGTCCTAGTCCTCACGATGGATGGGGTCGGGATCGACCGGCCAACGGGCGCAGAGGCAGATGGCGCCGAGTAAGCAGTCTACTGTGCGTCCGACAACCGCCGAGGTTTTAGCGGATACTGCTACCTCTGGAGTCGAGCACCGCAACCCTGTGGGTCGGGGGCGCCAGTGGGCGCCAGTGGGCGCCAGGCCAGGACCTACCTGTAGACGTGAGTCCTCCACCGGTCCACCGGCGGGACCAATCGTGGCTACATTCGTTCCATCGCCACCAGGATGGAGACTGATCCCCCATGAACCAGTTCCTTGCCCCCGAACAAGTCGAGTCAGCAGCAGCCGGCCTCCTCGGCGGCATTGACGCCGACGATGGGGCCACCGACGAGCAGCTGGTCCTCCTCCAGTCCGTCGTCGACCACCTGTGGCAGCGCCCAGACCTCGACGTCTCGACGCTCGCTCCGCTCACCCCGGAGGCCACCGCCACCGCCATCGTCGATCCGCACGCCCGACGCCGGATGGTGGGACTCCTCATGATGCTGGAGGTCTGCCGGCACCCCGAAACACAGACCCAGGTGGCCCTGGTCGAGCAGTACGCCGCCGCCCTCGACATCACCGGTGAGCCGCTGGACGTCATCCGGACATGGATCACCACTGGGGCCGAGCAAGCCAACGACGACCTGCAGCGTTTCCGACACGACCAGAACGACCAAGAAGGTGAGCCCTCCCTCCTCGATCGGCCAGTGGGCTGGACCGAACTCGACCCGGCGCTGACGGTCCGGGTGGAGGCGTTGGCTGATCTGCCCTTAGGAACCTTGGGCCGCACCTACATCGAGTTCCATCGCAAGTACGGGTTTCTACTGCCGGGCGAGGAGGTGATGTCGGTATTCTCCAACGCCATCTTCATGGCGCACGACCTCAACCACGTGATCTCCGGCTACCCCCCTACCGGTCCTGGTGAGATCGCCCTAGGTGCAATGGAGTTCGCCATGAACGAGTCCGAAGAGACCTGGTCCCGGTTCCTCTCCAGCCTTTCCATCCACGAAGCCGGCATGTCCAGACTCGATGGGTTCCAGCCCAAGCAGGCCACTATGAGCCGTGCCGGTGCTGCCGATCTGGTCGGTGAGGCCCTCGAGCGAGGAAGTCGGTGCACCAAGGACTTCTCACGCATCGACCATCTGTCGATGGCCGAGTGGCCGCTCGACGAGGTCCGCGCCCACTTCGGCGTAGAGCCGCTGGCCGAAGGCGACTGGACGAAAGAGTTCCAGGGCTAGCCGGTCCGGCTCAGTCCCCCAGGTAGCTCGACTCGAGCAGATTGCGGTTGGCCTCGAGTTCCGATGCGGTGCCCTCCATGGCCAGCGATCCATGAGAGAGCACGTAGGCCCGGTCGGCTACCTCGAGCGCCATCTGGACGTGCTGCTCGACCAGGAGAATCCCACACCCGGTGTCATCGGCGATGGAGCGCACGATGGGCAGGAGCCGCTCCACGATGACAGGAGCCAGCCCCAGGGACATCTCGTCGATCATCAACAGCTTGGGCGAGCTGGCCATCGCCCGACCCAGGGCCAGCATCTGCTGCTCACCCCCCGAGAGCAGTCCGGCCTGGCGGTCGAGGAGCTCTTCGAGGGCTGGGAAGTATCGGAGCGGCGTGGTGAGATCGACGCGACCTCCTCGGTTACCCAGGCGCAGGTTGTCCTTTACCGTGAGCGAAAAGAAGAGCGACCGGTCTTCGGTGACGTGGCTGACCCCGAGGCGGGCGATCTGGTGAGGAGCCATGCCCTTGATGGACGATCCCAGGATGGAGATGTCCCCGCTGATCATCGGCTCCAGGCCGCTCGTAGTGATCAGCGTGGTCGTCTTTCCGGCACCGTTCGGTCCCAGGAGCGCCACCACCTCACCCGGAGCCACAGCCAGCGTGAGGTCACGGACGACCGGGATCCCGTTGTACCCGGCATCCAAATGCGAGATCTGGAGCAGCGACTCACCCATCGGTGACCATCCCCTCTGCCGGCGCACTCGCGTTGCCCCTGGCGTCAGGGGCGGCCGTCGGGGCAGATTCCTCGCCGTGACGCTCGCCCAGGTAGGCGGTGATCACCTTGGAGTTGGCCCGGATCTCGGCCGGAGTCCCCTCAGCAATCAGTTGGCCGAAATCGAGCACGTACAGGTAGTCGCAGATGGTCAGGACCAGGCCCATGTCGTGGTCGATGAGGAGGACCGACAGGCCGCCATCTACCAGTGCGCGGATCCGGCCTCCCAGGGTCTGGCTCTCTTCGGTATCCAGACCAGCAGCCGGCTCGTCCATGCACAGCACCTTGGGCTTGGCCGCCAGCGCTCGAGCGACACCGACCAGCTTGCGCTGACCGTGCGATAGGTCGGTGGGCAATATGTCGGCCGAGTCGGCCAGGTCGAGTGATTCCAGGATCACCATCAGCTCGGACACGTCGTCGTTACGGGGCCGGAACAGGTCGCGCAGGAAGCCACGGACGTCCACCCGCTCCGATGCCACCTGCAGGTTCTCTAGGACGGTGAGGTCGTCGAACAGTTCGGAGCTCTGCCATGTGCGGCCGAGTCCGGCACGGGCCCGCATGGTCGAGGACAGTCCACTGATGTCCGTCCCGTCGAACAGGACCGACCCCTCGGCCGAGACGAACCCGGTGATGGCGTCGATCGTCGTGGTCTTTCCTGCCCCATTGGGTCCGATGAGGCCGACCAGCGATCCAGACTTCACGTCGAGATCGAAGCTGTCCACCGCCCGCTTACCCCCGAAGGAGACGCTGAGCCCGGTCGTGGTGAGCACCCCCATCAGACCGCCACCTCGGCCGGTACCGAGCCGGCATCAGCACTGCTGATGGCAACCTTGGCGTGGCGACGGCGGCGGATCAAATGGACCCCGTCCCGGATGGCCCCGGCCACACCCTTGGGGTTCTGGATGGCCATGATGATCAAGCCGATACCGGCCAGAAGCAGGGTGTACTGCTCGGAGATGTGTAGCCAGTCAGTAAAGACCGTGGTCAGGATTCCGCCAGCCACGATGATGCCGCCCACCATGGCCCCCGATACCGACGAGATGCCGCCCAAGTAGGCGTAGGCCAGGAAGATCATCGACGGGATGGCACCGAAGTAACCGGCGGTCACTGAGCCGAACCGATAGCCCGAAAGGGCGCCTCCAATGCCCGCAATGAAGGCGGCCACCCCGAAGGCCAGCACCTTGGTACCCGAGACCGACACGCCAGCGGCGGCGGCGGCACGTTCGTTGGCCCGCACGGCCAGCATGTGCCGGCCGATTCTGGATCGCCGGATGTTCACCACGGCCAGAGCCAGGAGCATCACCACGATGACGCAGAACACCCCGAACCACGGGTTAGGGAGCAGCCCCTTGCCACTGCCGGTCAACTTGGTCCACGGATCGTTCTGTCCGAACCGAAAGCCAAGGATGCTCGGTGAGTTGACCGATGCACCCTTGAGCCCGGACCAGGACGGATTGGCGAAGATCAGGTTCTGGATCGTCACCGCAGCCGCGAAGGTGACCACGGCCAAGTTGACGCCTCGCACTCGTAGTGCAGGCACGCCGGCCAGAAGCCCCACTACCACCGCCGCCGTCGCCCCGAGCAGCGGCCCGATAGGGAACGGAATGTGGTGGGCATCGGCCACCTTGGACAGAGTGAACCCGGCGATGCCAGCCAAAGCCATCTGCATCAGCGAGATCTGGCCGACGTATCCGGTGAGGACCACCAAGGACAGGCAGATGACCATGCCCACCAGCGAGTTGACGATGGACAGCCGCCAGTTCGGTGTCACCACGAACAGCAACGCCATAGTGGCGAGCCCGAGGACCATCGTGGCCGGGAACGCCCCCTTGGACCGCGGGGCGAACGGCAGTTTGATCGTCTCGATCGATCCCCGGGTCGGAAGGCTCTTGCCCCGCAAGGCCAGCACCACGATGATGATCAGGAATGGCAGGGCGTCGGTGAGACCAGGGAGGGCCGAGCCCCCGGCCTTCGGGAACCAGGATTTGTTGGACACCAGTTGGATCCACGACACCAACATGCCGATACCCAGGCCGGCAGCCATGGTGATGATGAACGAGTTGAAACGAGCCAGCAGGGCGGCAGCCAAGGCCGGGACGATCAACAACGTGATGGTGATCGGATCGATCGACTGATTGATGGGTGCCGCCAAGATGCCGAACAACCCGGCCAGCACCGTCGAGGCGACCCAGTTCACCCCGGCCAGGAAGTCCGGTGAGTACCCGAGGACCAGAGCGCCCTTTTCGTTCTCGGAAGCGGCTCTGGTAGCCAGTCCGAAGCGGGTAAAGCGGAACAGGGCCCACAAGCCGATGGTCACCAGGATGACGATCAGCACCAGGTACATCTGGTCCGACGGGAGCGACACGCCTCGGGGCATGTGGACCGGTTTGGCCGGAAGGATGGGCGCCACCGACTTGGCCGAGGAGGTGAACCTTAGGACGATGATGGCCTGCATCACGATGAACAGCCCGACCGAGGCCACCACCTTGGCCAACACCGGCGCCCGGCGAAGCGGACGGAAGATCAGGAAGTGGAAGGCCAGACCGAGCAGAACCAGGACGGCCAGGGAGATCACCAGTGCGGCCCAGACCGGCATGGCCGGCTCCTGCACGAACGTCCCGAAGGCGGCCGCACCCTGGCCGGGGTGGGCCAGGGTGATGAACACCGGGATGTGCGGGAGGGAGAAGCTCGATGCCCCCGCCAAATGGGCGATCCCTTCGATCGGCGCTAGGGGGTTGGGGATGGGCGGCAGGAACAGCTGCCCGTTGACCCGCAGGCCGTAGTAGACGTAGCCCCCGTACATGGCGATCGCCCCGGCGGCAAAGTTGACGACGCCCGAGCCCTGGTAGTTGAGGGTGATCGACAGGGCGATGGCGGCGATCAGGGCACCGCCGCCAAGGCCGAGCACGATGGCCTGGGTCTGGTCGGCGTTGGCGAAGACGACGATCAGAAGCACTAGGCCCAGGATCCCCGCCACCAGGGCGGGGATCCTCTTGGGCGTGAGCCAACTACGGGCCGATGTGGTGCTCATGCTTGGTCGACGCTGTCTTCGATGGTCAGCCGAAGGCGTTGATCATCTTGTTGTTGTAGGCATCAGCGATGGCGACCCACTTGCCCTTGGTGAACTGCTCGATCCCCATCTGGCCTACGCACAGCGTGGGGAAGGCAGGACTGATCTTCCCGCAGGCGACCGGTGTGCCGGGAATGCTCCACTGCGGGCCAGCGAAGTTCTTGGTGGCATCCGTCAGCTGGGCGACCGTGGCCCCGATACCGAGCTTGTTGTACATCTGATTGATGGTGAGCACGTTGGCGAAGCTGGGTCCGGCGAACCCGGTGTACTCCATCTTCGGGTTGTACTTCTTGACGACCGCCTGGTAGAGGGCGAGCTGCTCAGATGCCGGCACGCTGGCCATGGGGGGCATGAAGTAGTTGACGCCGTAGCCGCCGAAGTACCAGCCGTCAGGGAAGGTGCCGCCGAGGTGCTGAATGAGCGGGGTGCCGAAGCACAGCCCGGTGGTGACCACCTTGGGGTTGATGCCCAGGCTCTTGATGGCGTCAGCCACGGCGATGCAGCCCTGGACCGGGGTGATCGGCACGAACACATCGGCCGTTCCACCACCCGCCGCCTTGACGGCCGACGCCACGTCGGCGCCCTGGGCGGTCGGGGAGATGAAGACTTCCGTGACCTTGATGCCTGCCTTCTCCAGCGGCGGGGCGAACAGCAGCTTGGCCGAGGCAGTAGCACCGGCGTCGTTGGTGGCCACCACGGCCACTGTTTTGACCGGTCCGAGTCCGCCGTCGACCAGCCACTTAGCCATGCCAGAAATGACACCCGGGGCGCCCGGCATGTACGTCACGGCCGCGGGCTGGGTGAAGTCGGCAACGGTCAGGCCGTTGCCGACGATGATCGGCTTCTGGCCGGCGATCACCTTGTAGAGCGAGTCGTTGCCGATCACCATGGTGCCGGTCAGGACGAGGCTGATGCTCGCGTCGTTGAGGAACTGGGTCCCACACTTCTGGCCATCTTCTTCGGTAGCCACGTTGCACTGGACGAGTTGGAGGGGATGGCCCTTGATGCCGCCGAGTTGCTGGTTCACGTACTTGACGGCGAGGTTGGCGCCTGCCGTGTTCTCGGGGAAGCTGGGCGAACCGAACTCCTGGTTGACGTAGCCGACCTTGACCGGGGTCTCCGACGTGCTGGCCGCGCCGGCCTTGCCGCCGGTGTAGGCCAGGGCCAACGAGTTGTCGAGGGTGCCCGATGACGATCCGGCGGTGGTCGTGGTAGTGGAGCTGCTCGATCCTCCCGACGAACATGCGGCAGCCAAGAGACCTGTGGCCGCAAGGACGCCTGTGGTGCGCAGCGCGCGCAGCGCCTGACTAGTACCGATCATTCCCATACTTCCCCCTGTTGCTCATTAGACAAGACTCCTGCGGAGCCGTGCACGTGGTTGGGAACCTAGCACTGGCTCTCCAGCCAGTCATCTATCTCGGATGCCCACCACGATCGGGGTCGGGATACTGTGCTTGCGTCCTACCGACCACCCACCGGAGCGAACCCCATGCCCACCCTGCAGCGACACGACGATGTTTTCGTACTCGACCTCGGCGATGGCGAGAACCGCTTCACGCAGGAGTGGATGGCTTCCGTCACGGAGGCCCTCGACGAAGTGGATGCCGCCGAAGGGCCCCGAGCGCTGCTGACCGTGGCCACCGGGAAGATCTGGTCGAACGGCCTCGACCTCGACTGGCTCACGGCCAACCTCGACCGGGCGGGCGAGTACGTCGCTCAGGTACAAGGCCTGTTCGCCCGGACCCTGTCCACCAATGTGCCCACCGTGGCAGTGCTCCAAGGGCATACATTTGCCGCTGGCGCCCTGCTCGCTCTGGCCCACGACGCGTGCTTCATGCGGGTCGACCGGGGCTACTTCTGCCTACCCGAGGTCGACCTGGGCATCCCCTTCTCCCCCGGCATGTCGGCGCTGCTCCAGGCTCGCCTGATCCACCCCACGGCCCACGAGGCCATGACCACCGGACGGCGCTACGGGGGTGCCGAGGCGCTCGAAGCCCGCATCGTGGCCGCTGCTCTCCCGCTCGACGAGCTCCTGCCGGCTGCCACCAAGTTCGCTCAGACACTTGCCCCGAAGGCCGGGCCTACCTTGCGCACCATCCGCACGACCATGTACCGCCACGTCATCGAACTCCTGGCTCAGCCCGGGGCCCTCGACCTCCCGGCCTGATCATGCGCGGCATCAAGATGACAGCCGACGGCATCCGGGTCGTTCCCCCCTCGGGCGATCCGGCGGAAGGCAGCGTGCACGTGACGGTGGTGAGTTCGGGTATCTGCGGCTCCGACCTCCACCTGGTTTCGTTCGGCCCATCGTGGGCCATCCTCGGCCATGAGTTCTGCGGGGTGCTCGATGACGGCACGGCCGTCGCCATCGTTCCCGTGGTGCACTGCGGCTCATGCGACCGTTGCCTGGCGGGTGCCGAGCAGCAGTGCCGCAATGCGCTGGGAGCGATGTACGGGATCAGCCTCGATGGGGGCCTGGCTGACGAGGTGTGGGTGCACCCGAACTGCGCCATCCCACTTCCCGATGGTCTGGAGCTCGCCCATGCCAACCTGGTCGAACCGTTGGCCGTCGCCCTGCACGGAGTCAACCGTGCCAGCGTTGTGTCCGGCATGCGAGTGTTGGTACTTGGTGCCGGCCCGATCGGCCTGGCCACTATCGCCGCCGCCCGATCCCTAGGTGCCAGCGTCGATCTCGAAGGACACCGTCCCAGTCGCATGGCCGCAGGCGAGCGGCTCGGGGCATCGGTCAACGTCGGTACCGACTACGACGTGGTGCTCGACGCGGCGGGCACGCAGAGCTCACTCGACCGCGCCGTCGAACTTGTCCGACCAGGAGGCACCGTGAGCATCCTCGGAACGTACTGGAGCCCGGTGCAGCTCGGGCTCGGTTTCCAGATGAAGGAGATGAACCTCCTCCCGTCGTTCACCTACGGGCACCACCATGGGGTGAGCGAGTTCGCCGAAGCGGCACGCATCCTCCAAGCAGTGCCCGACCTGCCCGACGTCATGATCACCCATCAGTTCGGCCTCGACGATGCCGCGGAAGCATTCCGAGTGGCGGGTGACCGCGATGCCGATCCCATCAAGGTGGTCGTGCACCCCTAGCCGCTGCTACTTCCCTCTCGTGGGTGGCAGACCCGCGCCCCATCGCAGACCGGCAGCATCCCGAACAAGGAGGCCGCCCGCACTGTGACTAGGGAAGGGCCGGATGGCCCTAGTCGAATGTTCCACGGCGGCAATAACGTCGAATTCATGACGACCGAACGGGCAGATCGGACGGCGCACCCTGATGGATCAAGCTCTCGCGGATCAAACTCTGAGTTATCAAGAGGTGCGACCCCAGACCTCAGGCACGCATCGCCCGGACAGTTCCCACGCGGGTCTGCCTCGGTCCCGTTCCATCCATCTTCACTCGATGGGCGCATCGCCAAGGGCGAAACGACCCGGTACTCGTTGACCATGGCGTGCATCGAGGTGATCGAATGCCGTGCGAGCGTACCGACAAAGGCTCAGGTGGCCGACCAAGCGGGGGTTTCTGTCCGGTTGATCCACTACCACTTTCGGGGCATCCCCGGGCTGCTGATTGCCGCCGTGGAGCTGCAAGTCGACCGACACCAGTGCGACCTGTTCGTGATTCCGAATAAGGCTCCCCTCCAGATGCGGATTGAGGCACTGGGCCGGCAGCGACGCCACTACTTCGAAGGCACGGGCAACACCTTCCGGGTGGCAGGCATCGTGGCCCCGTCCCATGCCGGGCTCGAGCAGGTGCTGCTCAGCCATCGGACCCTCCTGCGCAATAAGTTGGCCTGCTCCTTCGCCCCCGAACTCGACTCGTCCGACGCGGAATCCTGCAGGCTGCTCGACATGCTGGAGCAGGCATGTGGCTGGGACGCCTGGCGGTCACTGCGCGACTACACCCATCACACGGCCTACTCGGCCGAGCAGTCCGTGGTTCGCCACGTCTCACGGATCCTCTGTTGACGCCCAGTGGGTCGAGGCCCTCGGTGGCAGGGTGATCACTCCAGGGTTGACCACGGCGTGTGATTGAAGCCAGCCAACACCGGACCTCCGGGGCCCCAGTTGATCCGGGTCACCGAAGCGTTGGCCAGATAGAGCCGCCACGCACCTTCATCTCCTATGCCGAGCGACCAGCACGTGGCGGCCTTGATGGGCGAGACGTGACTCACCACCACCACAGTGCCTTCTCCCCGGGCCGGTCCGTCAGGGTCCTCGAAGAGTTCTGTACATGCGGCGCGCACACGAGCCCCAGCAGAGGCCAGGCTCTCACCGCCAGGAGGCGCGAACGTCGGATCGGAGCGCCACTGCGCCCATACCTCGCTCGGGATGGCACCCAACTTCTTTCCGTCGTACTCGCCGTAGTCGACCTCGATCCAGCGCTCGTCGACCTCCACGTCGAGTCCGGTCCCTAGAGCATCAGCCGTGTCGCGTGCACGCAACAACGGGCTCGAGATGAGCCGGGTGGCTCCGGCCACCGAGTCAGCTAGCGAGCGCGCCTGGACGAGCCCCCGTTCAGTCAGTGGCGAGTCCATACGGCCCAGCAGCAGCCCTTCGGCGTTCCCGGTCGACTCACCGTGTCGGACCAGGATCAGCACCCGACAGGCCTCCACGCCACCCTGCTCATCAGTGCACCAGGATGCGTTCGCACTGCGGACAGGTGGCGAAGGTGTCTACCGGCAGCTGGTTGAGGCGCTCCACCTCGACTGACGAGAGCGTCAGGTGGCAGCCGTCGCAGTGGTCGCCCACCAGGCGAGCCGCACCGACCCCGCCCAAGTGGGCTCGGAGCCGTTCGTAGCGCTCGGCCAGCTCCTCGGGCAGCCTCGTCGCACACTCCGCTCGTGCCGCCTCGGCGACAGCTATGGCGGCCCGCAGCTCTTCCTCGTTCTCGACCACCGCTGCCTCCAGCCGGATCCGCTCAGCATCGAGGGAAGCGGCCGATACCCGGTGGTCGGCCAGGGTGGCGTCGATGGGCTCCTGCTCCTCGAGGAGCAAGATCTCTTCGTCCTCAAGAGTCCGTTGGCGCTCGGCCAACTGGGCGACCTCGTGGTCCATGGCCTGAAGGTCGCGTGCGGCAGTGATCTCGCCGCTCTGCATTCGCCCTTCGATATCGTGCCGTCGCTTGGCCGAGGACGCGATCTGCTCCTCCAGGGCGGACTGACGGCCAGCCAACTCATCGATCTGGGCGCCCACCGCCGCCATGGCTTTGGCTGTCTCAGCGATACCTGTCCGGACCTCGGCCAATGCGGCACGCTCCGGCATGGCCTCGATCCGGTGTCGTAACTGGTCCATCGTCGTGTCGAATCCTTGGACCTGCAGCAAGGTGTCGTACGGCTCAGCCATCAGTCTCCTCGGATGTCCCCCAGGGGACCTCGACGGTCCCCGTGTCGATCAGCCTACGGGCAGACTGCAGCGCGCCTGCCAGCGCCTCATCGGACAGGGCCCGCGCCTTGTTCCAGGAGAACCAAGCCACCTCTTGGCTCTCGTCCGGTGGTGGTGCCGGATCCTCATCGGGGCCCAACAGCAGGAACCGGATATCCAGATGCATATGGGCATCCGCGGCCTCGTGCACGTCTAGATGGAGAAGTACTGGACCACCAGTCGGGTGGTCGAGCGCCAGTCCAGTCTCCTCTTCGCTCTCACGGCGGGCACCCTCCATCGGCGATTCGCCGGGTTCGAGATGGCCACCGGGCTGCAGCCACCGCTGGAGCCGGCGGTGGCGATGGAGCAGCACGCCGCGTCGACCCACCACTACCGCCGAGGCCGTGACATGGGTGAGCGCCGCATGCCGATCGAACGGGTAGGGCAGCACGACCAACTGATCGAGGATGACCATCCGGGACTGCTGCTCGCGATCATCCCTGGGCTGATGATCACGTACGTCCACGATGAGACGTGCGACTTCCGCGTCTGCGTCAGTGGACTGGCGGGGCTCCGTCATGGCCACATCATCGCTGGCTCAGCCGCCCTGTGCCGAGTGGAAGATGCCGAGTGGACGAACCACGCCGGCATACCTCGTCGGGGGTTCAGGCGGACTTGCGACGCTGGCGGTGGATCCGGCGACGCTCGCGCTCGGTGGTTCCACCCCAGATGCCCTCACGCTCACGACTGGCCAGTGCATGCTCCAGGCACGACTCTCGCACGGCGCACAGATCACAGATGGACTTTGCCTCGTCGGCCTCCTCATCGGAGATCGGGTAGAACACATCTGGATCGATGCCCCGGCAGGCTGCGTGCTTGCGCCAGGTGGCACTCATGAGAACATTCCTTGCTACGGTCGGGATCACTGGTCGTTCCACCACAGTGGCAAGTCGGCGACCTGGGAATACGTGGCCCCCCGACAGAAAATGGTAGAGCCGACAGTATGGCCCACCGAGGGTGCTCGTGTCCACCGCGAAAGGTGGTAAGGCGAGTCGGGACCCATCTGGCGTCCCCTAGGCTCTGGATGCACCTTTCAGGGCTGGAGCACTGCCTCACTGGATCAGAGGTGCGTCCCGGGTTGCACGGCACGGCCAACGAACCCCATGTCCCGGCCACCGAACCCCATGTAAGGAGCATCGCCATGGCATCGATCAAACTGAGCGGCAAGACCATCGTCATCACCGGAGCCACTGGGCAGGTGGCCGAGCCGGTCGCCATTGCACTGGCCGCCGACAACGAGGTGGTGGCCGGCGCCCGGTTCCGTGATGCAGTCGCACGTGCGCGGCTCGAGGCGGCGGGTGTCCGGTGCGTGCCCATCGACCTCCTCACTGGCGATGTTGGGGGACTGCCTGCGGATGCCGACTACGTCGTCAACTTCGCCGTGGCCAAGTCCAACGAGTGGGAGAAGGATCTGCGGGCCAATAGCGGTGGGCTCGCCTACCTGATGGAGCACCACCAGGCCGCCACAGCATTCCTGCATTGCTCCACCACCGGGATCTACCGGCCCATGGGCCACCATGTCTTCGCCGAGGGCGACCCACTTGGCGACAACCACGGGGTCTGGCCCTTCCTGCGCACGTACAGCATCTGCAAGATCGCCACGGAGGCCACCGCACTGTGGGCAGCCGATCGGTTCGGCCTACCCACCACCATTGCCCGGCTGTCCGTCCCCTATGGCGACGGCGGCGGTTGGCCAGCCATCCACCTCGAGATGATGATCAACGGCGGCGATATCCCGGTGCACATCGATGCGCCGAGCGTCTACCACCCGATCCATGAAGACGACATCTTGGCCATGGTTCCCGGACTGCTTGCGGTGGCAGCCACGCCCGCCACAGTGGTCAATTGGGGAGGCAGCCAATCCGCCAGCATCGAGGAGTGGTGCGGCTATCTGGGCGAGCTGACCGGTCTCACCCCGAGCTTCGCCCCGACGTCCGAGACGATCGACAGCGTGAAGATCGATCTGACCCGCATGCACGAGCTGGTCGGCCCTACCACCGTGGGCTGGAAGGAAGGCATGGCACGTATGGTCGCGTCGCGGCACCCCGAGCTCCTGAAGGGCTAGGTTCGCCAGCTTGGTGAGATGGACGGGTTGAAAGAGACACATCCGCACCTGACTTCCGAACCGAATGCAACCTCTCGCCTCTCCGCTGAGCGATCGCACCCCAGGTGCTGCATTCGAAGACCCGCACCGCCAGGGGCACCTTGGCTTTTGCTACGCCGCTGGCCGAACCACTGGCTGAACTACTGACTGAAACGCTGGCCGAACCACTGACTGAACTACCTATTGAATAACTGGCCGAACTTGGTATCGGATCAGATACCACTCTAGGTGCCGAATCAGATATCGGATCAGATACCGCACCAATACCAACGCCTGTCGACAGGGGAAATCGTGACCACCCATGGCCCGGGTCAGGTACTCCTCGGCGCCATCCCCGGGCATGCCGTTGGTTTTCCGTCACGCGGATCACCAGGCACAATGTTGGCTACCTCTCATCCCACCAAGCTGGCGAATCCGTGAAGGGCTCAACTTCTCTGGGCCGAGTGGCCGGTTCGCCGTGCCACTGATGAATCGTGAGTTAGCAGTTCAGGGGCGGTTCAGCGCAGCGGCCACAGCAGGCCCACCAGTCGGTCGGTGAGGTCCTCGAGTTCTACCGCCGTGGTCTCGTAGCCGGCGGCCGGACCACCGAACGGGTCAGCTACGTCCTCGCGGGGCGAGTGATTGGCCAGTGAGTCGCGGGTCCGGTCGCCTTGCGCAGCGCTGACCCAGGAGGCGAGGTCTTGGCCTGGCAGCCGAGGACCGATGTGCTCGCCGCGACGCACCAGTTCCTTCAACCGGAATGTCCGCTCCCACGATGCAGGATCGGCAAGCACCGCTTCTTGGACGTGGCGGAGGCTCATCCCGATCACCAGATCAGCATCGGCCACACGGGCGGCCGACAACGTTGTGCTTCGGTGGTTGGAGAGTTCGATCCCCCTGGCCGCCATCACCGAGACCACTTCGGCCGGCGCGCGGTGTCCTGCCTCGCCGAGCCCCACTGATAGCGCCTGCGGACGATCGACATAGCCCTCCGTCCGCTGGACGAAGAGTGCGGCGGCCATAGGAGACCGGCAGATATTGGCGGTGCAGACGAAGAGGGTGAGAACGTGGTGAGTGTACCGTTGTCATGACCGCACCCATGGAACCGTCGATGCACCCAGGTGATCGGACGTCCACTGCCCGGCGCGGTGGCCGCTGTGGTGTCAGAGCCCCAGTGCGCAGACATTCAGCGGCTGAACCCGAGGAGAACGTGATGCCCAACGCCGACACGTCAGATCTCGATCCGGCAGTTATGTATGCCTCGACAACCACAACCACAGCCACACCTGCGACCACGCCGGAATCGTCATGACACCCAGACCCCCGGTGGCCATCGTGCACGACTACCTCACCCAGCGGGGCGGGGCCGAGCGCGTCGTGCTCACCCTGGCCGGTGCGTATCCGGACGCCACCGTCTACACCTCGCTGTACGACCCCGAGGAGACCTTTCCGGAGTTCGCCGCACATGACGTGCGCACGCTGCCCATCGATCGGCTCGCCGTGCTGCGTCACCACCACCGAATGGCGCTTCCCGCACTGGCACCGGCCTTCTCCCGGCTCCATGTCGATGCCGACGTGACCTTGTGCTCCTCGAGCGGCTGGGCACACGGGGCCCAGGTGAGCGGAGTCAAGATCGTCTACTGCCACAACCCGGCCCGGTGGCTCTACCAGGCCAGCCAGTACCAGTCCGGGTCGTCTCGGCTGGCTACCTACGGCCTGGCGGCCGTCGCTCCCCCACTGCGGCGATGGGACCGGCGAGCGGCGCTTTCGGCCGATCGGTATCTGGTCAACTCCCGGGCGGTACGAGCTCGGGTGGCCGACGTCTACGGGATTGATGCCGATGTCGTTCCCCCACCAGTGGCTATCGCCACCACCGGACCCCGACGTGCACGCCACGGAGTCGAGCCGGGATTCCTACTCTGTGTATCACGGCTGTTGGCGTACAAGAACGTAGGGGCCGTGGTGGCAGCCTTCGATCAACTCCCGGACCAGCGCCTCGTGGTGGTCGGCACAGGTCCACTCGCTGATGAACTACGAGCGGCTGCGCCCTTGAATGTCACGATTCTCGGACGCGTCGAAGATGCAGAACTCCGCTGGCTCTATGGCTCCTGCCTCGGGCTGGTGGCCGCTTCCTATGAGGACTTCGGGCTCACACCAGTGGAGGCTGCCGCATTCGGGAAACCCACCGCAGCCCTGCGCTGGGGAGGCTTCCTGGACACCATCGTCGAGGGGAAGACCGGCTGCTTCTTCGACGATCCCACGCCCGGGCCAATAGCCGAGGCGGTCCGCTCCCTGTCCGAGGAGAACTGGTCCGCCCGACTCCTCACCGAGCATGCCGATCGCTATGCGCCAGAACGGTTCCTGGAGCAGATCAGCGAGGTCATTGCCGACGTGCGGCCTGACCGCTGAGCCCCACGTCTACCTGCGGGCGCTGGAGTACCAGTGCGGGTCAGGACGCTCCGCGCCCCTTGAAGACAGTGGCCGGGGTCTGCCAGAGGATCTGCATGTCCCACGAGAACGACCACGATGCGACATAGAGGTAGTCGAGACGGCACAGCTCGAGGTGGGACAGCTCGTTGCGGCCCGAAACCTGCCACAAGCCGGTCATTCCCGGTCGCGCTTCGAATCGCTTGCGCGCCCATCCTTCGATTTCGGCGGCTTCGGCCTCCACGAAGGGGCGAGGCCCCACTAAGGACATATCGCCCTTCCACACGTTGATCAACTGGGGCAGTTCGTCGAGACTCGTCCGACGGAGGAAGCGACCGGGCCGGGTCACCCTGGGATCCTCGGTGACCTTGAACAGCGGGCCATCCACCTCGTTGAGATGTTGAATATCGGCCTTCTGCTTCTCGGCGTTTACGACCATCGTTCGGAACTTGAGGACCGAGAACGGCCGCTCATCACGCCCGGTGCGGACCTGACGGAAGAACACCGGTCCGGGGCTGGTCAGCTTGATCAGAACAGCGGCCGCCAGGATGAACGGGGAGACCACCATCAAGATGACCGAGGAGATCACCAGGTCAAAGGTGCGCTTGAGAAACCGGGCCCTGGTGGAGAGCGATGCCGGGGCGATATCGATCATCGGGAGCCCCGAAAGGTCCTCCACGTTGGATCGGCCCGTGATCAGCTCGTAGTACCGGGGAACGATGGAGACGCCGACCTTGCCCGAGAGGACCTTCAGCATCTCGATGGTCCGTTCTGGGTGGGTCCGTGAGAAGCACACGACGACCCTGGCCACGTCGTAGCGCCGGCACAGTTCAGGAAGGTCCTCGAGCTCGCCGAGCAGATCTCCCCCACCGAGCGGGCTGTCGTCGACGAACCCGACGAATTGGACACTCGAATGTGCCCGCAGATGACTGGCCACCGTCTGGGCCAGCTTGCCGGTTCCCACCACGATGACCGGCACCGAGCCGGTCGGAACCCGCCCCATCAGGCCAAAGGTGACGATCCGGGCCAGCGGCACCGTGACTGCCGCCAACAGGCACATCACCACGATCTTCCCCACGGTAATGGCATCGAATCCGAAGTACCGAAGAGCCCCGTATCCGATCACCGCGTACAGGAACCCGCTGATCAGCAGGGCGTGCAGGATGCTGCGCAGATCGGAGAACACGCTGAGGGAGATGCGGCGAGTTGCGCCCTTGTACAAGCCATAGCAGGCGAACACCCCGATGAACAGCGGGATCACGGCCAGGTCGAAGTACATGACCGCGCCGCTGCCAACTGCAGCTGCATCATGGTTTGCCGACACCGCAGACACCAGCAAGGGCCCGAGCACGGCGGCCGTGGCCAGACCTATGACGTCGGCGCACAGCAGGCTTCGCAGCACATGCCTGCGGGCCTTGGCCACCGCCCCAGCATGATCGCCCAAGTCCATGGCCATCCCGGTGCCGGTGGGAACGAGGAGCGCGTCGGGTCGAACCTCGCGGAACTGCTCTACCTCATCTTCGCGAATTGCCATGTCAGCCGGCCCACCCTTGCCGGTGCCGGAAACAATTCCCATCGCGGCTACTACGCCAAAGCACGCCCGTCATCTCCGCAACCCTGCCCGTCGATCTCTTGCGCCCATCGTACGACTAGAGCATCCTGGAACACAAGAGGCGGTCGTCCCGCAGGCGCCACAAGCAGGCTCGGCCCTCAGTGGGACACGGACCCCTGGGCGACGGAGTTCAACGCCCGCAATCGGCCCTTCGGCTCGTGCTCGCATCCTGGTTCGGCTCGCAGCAGTACCGTCCTCGACCCACCCGGTGGCAGGTGGAACCAGGAGTCGGACGCGGCGAACCCCGGCACGTCGATCTGGATGTACTGAGCGAAGCGGTGGGTGAATACTCGGAGAGGCCACGTCAGTCCATCGGCCGGTCCGACCTCCGACTGAAGCCCCACATCGGGATCCATGTCCCGCGCCGGCCCTCCCGGCAGGTAACCCGCCGTGGCCAGCACGTTTCCCCCCTTGTCGACTAGATCAGCAGTGATCAGATCGTACGTCCGGGGACCAAAGCAGTAGGCGTAGGTGAGGTCCCGGAACCCGTCGAACAGGGCCTCGGCCCGCACGGTGGTTCCCCCTCTCGATGGGACCACCACCGGACACGAGGCCCGCTCTACGGTGTGGGCTCCAGTATGGAGTCCG
>Ga0194055_10000856_pt1 | contig 24680 bp, 10 predicted proteins | sample SepL449m_MetaG_FD_155482 | JGI IMG/M metagenome (GOLD analysis project Ga0194055, IMG submission 155482) | Anoxic zone freshwater microbial communities from boreal shield lake in IISD Experimental Lakes Area, Ontario, Canada - Sep2016-L442-9m | ecosystem: Environmental > Aquatic > Freshwater >... | reverse complement strand
TGGGTAGGGAGGGCGACTGATGGGTAGGGAGGGCGACTGATGGGTAGGGAGGGCGACGCTCCTGCGGAGCCAGAACAGCCAAAGCTCGGCCGGAGCCTCGCAATCCCTTTGTTTCCTACACGGTTCTGCTCTGCGTCCAGAAACATGTTTAGAGCTGTGGGTTCAGACCGCTTCGAGCTCAATGGATTTTCTTTTCCAGAAAGCGTTTGCGCGGTCACCGAACCGAGAATTTGCCGAATACGGAGCGATTTTGCCGTCAGCAATGCCTGCGTTGACCTTGGGTTTAAGGGTCAATGCCGTATAATCCAGGGGGTTGTGGCTCCAGGGGTGAACAAGGTGCCATGACGTTTCCTGATCGTTCGTTCCTTGGCTCGGCATCCGACTTATGACCCACCAATCCATCCTTCCCATCGATCGAGCGTCTCCACCGTTTTTTCTAGGTGTCGATGTCGGGGGGACGGGTATCAAAATCGGATTGGTGGACGACAACGGATCGACTCTTGGGTTTACAGCGATCGATACCGAGGAACCCCGCGGACCATCCGACGCGATGCAACGCACGGCAGATGCCTCACGAATCCTGTTATCTGGGCTCGGCTTATCCGGCCAGGATGTCCTCCGTGTAGGGCTAGGCACCCCCGGCAGCCAGGACATTCGCCGGGGGTTACTCATCGAACCACCGAACCATCCACACTGGCATCATTTCCCGATTGTGAAATGCTTGGAAGACGCAATCGCGCTCCCTGTTTCTTTTGCCAATGATGCAAACGCTGCAGCTTTTGGAGAATTCTGGATTGGCACGGGCAAGGTTCACCACAGCATGGTGCTCCTGACTCTCGGCACCGGAGTTGGGGGCGGGATCATTATCGACAATGAATTGGTCGTCGGACATAACAGTTTCGGTGGCGAATGCGGTCATATGATCATCGATCCCAGCCCCAATGCGCGATTATGTGCTTGGGGTGGCGGTCGCGGTCATTTAGAAGCCTACGCCAGCGCCACCGCCGTTGCCCATCGAGCTCGCGAGCAATTGGCCGCTGGAGCGAAGAGCCTGCTGTCGCCCGAAAAAGACACCGTCACTTCGAAACGAATCTTCGAAGCCGCCGGCCTGGGAGACCCGTTCGCCCAATCGGTAATCGATGAAACCGCAGATTATCTGGCGATTGGAATCGCCAGCATGGTCCACATGGTCGATCCTGGTCTGGTGGTCTTGGGAGGAGCCATGGATTTTGGAGGGAATGAATCCCCGATCGGACATGCGTTTCTCCAACGAATCCGCAAAACATTCCGTGAACGAAGCTTTGAATACGTCAGCGCAGGCACCACCATCGACTTTGCAAGTCTCGGTGGCGATGCTGGCTACATCGGGGCCGCCGGAATCGCTCGAATGGAAACACGAAAGAAAAAATGAGCTTAAAAGACCCTAAATCGACCAGCGAAATCCCGCTCGATCGCATTCGCAACTTCTGCATTATCGCCCACATCGACCACGGCAAGAGCACGCTCGCAGACCGATTGCTAGAACGTACCGGCACGGTCGAGATACGCCGCATGAAAGAGCAGTTATTGGATGCAATGGACCTGGAACGGGAGCGAGGCATCACGATCAAGGCCAAAGCCGTCTCATTGCTCCACACCCACAAAGGCGAAGTCTACGAACTCAATTTGATCGATACGCCGGGACACGTCGATTTTCAATACGAAGTCTCTCGCTCACTCACCTGCTGCGAAGGTGCTTTGCTTCTGGTCGATGCTTTCCAAGGTGTCGAGGCCCAAACCGTGGCCAATGCCTATTCGGCCATGGACCACAATCTCAAGATCATTCCGGTTATCAATAAGATCGACCTGAATCACGCTCGGGTCGATGAAGTCACAACGGAAATGGAACAGGTCCTCGGCATTGATCCCGACGAGATCGTCAAATGCTCCGGCAAAGCGGGTATCGGTATCGATGAACTCCTCACCGCCATCATCGAACGCATCCCAGCCCCCTCGGGAGAAGTCGAAAAGCCACTTCAGGCGATGGTGTTCGATTCCCACTACGATGACTATCGCGGCGCGATCACGTACGTTCGCTTGATGCAAGGCGAAGTCAAACGGGGTGACAAAGTCCGTTTTTATCGCGCAGGGGTGAATCACGAAGTACTCGAACTGGGACAGTTTGTTCCCGAACGCAAACCTGTGGATAAACTGCGGGCAGGCGAAGTCGGATATTTGATCTGCAATATCAAATCCCTCAAGGAAGTCCGAATCGGCGATACCGTCGTCCACGCAAACGATGACACCGTTCAACCACTCGAAGGCTATCAGCCTCCCAAACGCATGGTCTATTGCGGCTTGTATCCGAGCGATGGACAAGAGTTCACCGAACTCCGCGATGCATTGGAAAAACTGTCCATCAATGACCCATCCTTTGAATTCGCGCCCGAAACCAGCGAAGCCCTCGGTTTCGGATTTCGATGCGGATTTCTCGGGCTGTTGCACATGGAGATCATCCAGCAACGGCTGGAAAACGAATGCGATATCGACTTGGTTCAGACCGCTCCTAACGTCACCTACGAAATCATCAAACGGGATGGCGAGAAACTCGAAATCCATCGTCCGCAAGAAGTTCCCGACTCGGGTGACATTGAAGAATTCCGACAACCGATCGTGCGCGTGAATTTCGTCTTGCCCATCGAATACATCGGGGTAGTGATGAAACTGTGCCAAGACCGCCGCGGCGTATTGCGAACCAACGAATACCTGTCCGGCACCCGAGCCCTCGTCAGCTATGACCTACCCCTGGCAGAAGTCATCTATGATCTTCACGATCGACTCAAGAGTGCCACGCGCGGTTACGGGACCATGGATTACGAAATCATTGGCTACGAAATTGCCGACTTGGTCCGTATGGATATCCTGGTCAATGGAAAACGGGTCGACGCGCTCAGCATCATTTGCGATCGACGCGACTCCGACCGCCGCGGCCGGGCCGTCGTCAAGAAACTCAAAGAAGAAATCGATCGGCACATGTTCGAAGTCGCCGTCCAAGCTGCGATCGGCGCTCGGGTGATCGCCCGAGAAACAGTTCCTGCCATGCGCAAAAACGTGACCGCAAAATGCTATGGCGGCGACATCACGCGAAAACGCAAATTGTGGGCCAAACAGCGCGAAGGAAAGAAGCGGATGAAGTCGATCGGCTCGGTCGATATCCCTCAAAAAGCGTTCATGGCGGTTCTCGATACCGGAGCGGATAACAAGTAACCCACGCACGCGTTCATCCGATGCGATGCGCACCACGGATGCGATGATGGACATCCAACGATTGACCGCCTAGAGGAGTCCAATAGGACGGAGCCCACATGGTACGCGAACGCAAGATTGCTGCCCCTGATCCTGAAGACGATAGGGACGATGGAAAAATCGTCCCCCTACCGCAGTCTGTACAAAGCGCTGCAAATCCGGATGCCGTCGCTCCAGAAAACGATATCGTCCTCCGACCCAAACGCATCGCCGATATGGTCGGACAACGCGAAGTTATGGAGGTTCTGAAAATCGCGATCGATGCGGCCAAGAAACGGCGCGAACCACTCGGGCATATCCTGCTCGATGGCCCTCCAGGCTTGGGGAAAACAACGTTCGCGGTCTGTATCCCAGGCGAACTCGGGGTCAAGGTCGATATGGCCAGCGGACCAAGCCTGAAAGCACCGAAGGAAATCCTCCCCTACCTGACGAATCTAGAACGTGGATCCGTCCTGTTTATCGATGAGATCCACCGCCTTCCCAAACCGGTCGAAGAATTCCTATACACGGCCATGGAAGACTTCCGCATCGATATCGTGCTGGGCGAAGGTGTCAACGCACGAACCCTCAGTCTCGACCTCAAGCCCTTTACCCTCATCGGTGCCACCACGCGAGCCGGAATGCTGAGCGCTCCCCTTCGCGATCGGTTTCACATCCGACAGCATCTCAGCTACTACTCGAACGAGGAGTTAGTCGAAATCCTGAAACGCAATGCAAAGAAACTCAACGTGCAATTGGAAGGAGATGCGGCCCTCGAAATCGCTCAACGCTCGCGTGGGACCCCGCGTGTCGCCAATGCACGATTGATGTGGGTAAGAGATTACGCCATGAGCCGCGCCGACGGACGGGTGACGCTGGATACAACACGCCAAGCTCTCGCCATGTTGGGGATTGATAGGTCAGGGTTGGATAAACAAGATCGTAGGTACCTCGATACGCTCCTGCGCGTCTTCGGTGGAGGACCCGCAGGACTCGATGCCATCGCACATACCATGAGTGTCTCGTCCGATACGTTAGAAGATGAAGTCGAACCCTTCTTGCTGCGAAGTGAACTGATCATTCGCACCCAACGCGGTCGGATGGCCACCCCCAAAGCAGCTACAACCCTGGGCGAACTAGCCCACGAAAAGAAAACCTTCGAGTAAGCCGATTCCTGTTCAGGCTATCCGCGACGGCGCCGAGACGTCGTGGCACTATCGGTCGACCAAAAATTCCCATCTGCCATCGCCATGTCGATTGGCGCTGCACCTGATATCGATGCATCCGATAGAGGGTCCTCGATCCGAGGTAGAGTTCCCTCACCTTCGCCCGACGCCAGATGGCTGTTGATGTAATTGATCACAATCAGAACATCCAACGCCTCGACGATGCGATTTCCATCGACATCGATAAAGGGTGGAGGCGCTCGCTCGGAATCCAGAAGCTGTCTCGCTCCAGTTCGGTTGATGTCATTGATAACAACCAATACATCGAAAAGCGATATCAGCCCATCATTGTTGACGTCGTACTTGAGGGTTGGATTCTGCCATGGCGATGTCAACTTCAGCTGCGAAAAGTCCGCCCGAATACTTGGCGCTGCGGCACTAACAACCACGTTTGAAATGCCGTCCGCAGGGACTCGGCTCTCAAAACCCGCAGGGGGAAGCACGCGCACAGAAAAAGAACCCGCAGGCACACTCGGGAAAAGATAGGACCCGTCATTTCCCGTCGTGACGTCACCAGGTAAGCCGTATCGAATCTGATCGATCTTGATCTTGGTATCGCGATGCCCATATGCGATTACATAGGCAATGGGCTGGTCGGATTGGACCTCGAGCCAAGTCGAAGTGTTCGTTGCCAGCGAAGCGGATTCATAGCGCGTTAGGATCTTGCCATTGGAGTCATACGCATCGAGCCTGCCGATAGCGCTCCCTTCGGCAGCGACGATATGGACTGAGGCGTAGCTGGTAGGAGTCGCAAATGCGAGCTTGAGTTGCTCGTCGGTTCCTTGGAAGTAGGGGCGATAGCTTTGAACGGAATAAGCAAAAGGCTGGATGACCGATTTCCCAAGCTCGGCGTTCATGTCCGAAGCAATCGAGAGCTTTCCATCCGTATCCATTCCAATCGCGGTCATGGAAGTACCTGAGACTGGATTACTGATCTTGCCGGCGGGAAGATCGTCCGGGCGGATCACCGTTTGTGTGCGAGCCAGAGTTCCATCGCGGTTCAAGAGCCGAACGGTCGCACCGCTGATGCCAGACTCGAGCGTTTGCCAAACGCCATCGGTATTCAGGTCATTCCATGCGAATCCGTAGACACCGCTGGTCTGCGTGGTACTGCCAGCGCCGGTCAAAGCTCCCTGAAAGGAGTTGCTTACGATTCCAATGCGCGGGTCGATAGCGCGAATCTCAACGGTTCCGGTGGAACCGGAAGGAATCGGAATCGCAAGATCCAAGTCCGTCGAGTACGCGCTGGGGGTGAGGATCGTCTGCCAAGCACCTTGATTGATGCGGTACTCGATGCGGCCGACCTGGTTGAGCGTGATGTTGTTCTGTGCCCCAGAACCATTCAAATTAGGCAATGTCTGGACGGATGCGTTTCCCCGAAATAGGTACTGGCTCTTCGCCGGATCGAAACGGCCAGATCCTTGAAGCTTCAATGGCACGTCGAGCACATCAAAAATGCCGTCGTTATCGCTATCCTGCCATCCGATATGAGCCAGCGTGGAAGCGGGACTCGTCACGTTGTTGTACGCGCGGAGCTGGCCAGGACCATCGGACATGATGCTGTCCTCTTGAACGAATCCCGAGTTGGGGTTCAAGTCCATGGCGTTTGTGTTTTGAGTGTTGTAATAGCCGCGACGCTGGTAATAGGTCGAGCCACCCGTGTATTCGTCGCGCGCCCAAAACATGTGTCCCGTTTCATGCGCAAACGTCATTGCAGGTCGGGTCGAAGGGACAACTTCAAACAGCCCGCCAGCAAACGAGAAGGCTCGGCTAAACGAACCATTGGGAGCAAACATCCCATCGGCATCGTTCTTCGAATTGACAACGAAGATGGTGAAGGACCAGTCGGACTGCAACTTCGAGCGTTGGGCATTGTTGAAGGCCCGCACGTTGTTTTCGAGTAATCCACTCTGGGAGTAGCCTTGGGCGACCATGAACTCGTCAACCCACAGCGAATAATCATCGGAACGACGGGTTATGGGTTCGTACTGCGAACTAAAGGGCGACTGTACAAACGTCGTGTCGACCACAAAGTCCAACGTCGTGACACTGGATTTTTTGGCGAGCAACTGTTTCCACCAGTTGAGCCCCGTCTGAATGTTGGACAGCACATCCGCTTTTTGAGATTCCGTCCAATCCTCGGTACTAGCGTCGCCGAGTCCGTTGCTCTCGATAAAAACAGGGGTGACAGCAATCCGCCCCAACATGAATTCCCCGGTGTCTTGGTCGGAAGCGCCAAATGGCAACCCGGCCATAACACGGCGATCTTCTAGGTTTTCGAACTTGAGTGTTCTGCGCATAACGGCATTGTACGCGATGATTGAGTTCGAACCACGGGCAGATTTTTGACTGAGCTGGAAACCCATCCAAGACCCTCTTAGACGCATTTTTCAGGGAATTGTTCCCAGCATTTCACGACAAAAAAAGAGCCACTCCGTTGGGAGTGGCTCTCGATAGGCTTGTGTTGACCGGGCATCTCTTTCGAGACTAGGTCAAAGCAGGCTAATTATGATGGTTCGACGGATTTCGACCGTCGCTTGCGAATTCGGTACCCAATTCCCGCGAGAGCGATTCCCGCCAATGCCATCGAAGATGGTTCAGGAACGGCGGTAATCTTGTAGGTGGTGCTCAACGTGCTGCTGGGGCTAAGCGCGATTGAGTTGAAACCGCCGTCGATGGAGGCAATGTCGCTGATAAACGCAGTATATGTTCCTGCCGTTGCACCCACCGTGCTCAACCTCACCGTTGCCAGAAGGCTTTCAGACGTTTGCAAGTTCAACGCAGTGTTTGCAAGGGTCGAGTAATTGGCTGTCGTCGCACCAGGTGCATCAAAAGATCCCGCCAACCATCCGGCTGGGTTACTTGAGGCAGGCAGCAAATCATTGGTACCTGCAACCATTCGACCACCAGCTCCCGTACCGGAACTCAAACTGATCGTAACGTCTGTCCCAAAAAAAGTCTGGTTGGGCACGGTAGAACTAACGAAGATGCTAAAAGTAGCCGCGTTGGCAAGTCCCACGGTGATGTCTCCCGGAGGAGAAGTCTGTGCGACACGGAACACGAGGTCCGCTTTCGCACTTCCGAGCATTCCGATCGCAAAAAATGCGACGGCTAATACACAAGATCGCAGTTTCATAAAATTCCTTGAAAATGAGAAATCAAAGGTGAGAGGATACTTAAACTCGTCGGAAACAGGCAGTCAACCAGACGGACCTGTTTCACGTTGAAATGGACGGTAAATTCACCGATCTTAGCCCTTGCTTAACAAACTCTTCTTCTTGAGCGACAACTCGCTGAAGAAGGCGTCAACGCTCGAGAAATCGACCGGGCCGGCGGTTGGCGATTCCGAAACTGCTACTGGCGGCAGCGCAACGGTTGCGGGTTCGGCAACTTGATTCAAAGCGAACACTTGCAACGGCTGCACGTCGTAGTTAAGACCCGTCCAACGTGGCTCGATAATCTGGGTGAAATTGTCAGGCTGTTTGCTCGCGCCCACCAACGGTGCCAGTAGGTTCAATCCACTAATTCCTCCCTCTGCCTCAGCTCCAGAGCCCGCAGGAGGAATGGTAATGTTGCGCAGCAATCCCACACCAACCCGAGATCGCATTGCAAGGATATCGCTAATCTGAACGATCTTGTTCTTGGTGATATCGAACACACTGTCCACGGTGGCGGCAAACCCAACGTTCGGCTTAATTAGGTTGATATCAGCGATTCCAACGACGAATCGACCTTGAGAAATTGCACCGTCGGTTTCACCCAGCAAGTGGCCGATGTAGAACGTCTGTGCTTCTCGAAGTCCAGTGTTCGTCGTCGGCAGGATCCTGATCTGCAACCATTGATTGGCGATCGAATTGTCAGGCCACTCAAACCTCACTCGCGACGCCGCAGTCGTTCCACCCGCCACAACGTCCACCAAGCTAGGAGCGGTTGCCGCTACCCACCCGCTTGGAGGATTGGCGGCTTCATTAAAGGCTCCCGTCGGGCTGACGCGCAGACTGTAGTCCGCTGTCGTTAAACTCGTTCCCACCAAACCGGCAACATCCAGCACGATGCCATTGATACCGAGAGAGGAGTTGATGAGGTTTGCATACGAGAGTTGCAGTGACCCAGGACCCGACTTGGCCAATACTTTGCTTGGATCCAGTGCCGCATCGACACCGGTTCCGGCAAAGGATGATCCCTTGTAGTAGACCTTGCTGTTCACCACTGCCACCAACGCATCGATGGTGAACTGAACTTGCGAAGAGTTGGTTCCATCATTGCCTGTGATCGTAACGGTTTGGTTCGCGTAAGCTTGGGTCGGAGTAAAGGACCACGACCAAGTGCCATCACCATTTTTCGTTACGGTTCCAAGCGAAGCGGACAGGCTGACGGATTGCCCTTCCGGATCGGACCAAGTTCCCGCGTTGGCTAATGTCGTGAATACGTTGCCTGACACGTTTGATTGTGATCTCGTCAACACAGGGGTCTCATTGACGTTGGTCACAGAAACGATCACGGTTTTATTGACCGGCGGATTGACGCCGTCGCTGCAGGTGACGGTGACGAAATAGCTGTTGTTAGCTCCGTTGTCGGTCGGGGTCTCAAAGTTCGGTGCAGTGGAGAAAGCCAATTCCCCAGTGGTTGCGTTGATGGTGAACTTTGCAGCGTCGGCGCCGCCACTGATCGCCCATGTCAACGCCGTGCCCTCGGGATCGGTGCCCGTCGCAGTCAAGACGGCTGTGGTGTTTTCAGCCACGTTCACTGCTTTAGCTGTGGTGTTGATCGGTGACTCGTTCACAGCGGCAACCGTAACTTCCAGGCTCTTCGTAGCTGTGTTGGTGCCATCGCTCACGCTGACATCGACAAGATAAACGTTATCTGCGTTTGCATCGGAGGGTGATTCGAAGCTCGGAGCGACGGCAAATGACAGACGTCCGGTCGCCGGATCAATCACAAACTTCCCTTGGTCCGCGCCACCAGCGATCGACCATGTCAAGACCGCACCTGCATCGGGATCGCTCGCTACGGGGGTACCCACCAGCGACTGGCCGCTAGCAACGTTCGTCTTCATCAGTAGCAACTGCCCACCTTCCACGAGTTCCGTGGTTGTTGGATAGTGTGCCTGAACATTGAGCAGATAGCTGCCTTCGCCAAGGATAGAAGAAACGTCGATGACACCCGAGGACTCTTCATCGGAACTGAAAGGCGAAACAGGTGGCACGCCCACGTCACCGAAACGGGCTCGGTCGTGCTGAGCGATCTCCGTCAGAGTATCGGCCGCGATGTCGTAGCTCCAGATTTTGCCAAGGTGCTCCTGATTGCCGACATCTTCCTGGATGATGATCTTGCCGTTGGAAACAGTCATGTTGTCAAACATATTGCCTCCTTCCGTGCCGTCCAGGAGTGTGGTAATTGTTCCACCCGCCGCTGGGTTCGCAATATCCGTGAATCGCAAGCGATAGAGGCGACTGCGAGCGACAGTAGATCCAACGCCATCTTGCACCTGGTCATAACGGTCGGTTGTGACAAAGTAGTAGTCGCTTGGGTTGCTAGGATCCCATTGACCATCTTCCGGACGGAAGAACTGCGTGCCCCCCTTCGAGTCGCTGAGGGCTTCCAGACCGGTGAACGTAATGCCTGAGACGTCACCTTCGTTCTCAAGTGTGAAGGCGCCGAATAACGGTGTGTTGCGGTCTTCGTTGGTCGCGCCGGTTCCATCCGGAACCAGGTTGCTGACCCGCAGTACGTACAAAGCATCACTCGCACTTTGACGAGTGAGACCAGCTCGCTCGACCACGTTCCCAGTGGTTTGTTTGTCGCCAATCCAGAAGTAAACCTGACCACCGGTGCTATCATCCATTCCCGCTACGATCGTCTTCCGCTGCGCGAACGGGCTGGTCAGGTTATTCTCCCATGAGAACAGTCCGGCATGCGGCAGTTCCCAGGCAGTCCCAGCTTCGTTCAAAGCGGTGTTCGGATCATCGGTGGCGACAAACGCGAACTGGCGCCCGAACAGGATTTCTGCTTCAGGTCCGAACGGAGAAGCGACCGATCCTCCGGACTCTTCGCCACTCTGGAAGATTCTGGCACTTGTTCCATAAATGGTACCTGTGCCCGGATCGGTCCATCGATAGGCGGATGGCGTGGCGAGATCCGCCGAGCAAAGCCTGCTGATCAGCGTCGTGGCTGCAGCCAGGTAAGCCGAATGGGACGTGGCTGCGTTGGGGTTGTTGTTGCTCAGGTAGACGCTGGTGCCATTCTGCAGGAAGTCCTGAATGCTGATCACTTGAAGTGTCGACTTATTGATGACCCACTTCGATACAAACGCACCTGGTTGACCGTGTGCCCTAGCGATACCTGCGGTATGCACAATCTCGTGATTCAACAGCAACGTAAACGTCCCATCACCGTTATCGTAGGCTCCCATGCCGTCCGGGATACCTACCATTTTGTAGCCATTTACCGCATCACCAACCGTCAGGATCGAAGTGAATTGCACGTTCGGGTCGCGTGACGTCAGATACGGCGTAGCCGAGCTCTGGCCCCCCTGAATTCCGATGGTATTGGATTCGGTCACCGAGTAAGCAGTACCGCTGATGATCGTCGGTGCCTCATTGACGTTGGTCACCGTGATTGTCAAAGATTTTTCCGTGAACAAACCACCTTGATCCGTGGATCGGATGCGAACGGAATAGCTCGATTTGGCTTCGAAGTCGAAGCTATTGGTTGCACGGAGAGTCGTGCCATCGATATTGAAGGCCGCGTTGTCAGAATCTCCGGCCCCTGCAACAAGGGTGTAGGAGAACGTATTCCCGGCATCCGGGTCGATGGTCGACAAGGAGCCAACGGTCGCGTTGCCCCCCGCATTCTCAGGGATCGCACTGCTGGAAAGAGCAATATCCGTTGGAGCTAGGTTGACCGGGACCGTATAGAAGACTTCGAGCTTGGGTTTGGGTGTGAACTGCTCATCGAAGGTGTTTTCCGATGAGTAGAAGAACCAACCATTCGTTCCGTTCGTCCATGGAAGAGCAGCCCAGCCGTAGTTCGGAGTTCCATCAGCCCAGGCTTGAATGTCGCCGATCACCTCGAAATCCACCAAGCCGGCTTGCGCATCAGGATCTCGGGAAGCATTCCCCGCTTGGAAACTGATGCTCGTTGCGGCTTCACCGCCATCGGCTTGGATGCCGTCGGTAAAAGTGGTCCAAAGAGCGTCTTCGGTCCAATCGATATTCATCCGATGGAACGATCCCCCATCTCCAACACCATTGTTTCCGATTGTTGCTAGAGTCAGGATCGCATCATGGATGATTGCGCCGGCAGGAACTTGCCCAGCGTTGCTACCGATGATGTCATTGAATCGAATCAACGACTGCAACCGCGACGTTGTTGCGTCCTCAAAATCTGCGCCGATGGTCAATGCGTCTGCTTGGCTCGTGACCAGATTCGAAGCGATGTTTGTATCTTGTGTGCCTGTGTAACCATTAACATCTTGTTGGAAGACCACGGACTGAGTGCCCGCGGGTACCCATTCCACTCGCAGCAGAGGCCGCTGCGATGAAACAGCGGCTTCCGATGGCGAGAATCCCCAGCCGTCGGTGCCACCGACATGCGGCTCTAGCAACCAACCGAAATTGGGGGCGCTATTTCGCCATGCGCGAACATCCTTGGTGACCGAAACACCGGCGAATCCGCCGCCGGTTGCTCCGGATACGTCCAACGTACCCCAAACGGAATCCGGTGAGACCCTGGCTTCTACGCCATCGTTACCAACACCGTCACCCCAATTGTTCCAAGTGGATGTCGTATCGCTCCACGGTTGCAGCATACGATAGAACAGCGCCCCATCTCCAGTGTTGTTGGTATTCACGAACAACGATGCGGAAGTGACGATCGCGTCGGATGGGATCTGACCGAGGGCATTTCCGATCAAGTCTTCGAAACGCAGCAACACCTGCGACTTGTTCGTTGCTCCGTCATCGGGCCAGTCGACCAACAACCCTTCGGTTGCATTGGCTCCGATCGGGAACGCAGTATTCGGGCTGGATTGCGACAGAGCGATATCGCGTGCTCCCGCATAAACTCCAAAACCACGGTCAACTCCTTGTTGCAATTCAAGAATGCGCTTCAGACCCACGCGAATGGACTTCTCGACGTCGGTTGCCGCAACTCCGTCACCATCGACCACCGAGAAACGGACTGTGCGATTGCCTTGAGCACTGGCGTTTATATCGCGATAGGTGACTGCCCTTGCGATTGCCTGCAGCGCAGCACGATCTGCCGCGCTATTCAACGTCACGATCAAGGATGATCCGATACCGCCCGAGAACGATCCGACCACGATTCCGCCGAAGGTCACATCGGTGCCTGTGACACCTACTTGTCCCGCGCCTGTCCCTTCATTGCGGATTTCCAATCGATCATTAGCGCCACCGTTTTGAGTCACGGCGACGGTCAATTTCCCGTTGGTCAGAAATGCATTCGTACCCAAGACCGAGAATCGTCCGTCGATCCCCACTCCTGCTTGGCCTGTGCCATACTGAGTAACACCGGTGGATGCGGCGATATTGATGTCAAAATCTTGGTTGACAACACTCACGTTCGACGGATTGATTCCGTTATACAGAGTGTCAGCGCTTGTGGCTGGTTCGGTGATGATCGAATAGGTAATGTTTCCATCAATGGTGGCATCATCGATACCCGTTACCGTAACGACTCGGGGAACATTCCAATTCGTGCTGTCGAATACCAGCGATCCTGGGGCGACGGTACCTTCGGTGAGGTCGTTGGAACTCAGTCCGATGGTAACCGCGGCGGACGGAATCGAGGTCAAGACGACGGTGAATGTCGCAGTTCCACCCCGCTCGGTAGTGATCAGACCTGATGTCGGCGAAACCGCAATCGATGCGACGTCGTTGTCGGTGTTCACGAGACTAACATCCGAAACTGTCACCCCGTTGAACAGAGGATCCGAACTGGTTGCAGCAGTGATAATCGAGTAGCTGACGTTGCCATCCACCACGAAATCATTTTGTCCAGTAACGGTCACGGTCTGCGGAACATTCCAATTGGCGGGGGTGAACACAACTGAGTTGACCGAAGGCAACCCTTCGGCCGCATTGCTTGACGTCAGACTAATCGTGACGTCGGCTGACGGGGGGACCGATAGTACGATATTGAAGGAAGCGGTTCCACCTGCTTCTGTCGTTGTCAGTCCAGTGGTAGGGGTCACAACCGCTCGATCGCCACTAACGGTGACTGATGCAATCGCCGAGGAGGTTTTGCCATTGGCATCGGTAATCGTGTACGAAAAAGTGTCGATCAACGATTGCCCCGGTCCCAACGCAGCGATTGAACCACCGGCATTCGTCGGGTCGTACTTCAGAGTGCCATCGGGATTCTGAGTGATGGTCGCATTGAATTGGCTCAAAGGATCGAACGACGTGACCGAGAAGGGATTCGGTGTTAATCGCTCGAGCGGTTGGTTGAACGGCAGGAATAGGAATTGCACGTCCCCTCGGGCTTGCGTGAATGTGTTTGCAAGGCGAAGCGTGATTGCATAGTCACTTCCGGCAGCGGTGTGCATGACTGCAAAGTTCGATGGGACATCGACGACGGACCCGTTCACCGTATCGGTCGAAGTCCCGCTGTCGATTGCGATCAACGCTCCTGACGTTGGGGACTGACCCGGGATCGACAATGTGACTGTGCCATTGGCGTCCGAAGTCGCGGAGATGCCGCCGTAGGATTGGGCGAGGGATCCCGATCCAGCACTCCAGCGACCGGCGATCAGATTCGGGGTTGTTGCAGGGATATAGACGAAACTGATTCCGTCATCTTCGAAGCCCGTCGCGAAATCGTTGTCGTTGTTCCGAACTTGCCATCGGTTCGTGCCGGGAATCGGGCGAACCGAAAGAATGTTGTCGTCGTTACTAGCTGTCGTCGCGAACAACAGACCGCTAGTGGAGCTGTCCGCTGCTTCTGGAATAGTGATTTCGAAAAGCCCTGCTGTCACGCGACTGATGTTCGCTTGAGTAACACCACGTCCCATTCGAAGAATTCCATTCGAGTCCACATGACCGCTTGTCCAACCATCGGCAAACGGGAAAAATGCACCTGAGAACGGGGTGTTCCTCTCACCGTTTCCACCGGAACCACGGTCCGTAGCCACCCAGTATTGCGAGGTGCTATTGAGAACGTTGCCATAGGTGTTAACGGTCCCGTACGGCGTCGTGTTGTCCGAAGGGGTCCCCATCAAAACACCGAGGCTTTGCTGCAGCGCCGCACCATTGCGATTCAGCGCGACATCGCCCAGGTTGGGAACCGAACCAATTTGAAGATCGTTGGGTGCGGCCGAAGCTTGAAGGATCGACCATGCGGTCGTAGCGTCGTTCGTGGCGGTGACATTCCCGCCGACGTTGGCTGCGGCCACTGAGAACGTCGAATTCTCCGGGTCGAAGTCGTTGCCAAGAACGGCAATATTGACCACGGTGTCCTTGGTCGACTGGGCTGTGTCAGAAACCGCTTTGGCCCCTTCAGTGACTCCCGCTACGTTGCCATTGGTCACGGCTGTGGATGCCGACACACCTTGGCTGTCCGTCGCAGTGATGGTGAACGAAAAAGCTCCGTATTGTTCTGCGATTGGGGTAAACGTAGCGACGCTTCCGACAATCGAAACCGTCACGGGTGCTCCGCTGTTGAGCGATACCGAATAACTTAAGGGATCGCCGATGTCGTAGTCTGTGAAGTAAGTGGCTAAGTTAAAGTCTTGAGCAGTTCCATCTTCCACCATTGCGACGGCAGGGAATGGGGTCGAAAGGAACGGCGCTTCGTTCGAACCCGCCAATGTAACCGTGACCGTCGCTGACGACGTATTCGAACCATCCGACGCGGAGTAAACGAACGTATCGAGAACGCTTGCCCCCTGTGCAAGACCGCGAAGAGACTCAAAGGCATAGTCGTACTTGACGGTTCCATCGGACTGGATCGTCAATGGCACTCCATTGGTACTGAGTCCACTTGCCGGTGCGCCACTCGTACCGACCTGCACCATCGTCAACAGAGACGACGGAGCGATTTGGTTTTCAAACGGGATAAAGAACACAACGAAGTCGTCGTTGAGCAGATTGGTTTGGGTCCCCTCAAACTGCGTCTGACGGATCAGAAAGTCGGTGCCATTGGCGGCAGCCTGGTAGGAAAAATAAACGTTCGCGCCACGGGTGCGATCGAAGTCTGCCGATTCGATAATCAAAACGCCAGTCTCGGGAGTTTGTCCCGGTACCGACATCGTCCAGCTTCCGTTCCCTGTTCGTTGGATGGCGAAATCGCCAAACGATTGAATCTTGGGATTCGCAATCGCCGAGTCCCCGCGGACATGGCCACCCACCAATCCTTGAGCGCTGCGAGGGATGTACAGCAAGTTGATACCACCATCCTCACCACCTGTAAAGGCTGCGGAATTGTCCCGCATAACAACACGGTACGAGTTCCCTCCAAGCGGTACGGCCCGCGAGTAGTTGTCGCTGTTCCCTTCGCCTATCGTGAACAAGAACCCGTCCTGCCTTGAATCGGTCACTCCCGCAACCGCAACGTCATACTGGCCTGTCCCTGTCTTGGTTACGGTGAAATTCGGATTTCCAAAGGTCGCTGCGCCTGTGCCATCATAAGACCCACCGATCCAACCCTGCGAGTAGGGGAATCTGGCAATCCCAGGCCGCACCATGATTTCACCATCGTTCGCCGGCGCGGCCACCGAGGAGAAATAGGTGCTGTTGTAATTCAAGACGGCGAGGTTCGTCGCGGTGTTGCCAGTATTGTTTGGAACCGTGTTCTCCCGGCTCAACCCGAGGATCATTCCTTGAGTGCGATCGTGGGTTCCCGGAACGGAGTTGTTGTTCAAATTATCGGTATCGAATCCCAAGTCGATGTCACCGAAGTTGAATGTGGATCGAAAGGTTACCCCACCGACAATGAGACTTCGTTGAGGAGTTGTCGTTCCGGTGCGATTCGGGTGAAAGTAGGTCGCTGTGTTGCTTGCTTTGTTCGATGCGCTGAAGTCGATGTTGGCTGCCGACACAAACTGGGTAGAGACTCCGTTGTTGTCGTTTGACAGCACGTTGAGCGAGATCGTAGGGGAGTAGACCGCATTTGCATTGGTGAGCTGGAAACTGTCGTTGAAAAGATTGGCAGCCATCAATTCCCGGCGCTCGAGTTTTTCAACGTCCAATCCGCGCATCAATGCAGACAAGCTGGATCGAGCCGTTGAACGCTTTTTTCTCGCCAATCGCTCCCCCCGTTGAATCAGAAGATCTTGAATCCATTTTCGTGTTGAATTACGCATGACGACAATTCCTTCTTCGCGGCGGATGGTAAGGGTTGGATGGTTTGAAGGGCGATTGCGAATGCCGCGATTTACGCATGCACTCAGCACTCTCGGTAGAACGAAGAGCCGAGTGTATCCATCGATCGCGATTTACCTGTTTAGAAACCGTGAAAGTACGGAGAGCCTTCGATGCGGTTCCCTGTCAAGATTCGATGAAGCGTATTGAGGACAAGGGGAAGACATCCTTGCGCTTGATCGAGTCTGTGCGTACTACTTACCGAGACAATACGACGGGGCGTCCACACGAGAATCGGTGGTCGTTCGATTGTCCTTCGAGGCTCCAACACATCAACAAGAGATAGATATAGAGATAGCGACAGCTTCGCGTTGTGATGTTCTCAACACACTCAATCCATAGTTGCCAGTCAGAAAGAGCCGGCAAATCCATTGCGAACCCACCATCGAATCAACGAGCCATCCCCTCCGTCAATTGCTTTTTTCAACATTAGAGCAATCGGACCGAAGCTCTAACGCAAGCTGAGAGGTACCGCCGTCGATGCGTACGTAATAAGTCGACGTCTTCCCATAGCAATCCGGAACCGTCCGGGCGCTAGATAACGCGACTGCCGGCCCCTCTTCATCGCGCTCGCTTGCTTCGTCGGAGACCGACGATCCCGATGAGCTCGATATTTCTGACTCCGATTTGCGTCTGGCGACAATTCGCACGCGTTTACGCCCCGGAATGATGCCTGGCGTTCGGCTGTCGAACATCAGCTTAAATCTCCCCGACGTATCGGTGACACCATAGGAGTAAATGCTCTCGGCGGTGTTCTCTAGTCGAACTTCAACACCTGGCAACGGATCCCCATCGAGAGTGACCGTACCGGCAACTTGGACTAGTCCCAGCGAAGCATAGTTGGGACTACTGGTAGCCGAACAGCCCGCAAGCGACAGGACCGCCCCGCTCAACAAACCCAAAATCCACCCAGGATTAGTCTTCAAAGTCGAGGGTTTCACTTCCATTTCTAGAGCCAACGGCACGAATGATTTCGATGGCCGTATTGTCGGATACGAATGTCACTGACCCATCGGCCTTGCCGAACATCGTTCCACCCACATGGAAGCTTCCAAACGCGACTTCCATCAAGTAGCCGTTGGTTGCAGGGGCGAGCACCGCCGTATTTGGACGCATGAGCATGCTACCCGCAGCTTCGGTAAATTCTGTACCCAAGCTATTACCATTGCACTGGCATGGATCTACCTGGGGGCCCCCGAATGCCCACCAATCCATTCCCTGCCCATCTTTATCAAAATCGGGATCTGTGCGAGATTCACCGAAAATCACGGTTCTCGATAGTCCATCGACAAAGTCTCGCAAACGAACTCGGCTGCAGCCGAACATTGCGCCGTCCAAATCGACTTCTTCCAGCGACTGGGTGTTCGCAATCGTTCGAGTCGATGCATCGTCCGAGCTAATCCGGCTGCCGGCATTAGCCCGGTAACTGACCGGAACTCGCAACCGAATACCGTTGTAGTCGCTCGGTGCTAAATTCGGGCATGAGGGACATTGGAAGAGTGATATCGGCGTTTGACATGCCTTGTAATTCGGACTGGCGGGATTATCCCAGTTTCCAATTCCGTTCTCTGCAAAAACAAGAGTCTGGAAAAGGGTCGTCTGCTCCATCTGCGGAAGGATCATGGCGCTCCAGAATGTCCCATGCGTGTTCCAACCAGGCGGGAGGACTTTGAATGCACTTTCGTAGTTCATCGCAGCCAGTGTCAACTGTCGCATGTTGTTGGAGCAGCTCATTCTTCGAGCGGCCTCCCGCGCTTGCTGCACCGCAGGCAAAAGCAATCCAACCAAAATACCGATGATAGCGATAACAACCAACAATTCGACGAGCGTGAATCCGGCTCTCCTGTTTCTTCTACCGACTACTGAATTCGATTCCATGCTGTTCCCCCAATTGCATCGTTGCGTCGTGCGATTTCGCAAGAGAACAAAGGTAAAGGAGAGTAAGATTCAACCCAAGGGCTTCAAGATTAAGCCTGCATGGTGTTTCCGTGAAGGTTTCGGGGATACATCACGCAAAACATGGGATCGCATCGGATTGGAAGGCAAGTGAGCCTGTTTCGCCTTCCGCCGAGCTTGTCTCGACCGATGAGGCGACCATTGGTAACTACCACTGGTTCCTTATCTAGCGGAAAATCTTCGCAATGGCGTCAGGGACGGAGTAGATCGCGACGATCGAAATCGAGATCGCTGCAATCCACATCATGATGTCCGTCGCCAGTTTCGGTTTCAGGCGCGGGTCCAATTGAAAGTAGCGAAAATAGAGGGTCGCGAACGCCATCATGGGCAATGTCGCAGCTTGAGCGCTACCTCCGATACGAACCATCAATTGGGGATCTCGGGCGAAAAGATAAAGGCCAAGCGCAACCACAGGGAAGACGAAACAAAAAAAGTTTGTCCACTGGATGCGTTGACGATCTTCGTATTTCTTGGATCGCAACAACCCGATGAAGTCAACGAGCATGCGGCTGTTGGCGGCGCATGCGAGGTACAAGGTCTTGAACAAGACAGCGCCGGCCCCAATCAGAAAGAGAACTTGGGTCCAGCTACCAAAGGGGCCCATGTACATCTCGGAAAGGGTCGCGATCATCTCTTTTCCTTTGGGGTCCAGACCTTGCGGATGCAAAACGGCAGCACCCATAAAGTAGAACGCCAGGGTCGATAGAGTGAAGACGATCATGCTGGTCCAAGCATCGAGGTTCATGACGCGAATCCAGCCTCGCGCTCGCTGCTCCCATTCGATCGATCCATCCTTTGGACCGACGTACTTGGCATATCCTTTTTCGATACACCAATAGGGATAGTAAAAGAGTTCCGTTGCGCCGACACCTGTGATTCCGAAAACAGCGAATGCATCGGCCACTCCGTTCGGAGGGATATGAAAAACCAATCCATCCAGGATGGCAGTCGTACTCGGTGCGTAGGCCGTCCACCAGAGCGCTGCCGTGCAGAGGATGGTGATGATTGTGACACCGATCACCATGACCGTTGTGAATCCTTCGATGCGACGGTAGCTCCCTCGAAAAATCAACACGATGGTCGCCAGGCAAGTCAATAACGCCCAACCCGTTTCTGGATGTTGGGACAAATGCGCGCTGACGGAGGTTGGGAACCACTCGGCCGTGGTTTGAAACCATCTTCCAACCGACGGAAACGCCATGTCGAGCGACTGTGCGACGCCACCGGTCATTCCCCCGAGCTGGAAGACGGTGCAGAAGGTCATAAAGAGCCACCAAAACATCAACGTCAAACCGATCCAGCGATATCTGGAAATGTTATGTATGGCTTCGAGCGTGGGCTGCGCGGAGGAGATAGCGAAACGCCCAAGCTCGACTTGGATAAAGACTTTGATGACGCAACTGAAGAGAACAAGCCATAGAAAGACGAAGCCATGCCTGGCGCCCATCCCCGTCGTCAGGATCAATTCTCCCGAGCCGACAATCGTGCCGGCGAGTATGATCCCTGGCCCAATTTGCTGAAACGCCTCCCATAATGTCTTGGGAGGTTCTTTGATACCAAGAGATAGTTTGCCGTCCGGATCATCGTATCGAGTCGGAGTCGGCAGGTCTTTCGATTCCGAAAGTGGTTTCGAGTCGTTCAATGACATGCAATCGTGGCCATGAAGGGAGAGGAAGCTCGATGCCCGAGGAGGCGGGTCATCGCATCGATTTCGGGGGGATAACGATCGATAGGTTGCAAGTATAACCCGTTTCGCAACGTCGAGCCGAGCCGAACAAAAACCGTGGCAGAGACGAAACAGGAAAATCCGAATCAGCGCCAAAAGACTTTGTCTAGCGAGCCTTCGATCTCCGATGTGCCAGGAGACGATTCGATCGAAACTTCGTTGGCGAGTGATCGATGCAAACGGAGACGCTTGTCGGTCGATCTTGGATCGATCGAGACGCCGCCGCTCACGATCGCAGAAACGCTTCCATCGCTTCGGCTGCGTGTTGCAATGATGGAGTCAATCAGTTTGGGAGCGACCGGCAAATGGGACAGGACATCGGACCTGCCAAAGAATGCAAAGGGCTTGCCATGACCTGCTGCGATTTCCGCGCGAACGATCTCCACGGCTACGGTGAGATCAAAGATATGACGCAATCGACCATATTCTGGATAGCGTTGTTGGAGTTTCTCAAAGTGGGTCGTAAAGTTTCGAGCAAATGCGTCGGCTGCGGCATCGGGAGCATTGGCTTTCACGCGCTGACCGATCTGCGACAGCATTTGCGTTTCGCTTAAGACCTCGACGTTGGATTCTTCGAACCGATACAGATGGTTTTCAGGGTCATACGGAATGCGTGTCTTCGCCATTGAAAACCACCATCGAACCATGGACTGCGAAGGCTTGGACTGGACTAAATCCGCTTCAAGCCAGTAGTTTTTCAAACCATTGACACTTGGTTCGAGACCGAAGGCGAGACGCTTCATGTGGGCATCGGCCACCAGCAGCGCGAATCCTGTTGGCGAATCCTCGGCGATACCCACAATCATTGTCTTCTGCATTCCAAGTTTGGATTTCCATTGCTCGGCCCAGCCTTCGGGATCGCGGCGCAGCAATCGGAGCGACGCAGGTTGGTTGGCCATGGCATAGGCATCGACGAGTCGAGTTGGATCGGGATCGATCGAGCATCCAAACTCCCCTTGCTGATGAAGTACATGCGAGGAAACCGTCAGCAAATCTTCGAGAAGAACGGGTGGGAGTTTTAACTTCTTATGAAGGAGCGTTCCATCAGGACAGGACGCGATGTCTCCCGCGGGACCACCCAAAAGCCATTCCCCTGTGGCGGCGTCGAAGGCCAAATAGTCGATACGACACAGGCCTCCCAGCAGTTCCGCAGCGATGCCAGCCGTATGACCCTCTTCGGATTCCGCATGCAGTTCGCGATCCAATTGATGGAGCGAAATCCATCGCAATGCGGTGGGATGTTGCCACGGCCCCAGATCATCCAGGGTAATGGTCGGTGAGGTCACTGTCTTTTCGTTGGTGGATGGTAGACGTAGCTTCGGCGCACCCTCTTGTTTATCGATTTGGATACGCTCAATCACCGCGGTGGGCATGATTCGGACTCCGCTTCGAAAGGGAGATATCGTCGCGGTACCACCCGCATTCGTCCACTGATCGGGAGCGATCGTGGTCTCAATGAGATTCATCAGTTCGGTGAAGTTTGCCATGGAAGCCCCCCCTGCTGCGCCCGCGCTGGATCGGGATTGAAGATCTCCAAATCCGCCATTGGTCAGCGAGCTGTTCGACGAGGATTGGAAGCTGGACGGAGAGACTCGCATGGCATGCAGAGCGGTGAGGATGCGTTGCTTATCCGCGGGAGCCAGTGCATCGAGTTCGGATCGAAGGGCCTTGGTATCGCTCTGGGCAAGCGCTGCGGCCAAATGAGGAAAGGACTTTTGCAGCTCGGCTTCATTGATTTGGGCGTGGCAATCGGGTGCGTTCAGGAGCACCGATACTGACGCAAACATCCAACCGACGGCAAAGAAACCATTGGCGAAGAAACCACGCGCCGTTCGCATCCGAAGTAGAAACAACATGTTCGCATCCCGCTAAGACCGTGTTTTGAACTCGATAAGCTGCACGCATTGGCCGAGTGCGGTTCGATTTCGTCGATTGTACCTCTTGTTGGACCCGATGTCACGAAAAAGGAAAGGGCTGCAAGTGGGGGAGCGAAAGGCCTATTGCGGTAAGGCAAATCGCTCTTGGAGCGAGAGGACCGTGATTTCCTTTTGGCGGCCATCGAGCATGGCCTCGACCGCAACCTTGCCCGCAGAGAGGGTCGTGATGCAAGGCACACCGAACTGGACCGAAGCGGCTCGAATGCGGCCTTCGTCGGTGCGTGCTCCTTTGCCATTGGGGGTATTAATGATCAAGGAAACATCCTCGTTTTTGAGGTAATCGATCAAATTTGGATGACCCTCTGCCAGCTTTTTGATCCGCGTGACGGGGATGCCGGCCCGTTCAATTTCCAAAGCGGTGCCAGTCGTCGCAAGCAGTTTGTAGCCCATGTCATGGAGTTGACGGGCCAAACCGTCGACGCCTTGGCGTTGACGTGCAGCGATGCTGAGGAAGACATTGCCACTGGTAGGTAGGACCGTTCCGGCCGCGATCTGGCTCTTGTTGAATGCGATGGCAAAGTCATCGCTAATTCCCATCACTTCCCCAGTGGATCGCATTTCTGGGCCGAGCACGATATCGACCCCTGCAAACTTACGGAATGGAAACACGGCCTCTTTGACCGAAATGCTGCGCGGTATCGGTTCGGACGTGATTCCCAAATCCTTCAGTTTGCAACCGACCATCACTTTGGTGGCGATGTTGGCGACAGGAACTCCGGTTGCTTTGGCGACAAACGGTACCGTCCGGCTCGCGCGAGGATTGACTTCGAGAACATAAACTTTTTGGATACCATCCTCTTCGACCTTGATCGCGAACTGCACATTCATTAGCCCGACGACTTTGAGTCGCATCGCCATGGCATAGGTAGCCCGTCGAATCTCGGACAACACTTCCTCGCTGAGGGAAAAGCTCGGGATGACGCAGGCTGAGTCGCCGGAGTGAACGCCAGCTTCTTCGATATGTTCCATGATGCCCATGATGACGACGTCGTCTCCGTCGGATATGGCGTCGACATCGACTTCGATCGCGTCTTCGAGGAAGCGATCGATCAAAACCGGTTGGCCTTGAGCGACGACGAATGCTTCGGCGACAAAGCGATCGAACTGAGCTTGGTCATAGCAGATTTCCATGGCTCGACCGCCGAGTACGAAGCTGGGGCGGACCAAGCATGGGTAACCGATTTTTTGTACTTCCTCGCGGGCCTGGACCATCGTCCGTGCGATTCCATTGGCAGGTTGCGCCAGCTTTAATTCTTGTATGATTTGTTGGAATTTTTCTCGATCTTCGGCATCTTCGATGGTGTCGACGCTGGTGCCGACGATGGGTACGCCTGCATCGGCCAAAGCCCGCGCGAGATTGAGAGGCGTTTGGCCACCGAATTGGACGATGACTCCATCGGGTTGGATTCGATCGTAGATGTTGAGGACATCTTCGGTCGTCAAGGGTTCAAAGAAAAGCAAATCGCTCGTGTCGTAATCGGTGCTGACCGTTTCGGGATTGCTGTTGACCATGATCGATTCGATGCCGATTTCGCGCAGTGCGTAACTGGCATGGCAGCAGCAATAATCGAACTCGATCCCTTGGCCGATACGATTGGGCCCTCCTCCCAGGATCATGACCCGTTTCTTTCCTGGTTGCTTTTCGGGAGTTTCGTCCTCGCTTTCGTAGGTCGAGTAATAGTAGGGTGTGTAGGCTTCGAATTCCGCAGCGCAGGTATCGACTGATTTGTAAGTCGTTACGATGCCTTGGGCGAGTCGCGACTGGCGCACTTCGTCGTCATCGCTATTGAGCATGGTGGCCAATTGCCGATCTGAGAATCCCATCTGCTTAGCTAATCGCAGCGTGGGAGAATCGACTTGGGTTAGCGACCCGATCGTTCGCAAATGTTGCTCAAACTCAACGATTTCCCGCAATTGATCGAGGAACCATGGATCGATGTTGGTGATCGAATAAATTTCGTCATTGGAAAGACCGGATAACATGGCATAGCGCAAATACCATACGCGCTCGGCATTCGGGCGCGAAAGTTTGCTGCGGATATCTTCGTCATCCGGTCGACGTTCGGTGTACCACAGATCCTTCGTATCCGATCCGAATCCAAAGGCACCGACCTCGAGGCCTCGCAGTGCTTTTTGGAACGACTCCTTGAAGGTGCGGCCGATAGCCATGGTTTCGCCGACACTCTTCATC
>Ga0194055_10000854_pt1 | contig 24732 bp, 23 predicted proteins | sample SepL449m_MetaG_FD_155482 | JGI IMG/M metagenome (GOLD analysis project Ga0194055, IMG submission 155482) | Anoxic zone freshwater microbial communities from boreal shield lake in IISD Experimental Lakes Area, Ontario, Canada - Sep2016-L442-9m | ecosystem: Environmental > Aquatic > Freshwater >... | reverse complement strand
ACTGGTCGGAATGATTCCCACGGGATTGAATCAGCCAGGCGCTTGAGAACCGGCTTTTTGTCCTGGAGCTTTGTGACTCTTTGCTGTTCGTCCCAAAAGCCTCTCTGACCCACCGTTGTCGCAAAAATGCTCAACAAATCATAATCGGAATCATGCCGGAATCAAGTGTATTGTTGATTTTTCGAGGTGCCCGCAAGTGCAAAGAGGAAAATGGTGTATCGCGGGCTACGAGGCCAGTTGTTTCGTTCATTCGATTGATGATCATTATCCCGGCATCAGGCTGGAGGCCAGCAGGTCCTTGAGTTCATCTCCCTCGATCACCTCCTTCTCGAGGATCTTGTGGGAGATGGAGTCGAGCAGCTCGCGGTTGTGGCTCAGGATCGCCAGGGCCCGGTCGTGGGCGCGGTCTACCAGGCCCCGCACCTCCCGGTCGATGGCCTGGGCAGTGGCATCGCTCACCGAGCGGCGGGGGTTGTTGTTGCCGCCCAGGAAACGACCACCCCCCTGCTTGTCATAGGCGAGGGGGCCCAGGGTGTCGCTCATGCCGAAGGTGCCCACCATCTGCTCGGCGATGTCGGTGGCGCGCTGCAGGTCGTTGGCGGCGCCGGTGGTGACCTCGCCAAAGACGATCTCCTCGGCGCTACGGCCGCCCAGGAGGGTGGCGATCTGGCCCTCGAGATCTTCTTTGGAGTTGAGGAAGCGTTCCTCGGTTGGGAGTTGGAGGGTGTAACCCAAGGCGCTCATGCCGCGAGGCACGATTGAGATCTTGGCCACTTTGCTGCCGCCCGGCATCAAGTGGCCCACGATCGCGTGGCCCACCTCATGGAAGGCCACCACCTTCTTCTCATCGGCCTGGAGCACCCGGCTCTTCTTCTCCAGACCTGCCACCACGCGTTCAATGGCTTCATTCAGATCTCCCTGCTCCACGGTGGTGCGTTTGGCGCGGGCGGCCAGCAAGGCGGCCTCGTTCACCAGATTGGCCAGATCGGCACCGGCGAAGCCGCTGGTGGCCTGGGCGATCTTGTCGAGGTCAACGCCATCGGAGAGCTTCACCTTCTTGGCATAGATGCCCAGGATCGTGCGCCGGCCGGAGAGGTCGGGGCGATCCACCAGCACTTGGCGATCGAAACGGCCGGGCCTCAGCAGGGCCGCATCCAGCACTTCGGGCTGGTTGGTGGCCGCGAGCACGATCACCGGCTTGTCCTGGGAGGCGAAGCCATCCATCTCGGTGAGCAACTGGTTGAGGGTCTGCTCGCGTTCGTCGTTGCCGCCCATCATTCCCATCGAGCCGGCGCGGCTCTTGCCGATGGCGTCGAGTTCGTCGATGAAAATAATGCAGGGGGCTTTCTTTTTTGCCTCTTCAAACAGATCGCGCACCCGGGCGGCACCCGCACCCACAAACAATTCCACGAATTCCGAACCGCTGATGATGAAGAAGGGCACGCCCGCTTCACCGGCCACCGCCTTCGAGAGCAGCGTTTTGCCGGTGCCGGGAGGGCCTACCAGCAACACCCCTTTAGGAATGCGGGCGCCGATGGCGGCATAGCGCTCGGGCGTCTTGAGGAAATCCACGATCTCGGTGAGCTCGGTTTTGGCCTCATCCACGCCAGCCACGTCGGCGAAGGTGACCCGCGATTCTTCGTCGGGCACGTACACCTTGGCCTTGCTCTTGGTGAAGCTCAGGGCGCCCTGGGCGCCGCCCATGCCGCTGCGGCGGGCGAAGAACTGGAGCACCCCGATGAAGATCAGCGGCGGCACCACCCAGCTCAGCAAGGTGGTGATGAAGCTGGGCTTGCGGGGCGGGGCGGCGGCGAACTCCACGCCGTGCTGTTCCAGCCGCTGGGGCAGCTCCATGTCGAAGATCGGGGTGGTGGCCAGCACCGTGGGGGCCCCCTCGGCCGGCGGTTTGATCAGCTCGTAACGGATTTGGTCGGAGGTGATGAAGGCGCGCTTCACATTGTCGGAGTTCACCTGGTCGATAAAGAGTGAATAGGGGACCCGCGGCACCTGCATCGCCGGATTGGGCAGGAAGTTGCTGGCCAGCAGCAGCACGCCGAAGCCGATCAGCAGCAGGTTGATCAGGCCGAAGCGCCGGCTGGGGCGGTTGTCGTCCTGGCGGATAGCCATGCGGCGTAGGAGTTGAGTTGGAGCCAGGCTAGGCGCGTGTGCCACCCGCTGACTCGCCTGCTGGGTGGGAGAACCGAAGGGGAGCCGGCTCGCGTCGTAGCCGCAGCTCTCGATTCGTCACTGGTCGCTTCCTTCACCCGCCCCTCTTCTGCCCGATGTGCGGCCGCTTCTCTCTCAACACCGCCCTCGATGCCTTGCTGCCGCGACTTCAGGGGCCCCTGCCGCACGGCCTGGCGGAGCACTACGCCCCCCGGATCCAGGTGCGGCCGGGGGAGCCGGTTCTGCTACAGCGCCAAGAGCACGGCCGCCTGGCGGTGGGCCTGGCTCTCTGGGGCCTGGTGCCGGAGTGGAGCAAAGATCCGCTGGGCCGGAGCCGGCCGATCAATGCCCGCTGCGAGACGGTGGCGGAAAAGCCCTTTTTTCGCGGACCCTGGCGGCACCGTCGCGCCCTGCTGCCGGCCGATGGCTTTTACGAGTGGCAAAATCGCACCGATCCGTCCACGGGCAAGCCCTGGAAGCAGCCGTGGCTGTTCCGCCGCCGCGATGGTTCTCCCTTCTGGCTTGGCGGCCTCTGGGATCGCTGGTGCGGCCCCGATGGCGGCGAACTCGAGAGCTGCGTGGTGCTCACCACCGCCCCCAACGACCTGCTGCGCCGCGTGCATGACCGGATGCCCGTCGTCATTCCGGACGGGCTGGAGGAGGCCTGGCTGGACGCGACCGACGGGCCTGGCCTGCGGGCCCTCGAGCCCCTGATGGGCTCCTGGGATCCGGCGGCCTGGGAGGCGGTGAAGCTGGAGCCCGGGAGCCTCCTGCCCGCAGGGCCGGCCGGTGGGGGCCTCGCCCCGATCGCCGCGCCGCCACTCTCCGCAGGTCTGCCGGCGGCGCCGTTCCAGCAGGGGAAGCCGCAGGCGTCCGTGCGGGCGGTACAACTGAATCTGCTCGATGGGCCCGCGATCTGAGCGGGTATCCGCTGGCCTCGCCCCGAGCCTTCGGCTCGCTAAGACAGGGAAGATCGGTAGATCCATGATGAGCCTCCCCCAACTCGATGCCTTCCTGGCCCACGCCGAGAAGGACCCCGAACTGACGCGTCGGCTCCACGACCACGCCGAACCCCTGGATCTGGAGGCCTTTCTGGCCCTGGCCCGCCAGGCCGGTTTCGCGGTGGAGGAGGCGGATGTCTTCTCCGCCCAGATCCGCTCTGAGGAGACCCTCAGCGATGCCGAGCTGCAGCGTCGCGCCGGCGACGAGGCGCGCCGGCTGCGTCACTTCATTCCCGGTTGAAGGTGTGGTTCTGGAGATCGTCGCCAACTACCCAAGGCCTCCGGCCCTGATGCCCTGCGAACGCCAGGTGCGCGTGGAGGTGTTCGGCCGGGTGCTGTGTGACACCCACCGTTCCCTGAGGGTTCTGGAGACCTTCCATCCGCCCACCTTCTACCTCCCCCCGGAGGATCTCGATGCTTCCCTGCTGGAGCCCGCCGCCGGGCGGAGCTTCTGTGAGTGGAAGGGGATCGCCCATTACTTCGACCTGGTGAACGCTTCCGGCACCCCCGAGGAACAACGGTTGCGGCGGGTGGTGTGGCACTACCCCGAACCCACGCCGGCCTTCGCGGCGCTGGCGGGTTGGTATGCCCTGTATCCCGGCGCCGTGGATGGCTGCTGGCTCGATGGGGAGCGGGTGCGTCCCCAGCCCGGTGGTTTCTATGGCGGTTGGATCAGCTCCGATCTGATCGGGCCCTTCAAGGGGGATCCGCTCCACCCCGAGTTGATCTGAGCGGGTTGCGTCTGGCAGAGCCTGAGGGCTGTGGAGGTGCACTAGATCCGGGGCTGGCGCTCAGAGCGTGAGGGCCAGGAAGTCTTTGATCACCTGGGTGGGGATCACGCAGTGCATGGCCGCTCCAGAGGATGGGCACAGGGCGTGGTGGTAGTCGAGCTGGTTGATCATGGCCAGCTGGAAGAAATCGGGCCGCACGCCATGGCCCTCTTGGAACAGTTCCAGCACGCTGCCGCCGCGGGCATGCAGCAGGTTGGTGAGGCTGGCGCCGTGGGGGGCCACGATGTGGGTGGCTCCCCGAAACAGGGCGATCTGCTCGCCTAGGGAGAGCTGTTCGCTTTGCACCGCCACAAAGCCGTGGGGTTCGAGCAGGGCCAGCACCGCTTCCTCGTTGGCCACTCGGCGCGTCGGTACACCCTTCCGCGAGAGGTAGATCCGCCGGGGCGGGTTCGTTGGCGGGAGCGGCGTGCCCTGGCTGAGCCAGGCCGCCAGCTGCTGGATCGCCCAGGGGGACGCGGCATCGAAGGGGGCGTCACCCCGGCGCTGCCAGCGATGCGCCACAGAGGCGATCAGCCGCTCCACCCGCAGGCCGCCCCTGCCTACGGGACAGTGGCGAATCCTTCGCTCCGGAGTGATGCCCAGCAAGTGGAGGGATACCTCCTGCCAGGGATTGAGGGTTGCTGGCACGATCACCCGGGTGGGTTCGCCAAAGCGATGGCTGTGGTGATCGGCAGCGATCAGACGGGGCAGGCAATCCAGGAACCAGTGGTAATAGCTGCCGCTCCATTGGCGGCTGTCCACCAGGGAGCACACCGAGCCGGTGAGGCGCTCTTGAGGGGGCAGCAGGGAGCGCAGCCTCAGCTTCTGGCGCAGCCGCCCATCGATTTCCTTGAGATGGAGGGTTTCCTCCACGATCCGCCTGCGGCGGTCCACCCCCACCAGGTTTGAGCTCACCAGGTTTGAGCTCACCAGGCGGGCTCCCGGCTCCACTACATAGCTCTGGGGGTCGAGCAGGATGGGCTGCAGGAACTCGCCGATCCGGCCGAGGGGTTGGTTCCAGGGGTTGGCCAGCTGGTAGTGGCAGCTCTCACGTCTATGGAGCTCGACGACCTGGCACTGCCCGTTGTTCATGGCGCCGATCCAGGCCTGGCGAAGCCCGCTCCCATAGGGGTGAGCTCGGCGTGGTCTGCCGGTGGCTCGGGGCTTTCCAGCTCCCAGAGCAGGTCGCTGCCCAGATCACGCCGTTCCAGATCACGCCAGGGCTGGACCTGATCCAGACCCTCCAGGCCCAGATCCCCAAGGGGCGTGCGTGCGGCCAGGCCCCCGAGCAGTTTCGGGGCAATCACCGCCGCCAATTCCTGCACGCAGCCCTGGCGCAGGGCCGCAGCCGCCAGCTCAGGACCGCATTCCCACAGCACCCGGTTGCAGCCCCGGGCCGCCAGGGTCTCCAGCAGACGAGCCGGTTCGCATGGGGCCAGCGCCAGCCGTTCCACGCCGAGCCGATCGAGCAGGGCGCAGGTTGCCTCGGCCCTGGCCGTGTATACCCGCTGCTCCGGGGCACCGATCGGACCGTGGGCCACCAGGGTGGGGGCCAAGGCCTGATCCCAGAGCTGCGCCGCCTCCGGCAGATCGAGGCTGCGGCTGATCACCACCCGCAGCGGTTCAGGGTGGCGGCGGCCGCGGCTGGTGAGCAGGGGGTCGTCGGTCCGCAGCGTGCCTCCCCCCACGATAACGGCATCGCAGCCGGCCCTCAGCTGATGCACCCAGGCCCGGGCTTCGGGCCCGCTAATCCACTGGCTCTGGCCGTTGGGCAGGGCGGTGCGGCCATCGAGGCTCATGGCCCACTTCAGGATCCCCAGGGGGCGCCCGCTGCAGACGCGATGCACGAAGGCCCGGTTGAGCCGCAGGGCTTCCGCCTCCGCCACCGCCTCAATCACCTCCAGTCCGGCTGCCCGCAGGCGGGCGATGCCGCCGCCAGCCACCCGCGGGTCGGGGTCGGCCATGGCCACCACCACCCGGCTGATGCCGGCTGCGATCACCGCCTCGCTGCAGGGGGGCGTGCGGCCGTGGTGGCAGCAGGGCTCCAGGGTCACGATCAGGGTGCCGCCGCGGGCCCTTGCACCAGCCTGGGCCAGTGCTCCCACTTCGGCGTGGGATTCGCCGGCGCGGGCATGGAACCCCTCTCCCACCAGCTGGCCTGCGGCATCGAGCACGACGCCCCCCACCAGAGGGTTAGGGCTGGTGCGGCCCTCCCCGAGCGCAGCCAGTTGGAGGGCTCGCCGCATCCAGGGCAGCCAGGGGGCCTGAGGGGCGCTGGAAGGGGAGGCAGCCGCCGCCATCAGAGGGAAACGATGGCCCCCATGGGCCGGGGCGGCTGACCTACAACGGAGATCACCCTGGTGCGCTGGCGGGGGTTCACGCGGCTTTTTCGCTCCAACCGGGCAGGCTTCGCCATTCTTTTACCACGTAGGGGGGAACCGGCAGCTCGGTGAACACCCCGGGCAGCTCCAGCCGCAGGGGGCGGTTGTTTTCGAGGTCGGCCAGCAGGGGGGTGAGGTCGAATTCGGCCGCGGCGGCCCGACCATCGCCGGCAAGCTTCGGGCTGCTCAAGGTGGTGTCGGCCAGCTCCCAGAGGCGTCTGCCACCGGTCACCAGCAGCGGTGTGGGGTGATCCAGCCTCACCCGACCGGGGTAGCTCACGATCCGCAGGGTGATCGGCGCCTGAGGCCGCGGCGGACCTTCGCGGTAGGCCACCACCTGCCAGCTCTGGTAGTCGAGGTCGCGCAGGCTCTCGAGGCTGCGCACCACCCCGGTGGCCGTGGTTTCGTCCGGGTGGGCGTGAATCAGGGCCCAGGCCGGAGCCGCTGTCAGAGGGAAGAGGCCCAGGCTCAGCAGGGTGATCACCACCAGGCCGATCAGGCAACGGAGTAGGGCTCCTCCCAGGCTGAGCTCCTGCAGCGGCATCGCACCAGTGCGGGCTGGTTGGATTCCGACGCGGGGTCTGCCTTGGTGGTGCGGTGCCGGGCTGGAAGGCACGTGGGGGCCTGGGGAGCCATGCCGGTATCTGGACTCGGGAGATGCTGTCATGGTTGCCTTCCAGCGATGGGTTGCCGTTCCGCCCCCGGGATTGCCTGCCAGCCGGTGTGGGTGGCCCACAGGGCCCAGATCGCCATGGCTCGCAGGTAGTGGCAGGCGCGGAAGGTGTGCACGGCCGTGATCGCTTCAGGGGTGCGGAACTGCAGGCCGCCTGTGTACACCTGATGCACCACGGCGCTGCAGATCGCCAGAGCCGTGTCACCGTCACCCATCAGGCGGTAAAAGGCCGCCAGGCCGAAGTTGATGCCGGTCCACACCTCCAGGGGGTGGGTGCCATTGGGGTCGAGGGGGGTGCCATCGCGGCGCAGGCCGTTGGCCACCCCTAGCTGGCCGCCGTGGAAGCTTTCGAAGCAGGCTTCCTTCACCGCCTTGAGGGAGGAGCGGGCGCGATCGTCCGCCACCACGGGGGGTAGCCCCAGCAGGCGGGCGTAGAAGTCGCCGCAGAGCTGGTCGGCCATCACCACAGGGGTGCCGCTCTCGGCATCGATCTTGTAAAACTCGCCGTTCCAGAGCAGGGCATCGAAGTTGGATCGGCTCTGCTCCAGCCAGCCCCCGAACTCGCGCTGTTCGGCGCTGGTGTCGAGGCCTAGCTCCAGCTGCAGGCGCTGGCCCATGGCCAGGGCCGCCTCCAGGGCGGCGATCCAGAGGGCGCCGCAGTAGGCGCTCACACCCTGCAGGGGCCAGTCGTCGAAGGTCTGGTCGGGGGCGCCGCCGTTATCGGGTAGGCCGTCGTTGTTGGCGTCGAACTGCTTGAGGTAGCGCAGGGCCGTCACGGCTGCGGGCCAGCAGTCGGCCAGGAAGCGCAGGTCTTCGCCGCTAGGGGCCAGGCGGAAGCTGCGCCACACCTGCAGCACAAAATCGCTGGCCAGGTCCTTCCAGAGGTTGCAGTCCTGGTAGGCGGTGTAGTTGGTGGCGTCAAAGGGCCGCTCGTTCGGGGCGCCGAGGTCGTGGGGAGTGGCGCCGGCCAGCTTGCGGGGGGCTTCTACCCGGCCCTTGCCCTGGGTGAAGTACCAGCCGATCGGCCGCGGCGTGGAGTCGGCCGCCGGGATCGCCCGGGCGAAATCGCGCAGCACCGCCTTGTCGAGCTCCGGCCACAGCTGCAGCAGGGCGAAGGATCCGTAGAGCCGCACATCGAGGCTCTCGTACCAGGCGTAATCGAGGCACTCGAGCACCCCGAAGCGGCCCACGGGATCCTGCGACGTGGCGGCGGTCCAGAGGCTGCCGCCACAGGCCAGGTCGTAGAGCTCGTTGAGCAGGGCCATGCGCAGGGCATCGGGCAGGTCGGCGCGCTCCACCACCGGCTTCTGCCAGCTGTCGATGGCCTCCCGCCAGCTGCGCCAGTCCGCCAGGGCTTCGGCTGCGATGGCGGTGGCGTTGTCGCCGCTGCTGCCGAAGATGTCGGTGTAGCGGCGCAGCGCCCGGGTGCCGGTGGCGAAGCTCGTCACCGGCAGGTCCCAGCTGATCACCACCGGCAGCTCCAGGCTCTGGCCCGGTTCGAGCCGGAAGCGCACCGCCAGGGCGGCGCTGGCGTGGTCGTGGTCGGCGCTGCGGCGGTCGTTGTCGCTCTCGGGGATCGAGCCATCACGGCCGAAGGAGTTCCAGAGCTCGGCGCCATCGCCAGCCGGATTCCAGCGGCTGCAGCGCATGATCTCCAGGCCCGGATGGGCCAGGGCGGCCTCATCGGGCACCGCCAGGCACCACTGGCCCTGGCCCTCGGCCAAGGGCTCGGCCTGCTCCCCTTCCAGCAGCACGCCCTTCAGGCCCGGTGCATCTAGCTTGCGGTTGCGTTGTCCCCGGCTGCGGCCGATCGCCGGCACGTAGTTGTGTTCGGGGCTGCCGTCGTCACGGAAGTGCACGGCGGCGGCCGGGTCGGTGTTGGTGAACCAGCCGACCGTGTTGCGCCAGCTCAGCAGCAGCGAGAGATCAAGCGGGGCGGCGGTGGGGTTGCTGAAGCTCCAGCGGAACACCGCCAACGGGTAGCTGGTGCGGCGGTAGTCGCCCGGGAGGATCGGGCTGAAGGCCTCACAGCTCACCCGGGCCACGAAGACGTTTTCATAGTGGAAGCTGCTGCAGGGGTAGCGGGCGCTGTAGGTGCCGCTGGTCTGTTCGGGGGTGCTGGCGGGGTACCAGCTCCAGGCCGCCAGGGGCGGCTGGGGGGCATCCGGTCGGGAGTCGTCCCGCACGGGGGCGGTGGCCAGGGCATGGGCCTTGATCCGTTGGCCGTCGTGCTCGAACAGGGCGAACTGGCAGTCGGGCAGGGTGCCGAACCAGTGCTCACCGCCATCGAGGTGCCAAAGATTGAAGGCGCCATCAGGGCCGCGGCCGATGCAGCCGGCGCCGAACCCCCCCAGGGGTGCCCCGTGATTGGGCCCGTCGTCGAGGTTGCTGGCGTAGCGCACCGTGTAGGGCCGCTCCCAGCCGAGGCCGAAGGGCCGCTGCCAGGTGGCTGGAGGGGCGCTTGAGGCTTCAGGACCGCTTCGGCCCAAATTCCGGAGGGCGGAGAAGCCGAACGGCGGCATCGTGATCAGGACGTTCACCCCAGCTTGTCAGAGGCTGGCATGGGTCAAGGGCGTCGCCCGCGAGTGGTGATGGGCGAAGGTAGCCGCCAGGACAGTTGGGTCAACCGCCGGGGCCGGGAGCTTGGAAGAACCCTGTTAATATCAATCCAATTGTTCCACCTCCGTGAAATCTTTTTTTCACGTTTTCAATCGTTTCGTGGTAGTTCCGACTCGATCTCAGGCCTATCGGCCTGAGATCGATGGCCTCCGCGCGGTTGCGGTGGTTGCCGTTCTAATTAATCATCTGAACGAACGCATATTGCCCGGTGGATTTCTGGGTGTCGATATTTTTTTTGTGATTTCCGGATATGTTGTGACTTCTTCTTTGCTTGCCCGTGAGGATGGCAGCCGCTGGCAGTTCTTGGCTCGCTTCTATGGCCGCCGGGTGCGACGTCTGCTGCCGGCCCTAGTGGTCAACATCGTGGTTGTTTCCATTCTTTTTTCCCTGTTTGCTTCGCCGCTCGATGATTTTTATGCGCCAATTATGCGGACCGGAACAGCGGCGATCTTCGGCGTCTCCAATTTGTATCTGCTGAAGCAGGGAACTGGCTACTTTGCTGGTGATAATCACTTTAATATTTTTATGCACACTTGGTCCCTGGGTGTGGAGGAACAGTTCTATTTGGTCTGGCCGGCCATCCTGCTACTTTGTGGGCTGGGTGTGGCCGGGGCTGCTGGAGGAGGTCTACGCCGGCTGAAGATCGTCAGCTTGCTGCTGGTTGCGGTGTCTCTAGCGCTGTTCGTGGGGTTGAGCCTCAAGGGGCAGTCCGAGCGGGCCTTCTTTCTCACCCCAGCCCGTTTCTGGGAACTGGCGGCGGGATGCGGGGCTTATCTCCTCCACCGTGGCGGTGGCAGTGCCAGGGATCTGGGCCGCAAGTTGGCTTTCCCTGGGCTGCGGGGCCCCCTGAGCCTGGTGTTGCTTTTGGCCATGGTGGGGTTGCTGTTGCTGCCGGAGTCGTGGCGCATAGCCACCACCCTGGCGGTGGCGGCGATCACGGCCGTTCTGCTCATCCTGGTGCAGCCCACCAGCGGCGTCGGGCGGCTCCTCTGCCACCCTGTCAGCCTGATGCTGGGGGCGGTGTCTTACTCGCTCTACCTCTGGCACTGGCCTGTGATCGTGCTGGCCCGCTGGACCATCGGCCTGACGGCCCTCACCCTGCTGCCGGTGCTGGCGTTGATCGCGCTTTGCACCATCCTCTCCTATCGCCTGGAAGGTCTCTTCCGCTACGGCCGCCCCACCGGTCTTGGTCACCCCTGGGTGCTCTATCCGGCCATGACCGTGCTGGCCAGTGTCGTGAGTCTCGGGCTGCAGGGTCCCCTGATGGGACGGCTCTTCGCCGGCCAGAGGAGCCATGCGGTCGGCGGTTCGATCAACATGAAGCGAATTGACGGTACGACCGTCGACACGACCCACTGCTTTCAGAATCCGACGGATCCAGTCCCCGGAGACATCAGACCTGAACAGTGCAGGACCGGGGAGGGGGGGAGCCGGCCCACCCTCCATTTCCAAGGGGACAGCCTCACCCACATGCTGATCCCTCTGGGTGGAAAGATCCATTCACAGGGTCGCTACGACGTCGCGTTCATCGCCCGAGGGGGCTGCCCTGTCCCATTCTTCTTCCCATGGAGCGATGGCAGGGACAGGCTGGATCGCTACCGGCTCTGCAAACCCCACGCCGACCACCAGATCGGGGCTTTGCTGCCAAGCCTGTTTGCCGGGGATCAGGTCGTTCTGGTTTCTAATCTGACCGGTTACCTCGGCAATTTGCAGGCACCCCAGCGCCGCCAAGCGGAGGCCGACTACGCCACCGCCATCCGCTCCCTGGCCGGCGCCCTGCGTCAACGAGGGGCGGGACTGATCATCGTGGCGCCGATGCCCTCGTTCCCTGACAACAACGTCAGTGGACCATTGAGCCTGTGTCAGAACGAATGGTATCGGCCGGCCTGGGCTGCGGCTCCCCAATGCAGTCCGCAACTGGTCTCCCGTCAGACGCAGCTCGACTATCTCCTGCCCCTGGATCGGTTCCTGGAGCAGCTCGTGGCGACGACTCCGGGAACGGCACTCTTCCGGCCCTTCGACAGCCTCTGTCCCTCCGGAACCTCCTACTGCTCGACCTTCCGGGACGGCGCCCTGCTCTACAGCGATGGGATCCACCTCACCAACCAGGGGTCCTTGCTGCTCTACCCGGCGCTGATGGCCTTTCTCGAGGGCCTGGCCACGACCAAGCCCTCCCCCCTGGGCCAGACTTACCCAACGCCGGGCTGATCGCTGCCTATTTCTTATTCGATCAGGGCATCGAGGGTCACGGCGGTCCGGACCAGGCCCTGGAAACGGCGCACCACCCGCCGATTGCGCTCCAGCCAGCTGCCCGGGTCCCCGCCTGCCCCGAGGGACCCTCCTCTCGGCACGGCATGGTCGTCGTCCAGCAGTTCGAGGTCTTCCTGCCTGGCCAGCAGGGCCAGCACCAGGGCGTGAATCCGCTGGCGACGATCGGTCATCGGCTAGGGGAGATGGGCTGACGATCTGCCGGGAGCATCATGGCTAGCAGAGGTGATGGGGCAGGTCTGGAGGGATCGCTGCTGGAGGTGCTGGGCACCGATGCCGCCGGGGTGGATGGACTCTCCCGCCAATGGCAGGAGGCGATCCTGCTGGCCGATCTGGTTGTGGCCCCGCGGCGGCTGCTGGTCGATCTCGCGCGATCGAACCCCCATCCCGAGCGCCCCGAGCGGATTGCCAGTGACCGGCCCCACGAGGTGATGCCTCAGGTACTGGCGGCCCTGGACGGCGGGCGGCGGGTGCTTTGGCTGGCCAGCGGTGATCCGCTCTGGTTCGGCATTGGCAGGCTGCTGCTGCAGCATCTTCCCGCCGAGCGGATCCGTTTTCACCCTGCTCCCAGCTCTCTGCAGCTGGCCTTCGCCCGGCTCGGCCGCCCCTGGCAGGACGCCAGCTGGGTCAGCCTGCACGGACGTGATCCAGAGGCGCTGGCGGCCCGGCTGCAGCAACGCCCCTCCGCCCTGGTGGTGCTCACGGACCCGGCTCGCGGGGGGGCCGAGGAGGTGCGCCGCATCCTGCGGGCCTCAGGGCTGGAGGAGGCCTACGGGGTGTGGCTGGCCGAACGGCTGGGCCATCCCGCCGAGCGCCTGCTGTCGCTGGCGGCCAGCGATCCGCTGCCGGAGGATCTCGATCCGCTCCACCTCGTGGTGCTCCTGGCCGTCGAGCCGCCCGCCCCGGATCCGGCCAGCCTGCCCCTGTTCGGCATCGACGATGGCCTCTGGCTTCAGCACCCTGACCAGCCGGGCCTGATGACCAAACGGGAGGTGCGCATCCAGTTGCTGGCCGATCTCGATCTGCCGGCTGTGGGGGTGCTGTGGGATCTCGGAGCCGGTGTGGGATCGGTGGGCCTGGAGGCGCTGCGGCTGCGGCCGGAGTTGCGCCTCTGGGCGGTGGAGCGCCGGGCCGGGGCGGCGGCCCTGCTGGCGGCCAATGCGGAACGGCTGGCGGTGGCGCCCGCCGGCCTGGTGGAGGGTGTTGCCCCCGCGATTCTGGAACAACTCCCGGATCCGGATCGGGTGCTGATCGGCGGCGGTGGCCGGGAGCGTCGCGCCGTGTTGGAGGCGGTGCTGCAGCGGCTCCGACCGGCCGGGGTGGTGGTGGTGCCCCTGGCCACCCTCGAAGCATTGGCCGAGCTGCGGCCGTTGCTCGAGACCGCAGGCCTCCAGGTGGCGATCCGGCAGCTGCAGGTGTGGCGCGGGGCCCCCTTGGGGGACGGCACCCGCTTGGCCCCTCTCAATCCGGTGCTGGTGCTGTCGGGCCGAAGGACCTGAGCAGTTCCACCCGCAGGGGCGAACCCACCCTCAGGCCGAGTTGGTTGGACTGGCCGGCCGCCAGTTCGAGCACCCCATCCACCGGCTCATCTGGCCCGTAGCTGGGGCAGGGCAGCCGCATGCACGGGGCTGCGGCGGGCTCGATGGCGATCACGCGACCGTTGCGCACGAACACCATGTCGAGGGGCTCGGGGGTGCGGTGCATCCAGAAGCGGGCCACCTGGGCGGGGCGGTAGGGGAACCACATGCCCCGGCCTACCGGCAGCGGCGGCCGCAGCTGCAGGCCCAGGCTGTATTGGTGCCAGGTGCGCGGCACCTCCAGCGCCACGCAGTCCGGCTTGACGATGGGGTGGGCGTCCGGGCCCGCCGTGGCTGTGGGGCGCCGCGGTCCCAGTGGGAGGGAAGCACCCGGCGGGTCGCCGGCAGGACACCAGCGGGCCTCAATGGGTAGGTGCTGGGGTGGAGCGCTGGGTTGATCACCTCGGGCGGCCAGAACCGGAACCAGCAGACCCGGAACCAGTAGGGCCGGAATCACCCGAACCGCGTCGATCGAACCCCTTCCACAGGGCCGGGGGGCTTCACGGACAGTGGATCCGATCGGGGTGCTCAGCATCGGGCTTGACATGGGGATCACGGCGTTGCTCGGGGGGATGGGATTGAGGCGCACTGGCTTTCCCTTTTCCAGTACTTCAGGGCCCTACCTCACTCTTCATGGCAATAGCCCAGCTTCCCGATCCGGCAGCCTCTCCCCCAGGCAGTAGCCCTGGCCCCGCACCGTATGGATCAGGCGCCGTTCGCCGCCTTCCTCGAGCTTCTGGCGCAGATAACGCACGTAGACCTCGATCACGTTGCTGGCGGCGGCCGTTTCCCCCCGCCAGACCTCCTTCAGGATCCGCTCGCGGCTCACCACCCGTCCCCGTTCCCGCAGCAGGAGCATTAGCAGGTCGAACTCCCGGGTGGTGAGGGCCACGGTCCGCTTTCCCCGCTGCACCAGCTGCGAGGCGGGTGTCACCACTAGGTCGGCCCACTGGGGTCGCTCGGTGATCGGTTCCGCCACGGGGCCGGGGCCGCGGCTCAGACCCAGGTGCAGCCTCAGCCGGGTGAGCAGGTCACTGGCTCCTACGGAGGTGAGCCAGTAGTCGTCGGCGCCGCTGGCCAGGCAGCGGATCCTTCCCTCCACGCTGTCGCTGGCGATGCCCAGCAGCAGAGGCACCCCGGAGAAGCGTTGGCGCAGCCGGGCGATTTCCCCTTCTTGATCAGGGGCCACGATCACCGCCTGGGGCTGGGGGCAGGCGCCAGATTCCTCGGGCTCCAGCGCCATCGGCCGATGGCCGGAAAGTTCGAGACGTGGCGCTAATGCTTCGGCTTGGCCGCCGACCAGCAGCACAATCGACCCGGCCTCCGGCCTGGCGCGCCGTCCCCATCCCGGAGCATTGGCGGCCGTCATGACGGCTCCTGGCCATTGCCCGGCTTGGCCACATGGGGCAGCCCCCAGCCCAACTTGTTGCGCAGCACCTGGAAGAATTCATGGTCGGCCAGGCGCACGAAGCGCACCGGGTGTTCGCTGCGCCGCACCAGCACCCGATCCTCGGGCCATACGTAGCAGCCGGCGCTGCCATCAACCACCATCATCAGCCGCTCGGGCGTGGCCGGAAACACCGTGACCGGCTCCCGGTCGCTGAACACCAGGGCCCGCGACGCCAGGGAGTGGGCCGCGATCGGCGTGAGTTGCAGCACCGGGCAGTCGGGCGTGATCACCGGACCGCCGGCGCTGAGGGCATAGGCCGTGGAGCCGGTCGGGCTGGAGAGGATCACTCCGTCGGCGGCGATGTCCACCGGGGCATGGCGGCCGATCGCGATCTCGAAGTGGCACATGCTGGTGAGCGGCTCGCGGTGGAGGGCCATCTCGTTGAGGCAGAGCACCTCCCAGCGACGCTGCTCGCCCCGCATCACGCTCACCACCAGCATCGAGCGTTCCTCCACGGTCCAATCGCCGGCGATCACCTGGTCGAGCACACCCTCCAGATCCTTGAGGTAGGCCTCGGCCAGGAAGCCCAGATGGCCGGTGTTGATCGTGAGGATCGGTACGCCGATCGGTGCCGTCTGGCGGGCGGCCGAGAGCACGGTTCCGTCGCCGCCGAGCACCAGGGCCAGGGGCATGGACGCATCGAAGCTGGCCGGCACGCAAGCGGTGTAGCCCTTGGCGCGCAAGTGCTGATCGGGATTGGCGAAACCCACCACACCGCCAGCACTGCTCACACGCACCACCTCCATGCCGGCTGCCTCGAGCCGAGCTTCGATGGTGGCGGCGGTGGCCAGGGCCAGGGCCTTGCCGTCGTTGACGATCAGGCCGACGCGGGACACCAGGGGAAAGTTTGTCTGTCTGTACATCTTATCTGCAGCCACCCGTGAAACAGGGTCACTGAATGCGCAGCTGGCTCAGAACAGCCGCCATCGCGTGACGGAAACCGGCAGGATCGATGGTGAACGATTCGCTGTCAGCTCCTATCTCACTGTGGCTGGCAAGAGTGCCAATCTGGATATAGTGATGACCAAGCATTTCGGCCAGTTCACGGAAGCAGGTCGATCCGTTTGGTGGCGGCGTGATTTCAACGGCAAATCCGCCCGCCGGCATCCAGGTCATGTTGGCGAGCCCGGCGCCATGGACGCCGATGATGGCCTTCATGCCGGCGAACATCCTGACCTGATCGCTGAACGGGAGCCCGGCGGTGTCGATGATCTGGATGCCGAACTCTCGGCAGATCGAGAGCATGGCCTGTTCGTTGGACAGGATCCTGGGGTTGTTGACCGCCCTTCTAAAGATGCTGGCAACTGGAATGTCCCGGTCGTTCTGGATTGCGGGGACGTTGCAGGCCGCATGCATGCGACTGCGGAGCCTCTCGAGACCTCCCGCCGTGGCTGCGGCGCCCTCAACGACGTGCAGGGATGGATAGTGAGTCCGGCCCATGCCTGCGGTGGGCAGACTCCCTGTCTCAAGGCCCAGCAGCTGGAGCGAGGTCAACGTGAAGCCAGGTGATGACATAGGGGACGGCAGCAAGATGCGGTCCCCGTAGCCAGCTTCGATCAGCGTGATGGCCTTTGGCAGACAATAGACAACCCAATGGTAATAGTTGCCAAACCAGTGATCAAGGATCCAGGCCCCTGATTCAGTCTCGCTCTCCGCAGGGCGCAGGGCCTCCTCCGAGAGCATGCCGATTTCGTAGTCCGTGCCGCTGAGGCGGACGAAGCGTTGGCGCGGATCCACAAAGGCGAAGGCATGGGATGGTCCCGGCTTGATCCACCCGAGCAGATCCACGGGGCCGATGTCGGAAACGCTGATCGTTTTGCCGTCGCCGCAGCGATGAATGATGTGCGGTTTTCTGCCGCTGATCGTCAGCAGCCTGTGCACGGATGTCTGGGGCTTGCGGGCTTCGATGATTTTTTGTTTGATGCGTGAAAGCAGTGACATCAGGCGATCCACCACTAAGCGCCGAAGTGAATTTTTGCAGTATACGATGAGCCGTCATGGGCCAACTCGATATCCGCGGTTGCGCGCTTGTTTCGTCAGGCAAAGCCATGAAAACCCCCAGCGACTGAGCTCGCCCGGGCGGGCTCCAGCCCGCCTCTGGTCGAGACGGGATCGCCACCCCGATGGCTGCCCAGGCCTGATCTGGGGCGACTGGTTGGAGTGCGATCGCTTCCGGTGCAGGAGCTGCGCAGCTCCGGGTGGCGAGCACCGCAGGGCCGGGGGATGGGCGAATCGCGGCCGCTGCGCCGGGCAAGGAGGCGTGCCTGCCCGGCTGCGTCAGGCGCCCCGGGGCGCGATGCGCCACAACCTCGGTTCAGAACTGCTCGAGGAAGCGCAAATCACTGGTGTAAAGCCGGCGAATGTCATCGATGCCGTGGCGCACCATGCAAAAGCGCTCCACTCCTAGCCCCGCCGCGAAGCCGCTCCAGCGTTCCGGATCGATGCCCAGTCCCTCGAGCACGGCCGGATCCACCATGCCGCAGCCCATCACCTCCAGCCAGCGGCCTCGCCACCGCACATCCACCTCGGCGGAGGGTTCGGTGAAGGGGAAGTAGCTGGCGCGGAAGCGCACCGGTAGGTCCCCGAAAAAACGCTGCAGGAAGGTGGTCACCGTGCCGCGCAGGTGGCTGAAGTCGAGTCCCTCATCGAGGGCGAGCACCTCCACCTGATGGAACACCGGCGAGTGGGTGGCGTCCACCGCGTCGCGGCGGTACACCCGCCCGGGGGCCACGATGCGCACCGGCGGCGGATTGGCTTCCAGATGGCGGATCTGAACCGGCGAGGTGTGGGTCCGCAGCAGGCGCTCACCACCATCGGCTCCTGGCGCCAGATAGAAGGTGTCCTGCATGTCCCGGGCCGGGTGGTGGGGAGGGATGTTCAGTGCGGTGAAGTTGTAGTGATCGCTTTCCACCTCCGGCCCTTCGGACACCCGGTAGCCCAGGCCCGCGAAGATGTCGAGGATCTCCTCCACCGTGGCCTGTAGGGGATGGCGGTGGCCCGGCGGCACATAGCGGCAGGGAGCCGTGACATCGAGCGTCTCGCGGGCGATGCGATCGTCCAGGGTCGAGGAACGGAGCTGGTGGAGGCGCTCCCCCAGCAGGCTCTGCACCTGCTCCTTGAGCACATTCGCCCGCTGTCCCACCTGGGGCCGCTCCTCGCCCGGAAGGCGCCCCATCGCCCCGAGTACCCCGGAGAGGCGCCCCTTCTTGCCCAATAAATCCACCCGCAACTGCTCCAGCTCGGCCGGGTCGGCAGCGGCACCGATCGCGGCGGCCGCCTCCGCTTCAAGGGCCTGAAGCTGGTCGGTGAGCTGCTGGAGAGTGATCGTGGCGCTCACGGCGGCGGTGACTGCGGAAGTAGGAAGCGCAACTGTAGGCAGTGCCCGGCTGGTGGTCGCCGCCGGACCCTCGGTGTCCTCCTCAGCGGGCTCGCACGCGTGGGTACCAACGCGGTTGGAACACCGGGGGATGGCCATTCGGGCAGCGGCCCCCCCGGAGGGTGCGGCCTGCGCTGCGCAAGAGGCCGGGAACAGGCCAGCATGAGGCCAGGAAGGTCAGGAACGAGGAGGCAATCTGTGGCGCATGCCCTGGATGCGCTTCGCCCTAGGGAAGCCGGCCGGCTGCAGCCCACGGCACCCCGGTGACCGAAGGCTCCGTGGCAGCCTGATCGCCAGAGCCCCACCCGCCATGGCCCCCCTCCGGATCCTGATCTGCAACGACGACGGGGTCTTCGCCGCCGGTATCCAGGCCCTGGCGGCCGAGGCCGCCGCTCGGGGTCATCAGGTCACCGTGGTTTGTCCCGACCAGGAACGCTCTGCCACGGGCCATGGCCTCACGCTCCAGACCCCCCTGAGGGCCGAGCGGGCCGACCAGCTCTTCGCCCCGGGTGTGACGGCCTGGGCCTGCAGCGGCACCCCCTCCGACTGTGTGAAGCTCGGTCTGTTCCGGCTGCTGGAGGAGCCCCCCCAGCTGGTGCTCTCGGGCATCAACCACGGTCCGAATCTGGGCACGGACGTGCTGTATTCCGGCACCGTGAGTGCCGCGATGGAGGGCACGATCGAGGGCTATCCCGCCCTGGCGGTGAGCTCTGCCGACTTCAAGTGGCGCCAGTTCGGCCCCGCCGCTTGTCTCGCACTGGACGTGGCCGAAGGGATGGTGACGGCAGGCTGGCGCGAGGGCATGCTGCTCAACCTGAACGTGCCGCCCTTGCCGACCGAGACTATCGGCCCCCTGCGCTGGTGCCGCACCGCCGTGCGCCGCTACACCGATCAGTTCGACCGGCGCGAGGATCCCCGTGGCCGCACTTATTACTGGCTGGCCGGCGAGGTGGTGGACGACCTAGATGCCGCCGTGGCGGGCCCCGCCGACTGGCCCACCGATGTGGCCTGGATCGCAGCGGGGGGAGCCTCGCTCACGCCGTTGCAGCCCGAATTGTTCTGGCGGGGTGCCACGGACAACCTGCCCAATCCGGCTGCCCTCTCCGCTGGCCCGGGGCCCGCGTGATCGTCCCAGGGCTGCCAATCGCACTCAACGGAGCCACGCCCGTCCGGATGGCTGCGCCCCTGGCCGATCCTGGCCCTCGCCTCGTTGATCGGACCATCGGCCGGAAGCCCGGAGCAGGAGCCCCCTCAACCCCTGCGGTGGACCCGCTGCAGCATCCACAGGCTGAACGTTAGGCCGATCAGATGGGCGAAGAGCACCTGGGTGTTGCTCAGCACCGAGAGCATTTCGATTGAGGTGATCGGGAAGGTGCTGATCGGTCCCTGACTTCCCTGATAGGACATTGGGCCGAATAGCCCCGGAGCCTGCATCGAGGCCTGCAGGAAAAGGCTCCCGGCCAGGGCCTGATAGCCCACGGCGGCGATCGTGAGGCCGGCCAGATCCACCAGCAGCCCGCGCTTGATCAGGCGGCTGGTTTCGCCGCGGCTGGGGCGCACCGGACTGGCCAGGGCCCGGCCGCAGCGGATCACCAGCCAGCACTGCCAGAGGCTCCAGGCGAGCAGTAGGAAGGAGAGCGTGGTGAAGGAGAGTCCAGGGCCCAAGCCCACGGCCCGCTGGGCATTGGAGGCCACCCGGGCACCGATGCTGTTGAACAGCAGCACCCCCACCACCACCACCGCCAGGGCCAGCTGGGTCCAGAAGCGCACCCAGCCCACATTGCGGAGGGCGCCGGAGATGCGCTGCAGATCCACTGGATCGGCCATGGGTCGTGCTGCTCGCAGAGGTTCCAAACTTGCCATGGGAGGATCCCCAAGGCGAGCGCCCGGTCCTGAATCCCCTGTCCATCCCGCTGCACATCCCGGATAAGGCCCTGCGCCCTACAGCCATTGCCCTGGGCAGTTTCGATGGTCTGCACCGGGGTCATCGTCGCGTGATTGAGGCGATCACCGCCATCACATCGGACGTCCCGGAAAGTGGGCTCGGCCCTGAGGAGCCCGGCGACTGTTCCGTCGGTATCGGGGTGCCCACTGTGGTCAGTTTCTGGCCCCACCCGCGCGAGGTGCTCCATGGTGAAACGCGCCTGCGGCTCGACCTGCCTGAAGAGAAGCTGGAACTGCTGGAGCCGCTGGGCATCCGCCAGTTGGTGATGGTGCCCTTCACCCGCGCCCTGGCGGCCCTCTCGCCGGAGGCCTTCGTGGTGGAGGTGCTGGTGGGGCAGCTCCAGGCGCGCCGGGTGGCGGTGGGTGAGAACTTCCGCTTCGGCGCCGGCCGCTGCGGCGATGCGGCCGATCTGGCGCGGATCGGAGCCGCCTGCGGTGTGGCGGTGTCGGTGGTGCCGCTGCTATTCGAAGCGGGCGAACGGGTGAGCAGCAGCCGGATCCGGCGGGCCCTAGCCGCCGCAGATCTGGCGGAGGCCGAACGGCTGCTCGAGCGGTCCTACCGGTTTCGTGGCCTGGTGGTGCCGGGCCGAGGGCTCGGCCGGGGCCTCGGTTGGCCCACGGCCAATCTCCAGGTGGATGGCCGCAAGTTTCTCCCCCGGGAGGGCGTCTACGCGGTGCTGGCCTGGTCCGGCGAAGTCCATGGCGCCGGCATGCCCGCTGTGATGAATCTGGGCCCCCAGCCCACCGTGGACCCACTCGCACCCTCTGCCGTGGAGGTGCATCTGCTCGATCGGGAGATCGACTTGGCCGGTGCCCAGCTCATCGTTCAGCCCGTGCGGTACCTTCGCAGCCAGGAGCGGTTCGCCTGCCTCGATGAACTGGCAACTCGCATCGCCGCAGATGCCAGGGAGGCTGCGGCAATCCTTGATCCCATTTGAGGATGGGATCGTTCCCGGTGAGACGGAGTCGGGTGGATCCTCAGCAGGGTGAGGCCCATCAAGATGAGGCTGATCCGACTGATCTGTCGGGTCAGCCTGGAGTGGCGTAGGCGTGGCGAAGGCCCCAGCTGATGAACAGCGCAATCAGACCCATGAGCAGAATGCCGGAGACAAGCACCAGCAGGGGATTCTCTTCACTGCCGCTGCCCGGATCGTTGACCATGGGGCCCCTTTGGGATGGTTACAGCCTAGGTAACGCTCCACCCTCCTCCACCGCATCCCGAGTGCCGATTTCCCCGCCGACCACCATTCCCTCCCCAGTTCCCGGCGGTGATGGGGCTGGGCCCGCCCAGCTGCCCGACGGGAGCGCGACGGCGGGCCCATGTAGGCCTCCCGACCTCCAGCCGATCGAGCGACTGCTGGATGCCAATCTCGATCGGGCCCGGGAGGGCCTGCGGGTTCTCGAGGACTGGGCCCGCTTCGGGCTCGACCGCCCCGATCTGGTGGCGCGCAGCAAGGACCTGCGCCAACGGCTGGGGCTGCTCCACCGAGATTCCTACAAATGGGCCCGGCACAGCGCCACCGATTCGGCCGCTGGCCTCACCCATCCGGCCCAGTCCGCACGCAGCTCTCCGGATCAGATCGTGGCGGCCAATGCTGCCCGGGTGCAGGAGGCATTGCGGGTGCTAGAGGAATTCGGGCGGGGCATCGACCCCCCCCTGGCGGAGGAGGCGGCCCGCTGCCGTTACCGCCTCTACGACCTAGAGGTGGATCTGCTTCGCACCCATCGCGATGGCGACGGACGTCGTTCCCTGCTGGGGAGTTGTTCCCTGTATCTGATCGTGGGCGCCGGATCCCGGGATGTTGTGGCGGGGGCCCTGGCGGCCGGGGTGCGGATCGTGCAATACCGCTCCAAGGCGGCCGATCCGCTCAACGATCGCCAGCGGATCCTCGAAGCCCAGGAGCTGCGGCGGCTCTGCCATAGCCATGGAGCCCTGTTCCTGGTCAATGACCGGGTCGACCTGGCCTTGGCCGTGGAGGCCGATGGCGTGCATCTGGGCCAGGGTGATCTGCCCCTGCCAGTGGCTAAGCGGCTGCTGGGGCCGGATCGGCTGGTCGGCTGTAGCACCCACGCTCTCGACCAGCTCCATCGCGCCGTGGCCGAAGGCTGCGACTACGTGGGGGTGGGGCCGGTCAACGCCACCCCCACCAAGCCGGGTCGGGAGCCGGTCGGCCTGGCCTACGTGGCGGCCGCGGCGTCCGCTTGCCCGGTTCCCTTCTTCGCGATCGGCGGCATCAACCTGGCCAACCTGGGCGCCGTGGTCGCTGCCGGCGCCCGCCGGGTGGCGGTGGTGCGGGCGATCACGGCAGCTCCGGACCCGCAGGCGGCCAGCGCCGCCTTGCTGGAGGCCCTGGCGAGGGTTGATGGCTGAGTCGATCACGCTGCGGGTCAACGGGGAGGAACGGATCGCACCAGCCGGCCTGTGCCTCGATCGGCTGCTGGAGGCCCTCGGCTATCAGCCCCGGCTGGTGGTGGTGGAGTTCAACGGATCCATCCTGTCCCGCCAGAACTGGCCTTCACAGCCGGTGGTGGAATCCGATGTGCTGGAAGTGGTCACCATCGTGGGGGGTGGTTCCTAGATTCGCCTCATCCCTCGGCGCCATCCATGGCTCCTCGACAATTACCCCCGTTCCTGCGTCCCGTGCTGCGGCGCCTGACCGGTTTCGTGCTTATCCCGGTTTTGATGGCCGCCCTGATTGCCGCCGCACCAACCCCCGCCCAAGCCGCCAGTGGCGGCCGCATCGGTGGCGGCAGTTTCCGTTCGGCTCCTTCCGCACCCCGTAATTACGGCGGCGGCGGTGGCGGCTCCTATCGCGGTGGTTATCGCGGTGGTTACGGCGGCGGTGGTGGTTATTACGGTGGCGGTGGTGGTTATTACGGTGGCGGCGGTTACTACGGCGGTGGTGGCTACTACGGGGGCGGCGGCTTTGGTGTGCCGTTCGTGGTGCCGATCTTCGGATTCGGAGGCGGTCTGCTCGGCTTGCTGGTGCTGATGGCCGTGGTGGGTGCCCTGCTCAATGGCCTGCGCAATGCCGGTGGCAGCCTTTCTGGTTCCGATTCCGCCGGCAGCCTCGGCGGTTCCGTGGATGGCCCGGTGGCGATCGCCGAGGTTCAGGTGGGTCTGCTGGCCTCCGCCCGCGAACTGCAGGCCGATCTGCGTCGAATGGCCGCCACGGCCGACACTTCCACCACGGCCGGTCTGCAGCGGGTTCTGCAGGAAACCAGCCTCTCCCTGCTGCGCAACCCAGAGCTCTGGGTTTACGCCAACGGCGAGGTTGGTCAGGTGCCCTTCGCTAGTGCCGAGTCCACCTTCAACCGCCTTGCCGTGCGGGAGCGCAGCAAGCTTGAGCGGGAGATCACCACCAATGTGGCTGGAGCGCGCAGCGCCGGGTCTTCCGTGGTGGCTGCCGGCAGCAGCGACGCGGCGAGTGATTACATCGCGGTCACGCTGTTGATCGCCAGTCGTCGAGCCCTCGACCTCAAGGGCACGGATACGGCTGAAGCGCTTCGCGAAACCCTCCAGCGTCTTGCCTCGGTGGGTGTAGAGGATCTCCTGGCTCTCGAGGTGATCTGGCAGCCCGAGGGGGTGGGCGAGGTGCTCACCGCCGACCAGTTGCTGGGGGCCTACCCCGAACTCCAGCATCTCTGAACCGCGCTGCTCTTCCCGGGCAGCCCAGTCCCTCCCGCAGGCTTCCTTGTGAGCCCTGCGGGAGGGATTTAGCTTGTGGCAGCCCTCCGCAAACTGCCATCATTGCTCGCTGTGATGCTCGGACCGCCAGCTGACCGCACCGGGTGAACATCCCCTGCTTCTTCACCCTGCACAGGCCCCATGGCTGAGGACCCGAGGATGCGCAGGGCCGCCATCGCGGCTCCGTAGCCGTTGTCGATGTTCACCACGGTGAGTCCCGGGGCGCAACTCGCGAGCATCCCCTGCAGGGCCGCCTGCCCACCGGCGCTTACCCCGTAGCCCACCGAAACCGGCACTCCGATCACCGGTTGGGGCAACAGGCCGGCCAGCACGGTGGGCAGGGCGCCCTCCATACCTGCACAGGCGATTAGCAGCGGAGCCCTCCTGATGCGATCCAGCTGGCCGAGCAGGCGATGCAGTCCGGCTACGCCCACATCCAGCACCAGATCGCTGGCGATCCCGTGGCAGGCCAGGGCCAGGCTGGCTTCGCTAGCTACGCTCAAATCGCTGCTACCTCCGGCCACGATCGCCACCGCTGCCCGTTCGGGATCAGCCTGGGGCAATGAAGCTGAGCAGATGCAGCGGCCGTCCGGGTGATAGCACCAGGTTGTGGGGTCATGCCCCCTGGCTACCAGGCCCGTGAGTACCGCCTCGGCCTTGGAGTGAACCACCCGGGTCACCAGGCCGACCTGGCCGGCTTGGTGCAAACCCTCCAGGGCCGCCGCGATCTGCCCAGCACTCTTGTGTTCGCCCCAGATCGCCTCCACCATTCCCAGGCGGCTGCGGCGCTCCAAGTCGAGGCGGAGGTCGAGGTGGGGC
>Ga0194055_10000853_pt1 | contig 24744 bp, 23 predicted proteins | sample SepL449m_MetaG_FD_155482 | JGI IMG/M metagenome (GOLD analysis project Ga0194055, IMG submission 155482) | Anoxic zone freshwater microbial communities from boreal shield lake in IISD Experimental Lakes Area, Ontario, Canada - Sep2016-L442-9m | ecosystem: Environmental > Aquatic > Freshwater >... | reverse complement strand
CGCCGCCATGATGCGCATCGCATCTGCCACACTGGAACCACCGAATTTCTGAACGATCAACGCCACGATGCCTGTCCCTGAAGATCTTGTCCGCCAAACAAGGGGAATCCCCTTGGCCCATTCCAATCAACCGTGCGTAAACTGCATAACCGCCTGCGACTACATTCTTTACGGAATGCTCACGCCTTGCCGCGAAGTCGCAACACAGGACAGAGAGTTCTCGAATCGGCGATGAACTTCGGAGGATAGCAAATTTCTGCCGGAGAAACGACTTTGGGGGGCATCTGAAACAGGCCAATCGGCTTTTTCCATGTAGGGTGGGACCAGCTCGCTTCGAGCGCCGGCCCACCATCAGGAAACGTCGAGAATTGATGGTAGGCCGGCGCGGCGAAGCGCCACTGGTCCCACCCGACATCCTGCCCAGCTTCAAAAAGGCCTTGGCCCTGGCATGGCAGGTTCATTGATCATGACAGACGAGTGAAATGATGCCAGTAGCGTTCTGGGTTGTTGAGCATCATTTGTGCAATCTGAAAATGTTCCGTGTCGGCATAGTTGATCGGCTTCAGATCACCGTGGTCGAACGAAATAACCGTAGCACCGGGAAACGTGAGCAGGATCGGTGAATGCGTCGCAATGATGAATTGCGTATTTCCGGCCTCGACCATGGAATGCATGTGAGAAAGCAGAGCTAATTGTCGTTTCGGCGAGAGTGCCGATTCGGGTTCGTCCATCAACATCAGGCCTTGGCGAAAGCGATTCTCAATGACAGAGAGAAAAGCTTCGCCATGGGAACGATGATGCAAGGATTTACCACCGTAAGCCAGATAGGGATCGGCAGGTGCCCCCCCTTCCAAAAAGTGGGGATCAATTCTCCGTTTATCCAGTAGCGATGCGAAATGTGCCTGAGTGTCGGCACGAAAAAAGTAACGATCTTTGGGTTTTCGTTGAAAACCAAGACGCAGGCCGTCAGCAAGTAGACTCTCTTCCGGAAACGCATGGTTCGAGCCAGTTTCTTCCATGCCTCCACCCGAAATTGGCAGATCAGCCAGCACCGCAATTGCTTCCAGAAGAGTCGATTTTCCACAGCCGTTTTCACCGACAAAGAACGTCACGGCGGTATTGAACTCAAGCTGCAGGTCGCGACAAAAGCCCAGGTTTCCCGGGAATGTCTGTGCATCAAGCGGTTGCCTGGGATTGAGTGTCACTTGCGAGACAATTGGGGTGAACGATTTCGTCATGCAACGGTACTTGATGGGAGATCAATCAGCGAATCGAACGCAGTAAATCGGCGGCAGGTGTTCGGAAATCGCTTGCCAGGAATCACCCTGGTCCTCAGTGACCCAGATCGAACCAGTCGTCGAACCAAATGTCAGGCGGTTGCCGCTGCCGTCGATATCCAACCCGTGGCGGTAGGTCAAATCGTAGGCGTGATCCTGTGGCAATCCATTTCGAAGGATGTCGAACGTCTGTCCACCGTCTTGAGTTCGTGCAACGACCACCTTGCCATCGGGAGGTAATCGGTGTTCATCTTTCACCCCCGGAACGAACCAGGCCGTATTTGCGTCCGTGGGATGGACCGCGACGGCGAAACCAAACGAAGTCGGCGAAAGACACTTCAGGTTTGAAACGTCCTGCCACGTTGCAGATCCGTCTGTCGTTCGAAAAATGCCATTGTGATGCTGAGCCCACAATGCGTCAGGATGTGCCGGGCATTGAACAACGCGATGGACGTCCTGCACGTTGGGATTCTGCTTCTGATCAGGGGGAGTGTATGCCGACCAGATCCCTTCGCCACGGCAGTCCCAGGTTGCTCCCCCATCATGAGTCACCCAGACTCCGCCACACGAGATACCGATCGTGACATGCCGAGGATCGCGCGGATTGACACAGACGGAGTGAATGCCTGGCAGGTCTGCGCCACCTCCCATCCATTCCTGCCGACGTGGATCATTCCACAAGGATTCGACAAGATTCCACGTCGCGCCGTGGTCGCTGGATCGAAACAGCCCACCGGGAAGTGTCCCACACCACAAGACTCCACTTTCATTAACACCGCCAGCTTCGAGTGCCCAGATTCGATCGAGTTTCCATTCGATGACGCGTCCCCACATGTCCTTCTGGACTTCGCCTTCAGGCTGCTTGGGATAGGCTGGAACAGCGATTTCCTGCCATGTCTCACCTTTGTCTGTTGTGCGATGCAATTTCGATCCGAAATGACCGTGATAGAGCGAAGCATACCATGAGCCATCCCTGCGATCAGGCAGTGTCATGATGACGTGTTCGGCCAGGAACGACGTTTTTGTAATCGACCAGCCAGATTTCCCCTGTCCGGTTCGTTCAATGGTGAACAGCCCTTTTCGAGTCGCCGCCAGAATTCGATCGCTCATGCTCGCTTTCCTTGGAGTATCAAAGACACAGTGAATTTTCAGCCGCCTGAGAGGGCTTGCATTACGTAGATTTCGCTGGAAGGGACGACGGAGTCAGCCAGAGTGATTCGATCACGAATCATTGTTCCGTCGATGAAGATCACCATATGTTTCCGAACGGCCCCATGTTCGTCCAGGACATATCCGCGTGCTCGCTGATTCGAGGCAAACACGGCATCAAGAACTTCGCGGACTGAGATGCCAGGCACCTCTGTTGGAGGACAGGGAACATGCCGCTGGATATTTTCGGTAAAGACCACTCGAGGCACCGGTAGTCTCCGATAACTTAAAGTAGAATTGTGATTCGAGTCAGCTTTCAGGCTCACGAAGTGATGTTGTCACATCTCAGAAGAATCTGAGAGGAAGTGATTCCTTACGGAATATTGCATTTCACCCGAAGCTCGGCAAGGGGTATGCTGGCGGCAAATGGTCGGCCAGGAATTCATCGTCGGTCACGGCGGAAAACTGACCACAGCGGAGCTATGCTCATGAATCGCCTGTTTTTTGTCTGCCTGATGTCCTGCTGCGGTGTTGCATCCGCGGATGAACATTACCCTCGATTTCATGGCTTGATGCACCACGGCCATTCGCATCGGCACCTTTATCATCAAGGGGGGCCGTGGCAACAAGGGGGTCCGTGGACGGTATCGCCCTATCTTCCGTATGGCGCACCGATTGCGGTCGGAGGATATTGGACACCGTTTCCCGTCAACGGATATTTCGGATTGCCAGCTCCGGTCAGTTCGGGATTCGGACCGAGCGTGGCTCCTGCCAGCGCGATGCCGGTCGCCAATCGGCCAGCCATCAGAATCCAGCCGATCTACGACGCAAACAGTGTGAATGCGGGATTGGATTCGTCACAACTTCCTGCAAAACCTTCCAGCGCTGCAGGGCGATTGAAAAGCCTGGAACAACAGGTCCATGGGGACGAAAAGTTTCGCAAGGGGCTTTGGGGACAGGCATATACCTATTATCGCAGTGCCGCAGACGCCGCTGGCGATCGCGGGGAAGCGAGATTTCGACTTGGTTTCTGCTATACCACCATCAAGCACTTCTCATCTGCAGTCAGAGAATTCAAACGAGGCGTGTTCCTCGATCCTGAACTCGCTTCGTCGGGAATTGCAACTTCGATGCTGTTTGGTCCCAACAGTGAAGTTGCACGAACTTCTGTTTTGAACAAGGTCGCTGAATGGGTACGTGAAGATTCTCGAGATCCAGATCGCTGGTTCCTGCTTGGGGTCGTGCTGCATTTCGAAGGGGACGAGAGAGCTCGGATTGCCCTTCAGACTGGTCGTCAATTATCGTCTGGCAATCAGAGTCATTTTGACGTGCTTCTCGCTGCCGAATTCAATATTCCAGCAGGGAACAAACCAGCGAGTCTGCCGGAACTACCGGCGCTGCAGAAGACTGAGCACACAGCTCCGCCAAGCGTTTTCCCGTGAAGCAACTCGGTCTGGCGATTCACGAAAATCGAATTCTGCAGCCACGCATGAATCATTGACTTTCCATTTCAAAGTCGTAATTATCGCGTCACATCGGGGACCATCGATGTCACATCGTGGTTCTTGCGCCATTTCTCCGTTCATATTCTCAGCCCCCCGGCGTTCACTCTTTATGCAGGAGCAAACCATGCCTTCTGGTTCGGTTCACTCGTTGCGCACGATCTCCCGTCGAAGTCTTCTTCGAGGTTTTACTCTTATCGAACTGCTCGTTGTTATTGCGATAATTGCTGTGCTTATCGCTCTACTGCTGCCAGCCGTCCAGCAGGCACGTGAAGCTGCGCGTCGGACCCAGTGCAAAAATAACATGAAGCAACTCGGACTGGCGACTCACAATTATCTCGATGTTTTCGGGATGTTTCCGATCGCCAGCCGTGACAAGGCGAGTCAGTTGGTTGGAATGCTGCCCTATATGGATGGCGCTGCCCTTTACAACCAGGTTAACTTTACCGGGGTTTCCTTCAACCAGTCCATTAATGGCAAAATCCTGGATGCGTATATTGTTCCAGGCCTGCAGTGTCCCAGCGAACCGCAAAGTACACTCTCTCCCAATGGTCGCGCCAGTTCAAACTATTCATTTTCTCTCGGAGCCCAGCAGCTTGAGGCCACGAACGGATGTAATTTGAATGCTGTCGTCAGTGCCTATCCCGCTCCTTTTGATCCCGACGGAAACCGTGAAGACCCCTTCCAACGAGGTTACGTTCGGTCAGACTACGGTGTGCCGAGTCAGATTTCCGGAGTGTTCGGACGTGGTTACTTTTCCAGTTGGTCGGCGAAAATGAAAGACATCACTGACGGTTCAAGCAATACGATCGCGATGGGTGAAGTTCGGTTCTTCTGCAACAAGTGGAATTGGCAGGATGGCCGTGGCTGGGCGAATGGCGATGCTCACTGGTATGGAACAGCCCCGCCCATCAATTTCCCGACCTGTTCTGATTCAGCGGGTTTCAATAACGGTGCCTGCACGGTCAATCAGGATAATTGGAATTCTCAGTTCGGGTTCAAATCGAAACATGTTGGCGGCGCTCACCTGCTTCTGTGTGATGGTTCCGTCCGGTTTGTCAGTCAGAACATTGACATGTTTACCTACCAGAAACTGGGTGATCGAGCCGACAATCAAGTCGTGGGCGAATTCTAAAAAGCAACCGCTTGCCCAGATGTGAGCGTTTGGGCGGGGACAGGCCCCGTTATCCAAGACTTTGGCGACTGTTTCACAGACTCTAATAGCCGATGTCTACGGAGTTTGCGGAGTTTCGCCAGAGACATTGACGAATTCTGCCAAACCCCGACATACTACGCATTCCGTCGCAATCGCCCACCTCGCTGGGCGATATTCAGCGAGGGGTTGGATTTGACCGAACCCGCACTCCTTTTCCGCATCGTGCTCGTGCGGAGGTGAGTAAAGGTACTCAGGTCGGCGACACCTGTCGCGATCTCATCAATACAGTCGCGATTTCATCAATGAGAAAAGAGAAACGGGAACGCATGACGAAACGGATTTGGAATTTTTCGGCTGGTCCAGCCGTCTTGCCGGAATCGGTCTTGGAAGAGGCCCAGCAGAACCTGCTGTCGCTCGGGAATACTGGGATCGGGATTCTGGAACACTCGCACCGCGGGAAGGCTTTTCTGGCGGTTTACGAGGAAACGGTGGCGCTTTGCCGCGAAATTGGCAATATCCCTGATAACTATCGAGTCCTGTTCCTGCAGGGCGGGGCTTCCACTCAGTTCTTCATGCTGCCAATGAATCTATTGCCTAAAGACCGCACTGCAGACTACCTGATCACCGGGGCTTGGTCCGAAAAGGCAATCGAAGAGGCCGTTCGATTCGGTGGAACCCACATCGCCTGCTCCAGCCAGGACAAGAATTTCTCGTACATTCCCAAGACATGTACCTTCAGCCCCAATCCGGCCTACGTTCACTACACATCAAACAACACGATCTTCGGAACTCAGTGGGCCGAAATGCCTCCTGTTCCGGCGAACGTGGACGTGTTTTGCGATGCGAGCAGCGATATCTTTTCGCGTCCCATTGATGTCTCCAGGCACGGAGTGATCTATGCTGGGGCTCAGAAAAACCTTGGGCCATCAGGGGTCACGCTGGTCATCATGCGCGACGATCTGATCGAACGCGGCGCGACTGACCTGCCGACGATGCTTCAGTATCGGACGCACGCCAAGAACGATTCGATGTACAACACGCCTCCAACGTTTGCGATTTACCTGATGGGCTTGGTCCTGAAATGGATCAAACAGGCAGGCGGACTGGCGACCGTGGGCGAAAATAATCGTCGCAAGGCTGGCAAACTCTATTCGTTCCTGGATCAAAGCAGCCTGTTCAAGGGCACCGCCGCCGTTGACAGCCGATCGCAGATGAATGTCACATTTGTAACGGGAGACGCGGATCTGGATGCCAAGTTCTGTTCCGCCGCGACGAAGGCTGGATTCGACGGACTGAAGGGGCACCGCAGTGTGGGCGGGATGCGAGCTAGTATTTACAATGCATTTCCGGAAGCTGGCGTCGATGCACTCGTCGCCTTCCTGAAAGATTTCGAAGCAGCAAATGCCCGCTGATCTGGGGCAGATGTCGAAAGCACTTCCCGAACTGGTTGATTCGCTCAACCAGTTCGGTTTTGCCGTGGCCCGGAAATGGGTTCCTTTGACGACAATCGAGGAATTGCGTCGCTTGCCTGAATCGTTGGACGAAGCGTCGTTCGTACGGCGATCGGGGTCTGTCTATGGAATCCGGCAACTCCTGACGGTGGCTCCCCGCCTTTATGAGATCGCCACTTCGACGCCGATCATCGAACTGGCTCGTGCCGTGATCGGCAGAGATGCAAGGCCGGTTAAAGGCATTTTCTTCGACAAAACGCCAGATGCCAATTGGCCAGTCCCGTGGCATCAGGATGTCACAATTACCGTTCGAGAATCGCGCGAAGTTTCTGGATTCGAAATGAGACCCGTGAAAGACGGAGTTGTTCATACGATTCCGCCTGTTGAAATCTCTGAAAACATGGTCGCCTTGAGGATTCACCTTGACGATGCGACGGCTGATCATGGTGCCCTCAGGGTCATTCCAGGTTCCCATCGATCTGGTCGACTGCCGCCGGAACAGATGGGCCAGTGGCTGGCGAATTCCCCTGCTACTGTCATTCCGACAGCAACCGGAGATATCCTGCTGATGCGACCGTTGCTGCTCCACGCCTCGTCGCCTTGCCAGACACCTGGACATCGCCGGGTTATTCACATCGAATATGCGGATCGCGATCTTCCTGGAGGACTGGAGTGGGCTGGTTAATCTGAAAAGCGAAGTCCGCTTCCAAGGTCAATGGTGATTTCAGCATCGATTAAAATTTGGAAACAGTGTGAAGAATCGCATGCCATTTCGCATCCCCGTGAGTGAATATCTCGCTCTGGGGGCTTACCTGCTGAAATGGCTCGGACTGACGATTCCCTTGGGGATTCTTGTGGGGTCGGCTTGTGCCTTTTTTCTCTGGGCCCTCGATTGGGCAACCGTCATTCGTGGTCAACAACCGGGGTTACTTTATTTCCTGCCACTGGCGGGGGTCGCTGTCAGTTGGCTCTACCACAAATACGGAAAGTCCGTCGAATCAGGGAACAATCTGATTGTGGACGAGATTCACGAACCCGGCGGAGGTGTCCCGTTACGGATGGCACCGCTCGTGCTGGCAGGGACTGTTGTGACGCATCTATTCGGGGGCTCTGCTGGGCGTGAAGGGACGGCAGTGCAGATGGGGGGCAGCATCGCCAGTGGTTTGGCGTCACTGTTTCCGCGTCTTCCTCGAAGTGACATTCCCACATTGCTGATGGCGGGTGTGGCAGCAGGTTTTGGTGGAGTATTTGGGACTCCGGTCGCCGGGATGATCTTTGCACTCGAAGTTCTCGCCCTCGGCAAGATGTCGTACGGGGCAATACTCCCCTGTCTGATCGCGGCGATTGTGGCAGACCAAAGTTGCGTGGCGTGGGGGATTCAGCACACTCACTACCACGTCGAAACACGGATCCCCGTGGGGGGCATGCATCAATTCTCCGGATTCCTGTTATTGACGAAAGTGGCGATCGCGGGGGTTGTGTTTGGTTTGGCCAGCCGACTGTTTTCTGAATCAGCCCATGGATTCCACCGTCTTTTTCGCACTCGAATCAAAAGTCCTGAATGGCGGGCTGCCATTGGCGGTGTGATCATTATCGGTCTGGTTCACCTTGTTGGAACTCGCGACTACCTGGGGCTTGGCGTCTCTTCGACGGATCCAAACGCAGTGACGATTCTGAGTTGCTTTCGGGATGGGGGAGCCGGCCCATTGAGTTGGCTCTGGAAGACCCTGTTTACCGTAATCACGCTGGGGTGTGGCTTTAAAGGTGGTGAGGTCACACCGTTGTTTTTTATCGGGGCGGCACTCGGCAATGCGCTGGCGTCGGTGTCAGGTGCCCCTGTTGATTTGTTTGCGGCTCTTGGATTTGTCGCTGTTTTTGCCGGTGCCACCAATACTCCGCTTGCCTGTACTGTGATGGCGATGGAATTGTTTGGCAGTGAACACGCTGTTTTCTACGCCGTCACCTGCGTGCTGGCGTATCTCACGAGCGGACATTCGGGCATCTACCTTTCGCAACGGATTGGAACACCCAAGATCTCGCCAGGTACTTCCCCGCGCGGCTCGTTGCGAGAAGTACGTGACCATCGGTGAGACGGCCTTTGATGAGATCGCGTCATAAAGCTCCGTCAGGACTCGCGTTGAGGTTTGATGCTGGATGGCCGGACAATGTAGATGTCTGATTCGAAACTTGATCCTCGTTCGTTAGTGTTTGTTTGGACAGAGACGATTTTGGGGAAGACTGGCAAAACTCATCGAGATGACGTTACCATCAGAGTTGCTCAGAATCGGTGATTTTCAGGCTGAAACGATCACAGGTTGCGACTTTACGTCAAGCAAACCGAAGTCAGACATAAGAATGAATCCCTTGAAAACAGTATTAAAACTGATCGTTGTCACAGCATGCATGTCCGGTTGTAACCCCGGCCCAAAAGCGCCAACGGGCGCAACAACAACTCAGCCTGCTGACGCAGGGACAAGGCTTCTTCCGATTGATAATGTCCTGAAGCTTTCGGACGATGCATTGAAAGCCTTCGAGCAGAAGTTCGCGTGTCAGCTTCCGCAAGACTACCGCAAATTCTTGCTGCAGAACAATGGAGGGTTCCCTTCACCAGACTGTATCTCATTCAAGGAAGCGGGCCACGAGACTGCATCAGATGTCTTTTGTTTTTTTACGATTGGCGATGATCGTAAATGGGCCAGCATCGATTGGCATTGTGACACCTATTCAGGTCGGCTACCGAAGGACACGCTTCCAATTGCCAGAGATTCCTGCGGAAATCTATGGCTACTTGCAGTTGCCCGCGAAAGCTCTGGCTCGGTCTTCTTTTGGGATCACGGATCTTACAATACATTCGATGAAACTGATTTGGCCAACTGGCCTCGCGTGGCAGCAAGCTTTGAAGAGTTCTACGGCAAACTGAGCGCCTATGATAGCGCTGCCGTGAATCAATCTGTGCCGAGCAGGTATGCGCTCGTGAAACAAGCAGTTGATGGAATGTCAAAGAAGGATACGGGGTTTAGCACACGAGCGAACCCCGGATTTGTTTGGCATTGCGACTGCAGCGAGGATGGAAAAGTATCCATGCAATTCGTCAAGTACGAAGTTCACGCATTCACGACTCACACCGACGGATATTCCCAATTGCGATCACTCAACGGGTTGATCAAAGCCGGACAAACGCGGTTACCGCAATAGACATCCGAAAAATTGCAATACGTTCGGCAAGGTCGATTTTCGCGCGGCTCAACGTCAAAAGCGCCACCCATGCTCATCCGCATTCTTGAACCTGAAGTGATGGATACCGTTGCCGAAGCGGTCGATTACAACTCGATGGATCACAGCACCGTGAACCGTCTGTTCGTTGACGATTTTCTGGCTGCGATCGGCTCGATTCCCAGTCCAGAATCACTGCAGATCTTTGATGCCGGGACTGGTACCGCACTGATTCCATTGGAGTTAGTCAGTCGCAAGGTTCCTGTGATGATCACTGCAAGTGATCTGGCGGAACAGATGTTGATCGTCGCGGCTGAAAATGTGAATGCGGCGGGTTGTGACAAGTCGATTCGACTGGTGCGATCTGATTGCAAACAGCTTCCCGATACTTCTGCAACCTACGATGCCGTGATTTCCAACAGCATCATTCATCATATTCCCGAACCACGCCGGGTGCTGGCGGAACTGTGGCGAATCTTGAAGCCAGGGGGACTGCTGTTCGTCCGCGATTTGATGCGTCCCACAGATCTGAAAACGTTGGAATGGCTCGTGGAAACCTATGCAGGCCCAGCGAATCCGCATCAAAAGCAGATGTTTCGGGATTCATTGCACGCAGCCCTCACCGTTTTCGAAGTCGGTGACATGATGCGCGCGTTGGGAATTCCCGACGATTCTGTCCAGGCGACCAGTGATCGGCACTGGACGATGAGTGTTCGCAAGTCTGCTTTGATTGGCTGAACTGGTTACTTTTTGCTGAGAAACACTACGATCACGGATGCACGGCGATGTCGACATTCTTCCATGGTTGGAGACGAAAGGCGGGCTGTACAACGTTGGTAATGGCGCTGGCGGTCACTGGGTTGTGGGCGCGCAGTTTTACCAAGTCGGATACGGTCGCGTATTTCTCTCGCACATCGATTCATGGAGTGATCTCGGATTCACGAGGGCTCACATGGTTTCGGAATATCCCAAGAGACGCCGCCCATTTATCTGAAGCGGCTGGTCATTGGACTTGCGAATCCGTTGATGCCATTCGTATGGAGCAAGTGGATGATTTTTTGCTCGAGGAAGTCGTTTGGAGGTGGAAATGGAACGGATTTGACTTTGCGGAAATTCATCAAGGTGGAGGAATTAATTATGGAGGAGGACGACTCCAGAAGGGGAGCATCCCTCACTGGTCTCTCGTTTTTTTGCTCACGCTGTTGTCTGCCAGACTGATAATCTGGCCGAAAAAGAAAAAGCTGTCAGTTGGCGGCGAGCCAAAGGCGAGTCAGATGGGTGCCGACTCTGATGGTCGAAGTCACCGTTTCTGAAATTCAGTGATGACTCGCGAAAAAAATAGCCAGCGAATCTCACAGGACGAGGAAGCGGAACAATGTTCGTTCGTAGCAAATCCACGTCTCCTGATGTATCGTTCTTGCCTACGCAGGCGTGGGCGGTGTGATGCCCAGGCCCGTTCGGATTTGCACCTATTGATTCGGGACCAACGGCATGAAGCAAACTCAGACCAATCGTCGTGATTTCCTCAAGCAGTCGACACTGCTGGCTGCGGCCGGAAGTACGCTGCCCTACTTCCAATGGAGCCAGCCGGCATTCGCCAACCAGTCTGCCAATTCACGTCCACGCATCGGGTGTATCGGTGTGGGGAGCATGGGGACAGGCGATGCCCATCAACATGCCAATTTTGGCGATATTCTGGCGGTATGTGACGTTGACAGTCGCCATGCGGACCGAGCCAAGAACGATGGGAAACTCGGTAAGGGCAAGGCTGACGCGTATGGCGACTACCGAAAGGTTCTGGAACGTAACGACATTGATGTCGTCAGCATTGTGACCCCGGATCATTGGCACGTTAAAATCGCCATCGAAGCCTTGCAGGCTGGCAAGCATGTCTTCTGCCAGAAGCCGCTGACGCTGACTCTGGAAGAAAACCAGTTGATGCGCAATGCGTGCCGCAAGCACAAAGACAAGGTGATGTTCATCGGGACACAGCAGCGCAGCGACCGCAATCTGTTTCTGCGAGCGGTCAACATGGTTCAAAAGGGCCTGCTGGGGCAGATCAAGACCGTGACCGTCGGAATTAACGGTGGCGATGTTGGCGGGCCATTCAAGAAGGAAATGCCTCCCGAGGGACTCGATTGGAACATGTGGCTCGGGCAGGCACCGATGGTCGATTACATCAAGGAACGCTGCCACTATCAATTCCGCTGGTGGTACGAGTACTCGGGCGGAAAGTTCACAGACTGGGGTGCTCACCACGTCGATATCGCAACCTGGGCAATCGGAGCCGACCAGGAAGGAATGGGACCGATCGAAATCGACGGGACTGATGCCAAGCATCCTGTTGAATTCAAGGATGGCTTCCCGACCGTCGACGATCGTTACAATTCTGCAAATGACTACGCTGTCAAATGCAAGTATGAAAACGGGATCGAGATGATCGTCACGAGCCGTGGCGACAACGGCATTCTGTTCGAAGGATCCGAAGGTCGTTTGTTCGTCAATCGTGGCAAGATTACCGGAACGCCTATCGACGAAAAGGTCGACGACGGCAAGTACGGCGACGAAGATCTGGTGAAACTCTACAAGGGTAAGCCCTATGAAGGTCACAAGAACAACTTCTTCCGCTGCATCGCTGAAGGTGGGCTGCCCGTTTCCGACGTGTACTCACATGTCCAGACGATGAACACCTGCCACCTGGCAGCCATCGCGGCACGCGTTGGACGCGTCATCAAGTGGGACCCGAAGGCCGAAAAGATCGTCGGCGACGAAGTTGCCGCGAAACTGTTTGCGCGAGAACAACGCAAGGGATTTGAGATTCCTCGCGTGTGAGATCGCAGGATCGCTGAGGTATGTTCTTCTAAAGGCTGGTGAGATCTGGATGCTCACCAGCCTTTTTTATCGGGTGAACTGGTTTGAAAAACAATGAAAATTCAGAGGTTTTTCTGAGACCCGGTAGATCTCTCTGGTAGCAGGCCAATGAACGCAATTGCAATCCAGGCAATGTTGGTAATGACGAGCGGAATTGTTCCGATCGCGACGACCTCTGCGGCACTTGTCAGGATTGCGTCTCGTTCGCCGTCCGTCAATCTGTCACGAAAACACTCAAAGTTGCCAGCGCGAATCATCATTGGGGTCATCTTCTGAAGCCAGATCGAGAACCCGACGACAGCCACCGTCAACAACGAATTCACAAGAGTGGCGATTCGAATCATCGTTTCATTTCTTATTGAGTTCGGAACATCAGCAAGGCACCGACACGATTTCGCGTCTGCGCGATCACGTCCAACGTATTTCACACAGACGCGGTTCACCTACGGCTGCAGATGCCGCAAAAAGAACTCGGCACGGCGGCGTTTTCCATAGGGCGATTCGGCGGCACCGTGGCCCGCTCCGGGAATGATCACCAAGTCAAAGTCCTTGTCGGCCTTCACAAGGGCGCTCGCGACCTGCATCGTACTGGCCGGGTCGACATTCTTGTCCAACTCTCCTACGACGAGCATCAGTTTTCCTTCCAGGCGTTTGGCCTGTGTCACATTTGACTGCTCTTCGTAATGAGGTCCGATGGGCCAACCCATCCATTGTTCATTCCACCAGATCTTGTCCATCCGGTTGTCATGGCATCCGCAGTCTGAGACCGCAACCTTGTAGAAGTCTCCATGGGCGAGCAGAGCTCGCGTACTGCTCTGGCCACCAGCACTTCCCCCGTAAATGCCAACGCGAGTCAGATCCATCGAGGGGTATTTTGCAGCGGCAGCACGAATCCACGCGATTCGGTCAGCAAATCCCGAATCCCCCAGGTTCTGCCAGCAGACATCGTGGAATGCCTTCGACCGATGACTGGTCCCCATTCCGTCGCATTGGACAACGATGAATCCAAGTTCCGCCATTTCACGCACCCACCCCCCGGCAGTCACATTAAACGATTTGGGAACAAATGCGCTGTGAGGTCCCGCGTAAATGTATTCGATGACCGGATACTTCTTCGACGGGTCAAAATCGGTCGGCCGATAGATGACACCGTAGATGTCTGTGGTTCCATCACGCCCCTTTGCCGCAAACCTTTCCGGGGCGATCCAGCCCTCAGCCAGCAGTGACGTCCATGTGGCTCGCTCAAGATCACAGACAAACGAACCGTCAGCTCGCCTCAATTGTATAACGGGTGGAAGATCAACGCGTGACCACGTATCGACGAAGAATTTTCGATCGGGAGACCATTCGATCGAATGCGTCCCGTCTCCTTCCGTCAGGACTACCAGTCCCTGACCATCAAAATTGACACGGCAATGGTGAACAAAATACGGGTCTTGCTTCGGATGAATTCCGCCGGCCCGAAACCAGATCTGTCGAGTTTCTTCATCGACATGATCGACTCCCCGAACAACCCACGATCCACTGGTGATCGGATTCTTGACGGCACCAGTCACCGAATCGATCAGCCACAGATGATTCCAGCCACTCCGTTCTGACATCCAGATCAATTCTCGCGTGTTGTTCAGCCAGTATTCGTACTGCTTGCTGCTGTAGCAGAAAAATGTTTGACAGGTTTCGTCAACAACTGCGGTGGCAGTTCCCGATTCAGCATTCACACCGATGATACGAAAGACCTGATGTCCACGCTGGTTGTAGGGAAAGGTGAAGCGACTTGAGTCACGTTCCCAGCGGATCGGGATCTGGTGATCCACTTCAAATGGATTGGGAAACAAGGCATTGTCGATCGGAATCTGTCGGGCCGTTACAACGTCAAACAGTTGCGGCCGGGGATGCGGCAACACGTCGCCGGGCTTGAAGTAGTCGTACGTGATGACTTTTGGCTGAAGTTGATCCTTCGGCGATGACTCGACCAGCGTGACCTTTCGCTCAACAACGGGTTTGACTCGCACGCCAGCAAACTTGCGTGAATCGGGCGACCAGACAGCCTGCGACGTATAACGATCATCCTCCGTCCCATCACGGGTCAGTTGAGTTTCATTGCCGCTGGCCGTATCGACCAGCCACAAATTGAAATCTTTCACCACGACTCGCCACTTTCCGTCGGGCGAAAGATTCTGGTCAGATGGTCGCGGCTTTTCAGAATTTCGACCGGCGGCCGGAAGTAGCTTGTCCGCTGCCGTGACCTCAACCGTAATTGGTTGGTCCTCAGCTTCGAAGGCAGCGATCGTTTCGCCCTTTTGATTCACGGCAACCCAGACATGGCCGGAGTACGTGTGCTGCACATGCTCTGTACCTGGCTGCAGTTTCGCGTAACTGACGCGTTCCCCTTCCGTTGAGAGCCACAAGAACTCGATGAGCCCTTCCGTTCGATTAACGAATGTCACTTGAGACTCGTTTCCGGTCCGTCGCGATGTCCGCGGAATTCGGGCAAGTTTTTTACCAGGTGCCGGAACCTGAGGTTTCTGTTCTTCGAGGTGAAGCTCACCTGCGGGGAGTCCATAGCGCCAGCGTTTGCCTCGCAAGTGAAAGCTCAACTCTTTTCCGTCGGTGGAGAAATCGAGATTCTCAACTGCCAGATTTTCAGAACGAATTTCCTTCTCACCCGCCTTGATGAGCGCCTCAGCCAGTTTCATATGATCAAAAGCAGCCGTACGATTCCCGGCGGCAGCGTCCACCATCGCATATTCAAATGCCTGTGGCCCTGTCTGGATGCGATACCAGAATCGCGTAGTCCCCGGTAACCAATGCGGCTTGACTTCGGTCCGAAAGACTTTGTTGGCAAATTGACCACGCAGACCTTCGACTCGTTCGTACGCCGGATGAGCAGCACTAACCAAAGAACTCAACGCTTGTAACAGAATAATTCCGATGAGGAATCGGCTCATGAAGCACAGCCTTTGTTAATTTTGCCGCTCATGTGAACGGGAAATGAAAGCGAAATAGGCGACCAGTAAGGTCGCGAGAGGTCAACGATCAAAGTTGATCGCCATGACTGAAATTTCTTGCGACCTTTCAGGTCGCACTCCCCGTCTTGTTCTCAGCCACAGGGCTGGAAGCCCTGTACTTTGTGCTCGTGGGCCTTCAGCCTACATCAGGCCGGCGATTGCGACATCGCCGGGCCTGCTGATTTGTGGTTGGGGGGATTTCAAGCATCCCAACCCTGGCTACCTGACATCAATTCCAAATCAAAGTTTTGGCCCCCCGTTCAGCCCGTGACGACCGAGGCCCAATCTCGCGTCCCACGCGATCGCAGCAGATTGGCTTCGTCGTCGTTGACAAAGACTTCTTTGACGGGATCGAATTTCAGCTTTCGATTCAGGATCCAGGCGATCGCCGCTGCGTGGCAGGCGATGTGCGAACGTCGCATCACGTCGGGGTTGGCGACCGTTGGTTTGCGAGTCCGAATGCAATCAAAGAAGTTTCTAGCGTGGGCCGAAACGTCCAGACCGCGAACGCGTTTGCTGGCTTCAGGAACGTCCTTCTGCAGCGATTCCGGCTCGACCACGATTTCGCCTTCATCACCCGTTTCCACAAATCCCCCCTCGCCGATGAACCGAACCGGGCAGGTTCCCAATCGCGTAATGTAATGAGGGTCACGATTACCGAAGGGGGTTGGCAGGAAGTCAATAATCAGTTTCACACCATTCGCGTAGCGGCAGACGATATTCTTTTCGGTTGGTTCGTATTCGATCGGCATCGTGTCGTCGGCGCGATTGGCCCACTGACAGAGATCAACCGTATGTGCGCCCCAGTCGAGCAACCGTGCGCCGGAATCGAAGTCCCACTGACCTCGCCATTTGCCATCGACGTACTGCTGGTTGAATGGTCGCCATGCGGCGGGGCCCAGCCAGAGATTCCAGTCGACCACGTCGCGCGCGGGTGTCGGCTGAGCGGGCAGCCAGTTGTTATCGAGCGTCGGGATATAGACCGAAGCATGCATCGTCTGGAGTTTGCCAAGTTTCCCTGAATGAACCCATTCGACCGCCTGCTGGAAGTTGGGGACGCTGCGCCTTTGAGTCCCCGCCTGGAAGATTCGCTTTTCACGGTGCATCGTCTCGGCCAGTTCCTGGCAGGCTGCAATGGTGATGCCACATGGCTTTTCGCTGTAGACATCCTTTCCCGCTTTCGCCGCGAGGATTGAAGCGGCGGCGTGCCAGCGATCACCGGTGGCAATCAGCACGGCATCAATATCCTTGCGATCCAGCAGTTCGCGAAAATCACGGTACAGCTTGAGGTCACTGTTTCCATAATGCTGATCAACCAGCTTCTTGCCTGCATCGCGACGACTGGCTTGCACGTCGGCAATTGCCACGCAGCGAACATCTTGAAACGGCAACATCGCCTTCAGGTCGTACGTGCAGCGAGGCCCGATACCGATAATGCCGAGCGAAATTTTTTCGTTCGCCGCAACGTTTCCTTCACGTCCGAGCACATGCGCGGGAACATACGTTGCCAGCGATGCCGTTGCGGCGATGCCGCCAAGGATGAATTCTCGACGTGAATTGCTAGATGGACCCATGACAAACTCCTGGAGTACGACAAGGTGAAATTGGCTTGATGAAGTTGCACAAGGCTGGCGTCAGATCAGTTCCGAGGTGGTGCCGTTGCTATCGGCAAATTTCTCGGTCGGGACATCCATCTTCTGAGCCATCGTCAGCAGCAGATTGCTGAGGAGTGCTTTCGAATTGACGGGGCTATGGCAGATGGCATAGTGCTTGGCGTGGTTGTCGAGATCGTACGTGTATCCGTCGGGCTTGGCTTTGGCGTTGAAATCGATATGCCGCCCATGCTTGAAGCCGAGTCCTCCGCCACCTGCCAGGATAATTGGCAGGTTCGCGTTTCCATGACTGTGGCCGAACGCCATTCCGCTTCCGTACAGGGCCATCGTCGAATCGATCAGTGGACCATCAGCATCCTTCACCTGACTCAATCGATCCAGGAAATAAGCAAACTGCTGAATGTTGAAGGTGTCGCTGGCCGTCAGATCCTGCATCAACTTGGGATTGGCGTTGTGATGTGACAGGGAGTGGCGATCCTGCTTCACTCCGATTTCGGGAACTGCCGGGCCAGTCCCTTCATTACCGGTACTGAACGTCGCCACACGTGTCAGATCGGTCTGGAACGACAGCACGATGATGTCGTACATCGTCCTGAGATATTCCCCCAGTCTGTCCAGGGAAATATCCCGGTTAAGGCGTGACTGATCCGCCGGATCAATTTTGGGACGCGGGGTATCGAGCCATTTGTCGGCTCGCTGAGTCCGGATTTCGACTTCCCGAACCGATGTCAGGTACTGGTCTAGTCGGCCTCGATCGTCCGTCCCCAACTGATCACCCAGTGCTCGGGCTTCTCCAAGAATTGCGTCGAGCACGCTGCCACGTCGCTGCAGACTGCGACGCTGTTTGGCGGTTCCTCCCTGAGGTTCTTCAAACAACTCGCGGAATACAACACTCGGATTCCCCTGGGCAGGAAGCTGGATTCCATCGGAGCTGTATGCGAGCGAATGCCCCTGGTTGCTCAATTCAAGTGACGAAAAGCGGGTTTGCGGAGCTGTCACCTGAGCCATCAACTGGTCAACGGAAATGGTGTTGCGTTCGGACTGACCGATCTTGCCACCGGTCAACCAGATGGAGCTGCAATTATGGTGGTGACCCAGGCCATGGGGGTGGTACAGGCCGCTGATGGGAGTGATTCGATCTCGCAATTTTTCCAGGGGCATCAGCGACTTCGACAACTTGTAGTCGGCACCAGATTGCGTGATCTGGAAGTCGATCGTATTCACTCCGTTCGGCAGATAGATAAACACGCTGCGTTTCGGGCGGTTGATATCGGCTGCGTTCAGTGGCTTCATGCAGTCCAGCAAGGGGAGCGCCAGCGAGACACCAAGACCTCGCAAGACATGACGTCGATTCATCAACCAGCGCTGAGTGAGGAACTGAGCCATGAGATTCCTTTGTCGAGTCAACCGATTTCGAACAACTTGCGTTTCCGCTTCATTACGAACTGCAGCCCCGGTATCATAACCGAACCCCTTCCTGCTGCTCCAGTGGGAGTGGGCGGTAATTCAGGGTAAGCGTCTTTTTGAGTCTGGGAAACGGGCGTCACGGACATGAATTCGGAGATGGTTCATCAGCCGCTGGGCACTAGCCCACGGTTCAAACCGGACGCTAGCGCGTTCCGGCTGATTGGTCGAACTCAAAAATACGTGCCGTGACATGGATGACGTTGACTTGAGGGAACGCGGGATTCCCATGAAGTATTTGACTCGACCTGTTTTTTACGGAAGAAAAGCAATGTGGCGTTCGTTTTTGACGGTGACAGCGGTTTTGGTCATGGGAATCGCAGCGGAAGCTGCGGTTAAGACGAAGCAGGTCACCTACAAGCATGGTGATCTGGAATGTCGCGGATTTCTGGCGTGGGATGACGCGATCGAAGGGGCTCGACCTGGAGTTCTGGTTTTCCACGAATGGTGGGGGCTGGATGCCTATGCCAAGCGTCGGGCAGAAATGCTGGCCAAGTTGGGATACATCGCCTTCGCGGCCGACATGTATGGCGAAGGAAAGACAGTCAATCATCCCAAGGATGCCGGTGAGATGGCGACAAAGGTCCGTTCCAATGTGGACGACTGGCGCAAGCGAGGCTTGACCGCTTTGGAAGTTCTGACGTCGCAGCCGGAATGTGACAAATCCAAGGTCGCCGCGATCGGCTACTGCTTCGGTGGCTCAACGGTTCAGCAACTGGCGTTCGCCGGGACCGATTTGAAAGCGGTCGCCAGTTTTCATGGTGGCCTGGTCCAACCGACACCCGAACAGGTGAAAGCCGCCAAATCTCGAATTCTGATCTGCAACGGAGCAGATGACAAATTCATCCCCGAAATGGCCATCAAGTCATTTAAGAAATCTCTCGACAAGGGCGAAGCAAAGTACGAATTCATTTCTTACCCAGGCGCTCGCCACAGCTTTACGGTCCCCGATGCCGACAGTCACGGGATTGAGATGTTGAAATACAACAAGGAAGCCGACGAGAAAAGCTGGGCCGACATGCTGAAGCTTTTCAAGTCGACCTTGGGAAAGTAACGCCCAATTCAGATTAACCCATCAGCCGGAACGCGCTAGCGTCCGGTTCTCTTCGATTCGTCCGCTGTCTCGGCAGGCTGGATCGAAGAGACGTGTGAGACTTCAGGCGTAATTCTGACGACCGGGGCTTCGCGATGACGCTCCAGCCCCGGCCACCCTGATTCACTGTCCCGGCCAGGTTTTCAAAAACTACTATTTCGACTGCCTTCATCGCGCAGTCGCTTAAACAGAATACTCATCAAATGACCATCCGCGATTTTCCACTCGACTGGTGCCGGCACCAGTTTCCAGCCCTGAAACGCGTCGTCAACGGATATCCTGTCGCCTTTTTCGACGGTCCAGGGGGAAGCCAGGTCCCGCAGGGGGTGATCGATTCGGTCAGTCACTATCTGGCTCATACCAATGCCAATCGAGGTGGCCAATACGCGACGGCCTATGAGAGTGACGAGCTACTGGAATCCGCACACGCGACGGTCGCAGATTTCGTAGGCACGTCACAGGCCGAATCGATTGTCTTCGGTGCGAACATGACAACGCTGACGTTCGCGCTCAGTCGTGCGATTTCGAAAACCTGGCAAGCTGGTGATGAGATCATCGTGACTCGACTCGATCACGACGGCAATGTCACGCCCTGGGTGCTGGCCGCCCGCGATGCGTGTGTCACCGTGAAGTACGTCGATTTTCATCGAGAGGATTGCACGCTGGATCTGCAAGACTTCACGGCCAAGCTGACATCACGCACGAAATTTGTGGCAGTCGGGTGTGCCTCCAATATCGTGGGGACGATCAATCCGGTGGAAAAACTCTGCCAGCAGGCTCATGAGGTCGGTGCGCAGGTCTTTCTGGATGCTGTTCATTACGCGCCGCATGCATTGCCGGATGTGACACGCTGGGGATGCGACTGGCTGGCCTGTTCCGCTTACAAGTTTTTCGGGCCACATGTCGGAATCTTGTGGGGTCGACCGGAATTGTTGAAGAGTATATCGCCGTACAAGCTGCGGCCCGTAACGGAATCACTCCCCGGGCGATGGATGACGGGAACTCAGAATTTCGAGGGTATTGCCGGAACCAAAGGGGCCGTTGACTATTTGACAGAGCTTGGTCGGCAGGTCGGTGGCCCACCAGACTCGCGGCGTGGATTGCTTGAGGCCGCATACACTGCGATTGGAAATTACGAACGGCAACTCGCAGCACGTTTGATTGAGGGATTGACCGCGATTCCACAACTGACGGTCTACGGACTGACCGATTTGCAGCGGCTTAATGATCGAACCCCGACCGTCAGCTTTGTGCACAAGTCGCTGCCTGCGATTGATCTCGCCGCAAAACTGGGCCAGCAGGGGTTATTCGTCGGCCATGGCAACTTCTATGCGCTACAGGTGTCCGAAGCCTTCGGCCTCGAACCCGCCGGTGTCGTGCGCGTGGGACTGATGCATTACAACTCCGATTCGGAAATTGATCGACTGCTGGCGGCAATCGAGTCACTCTAGGAACACGGCCAGCCAAGAGTGATAACCTGTCATACGTCATAACGTTCACGAAAAATGACTGTGAATGAAATTCCCCCCAAATCATCGGGCGGCGAATCATCCGACCCTGCGTTGGCTAAAGCTGGCATTCATCGTTTGGATTTTCTTGAAATGCGTTGGACGCGTGATGATGGTCAACGGGCCCTGGGGGCCGCGAGTTGGTGGCGTGTTGCCAAATCACCATGAAATCTATTTTCAGGCTCGGCCGGTCGGAGGGGAAACGGATGATCGATTGATATGGATTTCTCCCGCAGGGCAAACGCAGCACTTCTGGGTCGATCAGATACATGCCGGCTTCAGCCATGTCATGCTCAAATATACCGACAACGGTAATCGAGTCTGGGTCGAATCCGATGGAAAGATTGGCGCCTCCATCGACTTGGTGACTGCGGATTTTCGAGCCGAGAGCCAACATCAACATACCTGGGCTGTCATGAACGACGGCACAACACTCGCCTCGGGATCCACGGGAAGTATTCTGTGGCTGCTGTGTCCGTGGTAATGCGGGCCTCGGCCGGTTCGCTGAGAAATTCGGCATCTTGATTCTACGAAGCTCGGATTGCAGACAGGTCTGGCCGAACGAACAAGGCGAGAACTTGTTCTCGGCTCTGTCAACTTTACTTCGATGAAACGTTGAGAACTCTTGGTAAGTCAGATCAATTTTGATACCAAACGTTAAGATCACCCGCGAGATTGCATTCGAAAATCGCTGTTGACTTAAGAAAATGAGTACCCACGATGACTGCAACCCCCGCCACTCGACGTGATTTTGTCAAAGCGGGCGCTGCGGCGTTGGTAACCGCGACCGCAACAACAACTACGATCAGTGCTGAGGAAACCCGATCAACGGGTAGTCGAAAGATCATCGAAACCGACGTCCTTGTTTGCGGAGGCGGCTGTGCGGGAACAGTGGCGGCTCTCGCGGCGGCGCGACAGGGAGCGAAAACGCTGCTGATCGAGAAGGCTCCTTTCGCAGGTGGAATCATCACCAGCGTCGGTCTGCCCTACTTCGATGGTATTGCCAACATCAAGGACAACCGGATCGTTGTGCGAGGAATTCCGCTGGAACTCGCTGTGAAGTCCGGCATCTGCGCGGCAGATGCCAAGCGAGTCGACAAGCACAATCCGACGATTCGCAACACTTTCGAATTCAAGCTGTTACTCGATCAATTGCTGCGAGAGCAACAAGAGCGTCTGACGGTACTCTTCAACAGTTTCGCGTGCGGTGCCGAGACGCGCGGTGATCGCATCTTTGCGGTTCACGTGGCGAACAAGGATGGCCTGGTGGAAGTGCGGCCTCGCGTTGTGATTGACTGTACTGGTGATGCCGATGTCGCCGCATGGGCCGGAGCTCCGTTTGAACAGAATGCGGTTGTGCAGCCTCTGAAACTGCATTTTCGTATTGGAAACGTGTCGAAGCACCCGGACATTTCGAAGAATTGTCGAGCGGCATTGGCGAAGGCTCAGGAACTGGGAGAGCTTCCCTATTACTACGGGCCGGGCGTGATGTTCATGTTCGCGGACAACGAGATCTATGTTCACGGCGTGCGAGTTCCCGCGAATCCAACCGACGCTGCCGACCTGTCGCGAGCCGAAATGCAGGGTCGCGCCGATGCTCATGCCATGTTTCAAGCCTGGAAGCGAGATGTCCCAGGCTTTGAGAAGTCATACTTCCTGGAAGCCTATCCGTGGATCGGTGTGCGAGAGTCGCGACGTTTGATCGGTCAGCACGTTCTTAGTGAAGACGACCTGCTTCAATCCCGCCGTTTCGACGATGCCATCGCCACTGGCTGCTGGTATTTGGATCTCCATCCGAACAAGACGACCGTCGGCAGTGCCAACGATTTCCAGCCAGAGAAAGTCCAACCGGCTCCATACGACATCCCCTACCGCTCGTTGTTGCCGCGCAAACTGGACAACCTGCTGGTTGCAGGCCGCTGCCACTCGGCGACGCGGGGTGCTCATGCTTCTTCGCGAGTGACAGTGACAGCAATGGCGATGGGCCAGGCTGCAGGAGTCGCTGCCGCTCTAGCTGTTCAACAAAACGTGGGCCCGCAGGAAATCAAAGGCACTCGTGTTCGAGATATTTTGAGTGCCCAAGGGGCAGGACCGTTCACGGATGCTTAGTGCGCCTTCCATGCTGAATTCCTAAAATCTCCAATGAGTCGACTTCTCGCCATTGCCGTATTGAGTTTGTTTTCGACAGTGCCGTGGGCAAACGCGCAGGAAATTAAATTGCCGCGCAACTCGCCCGAATCACAGGAAATTTCCCTCAAAGGCTACGGGCGAGGAACTGCTGCCAATTCAACTCATCCACCGCTCCTATTCGTCGTTCGACCAATGTGCGGCGATTGGGGTTGGCTGGTCGGGGCCTGAAAATTATACTCCGCGCCCCGATGGGAATGTCGGTTGGTCTGAAAGTGGCTCGCCACAGCATGGAGGCTTCGCGTGAACAAGGTTCTTGTCGCAGGTGTTGATACGGTCGTCGGAGGCAACGTTGCGGTTTGTCTGGCAAGAACGCATGCGGTGACAGGAGTGTCACTTTCGGATGCGATATCGTTTAACGGATGTGATCTGGAAAGACTTACAGGATCGGGTCTGGACGATGTCCAGCAGTTGATCCGACGTGTCAAACCGCAGCAGGTCATTTTCTGCGGAGCAGGTTCGCGAACGGGTTGGGAAAGTTCCAGCCAGCCGACGGACGCCGATATCAAGCAGGCTTCGACGTGGATTCACGCCACTCGTCACACAGAAACACACCTGACGTTGATTTCGTCCGGGGCAATTTTTACCGGTCCCTGGATGTTCCATTCCGAAAACAGCCAGAGTTTTTGTCCAAGCTCGGCTGCCCAGCGTTTACTCGCCATCGAAACCGAAGCAGCAGAAATTTGCCCAGACGCCCTGATCGTCCGAACGCATGCGTTTGGATGGACGCCCGGTGGAAAACAAGGCTGGCTCGAGACGTTGCTCGGGCAGATGGAGCAGGGAAATGCCCGAGGAATCGATTGCTTCCGGCACGGGTCTCCGATTCTCGCCTCCGAACTGGCTGAGATCATCTCCAAGGCCTGGGGGGCTGGTCTTTCGGGGATTTACCACATCGCGGGTGCGGAGCGGTCCAATCCTGTCCAGTTCGTTCAACGACTGGCTCATTATTTCCAGTTGCCGCTTCCAGCAGCACCTGTCGGTGAATTTCTGATTGATCGCCCGACAGGATATGGCTGCGGTGAGACATCCCTGCAGACTCGAAAGATCCGCCGAGCCCTTCACGTGGCACTGCCAATGCTCGAAGAAGGCGTGTTGAAACTGTTTCAACAGCATGCTGACGGTTATCGCACTCGCTTAACCGGTCATTCTGTCGTCCCCGACAGCCGGGTCGCTTGAGTCTCACTCGTCGATCGGATTGATCACCCAGATTGTCTGCTCTTCCTTCACGCCCGCTTCCAACAGGGCATCGCGG
>Ga0194055_10000851_pt1 | contig 24756 bp, 22 predicted proteins | sample SepL449m_MetaG_FD_155482 | JGI IMG/M metagenome (GOLD analysis project Ga0194055, IMG submission 155482) | Anoxic zone freshwater microbial communities from boreal shield lake in IISD Experimental Lakes Area, Ontario, Canada - Sep2016-L442-9m | ecosystem: Environmental > Aquatic > Freshwater >... | reverse complement strand
GTCGAGCTGAGATCGTGCGCGCTCATGTTTTGACGCAAACCCTAATTTGATTACACGTTTCTACGAATTCCAAAACCATTAGCCGGACACTTGTGATTCCACCTACAAGAAACGCGTCGAGCCGAAGCGACTGGCCGAAGATGCGCCAAACATCCTCGTCATCCTCATGGACGATCTTGGGTCTGGTACCCCCTCAACCTACGGCGGCGAGATCAATACCCCGACGCTCGATCGCGTCGCGAAGTTGGGTGTCTCATTCAATCGCTTTCATTCCACGGCAATGTGTTCACCCACCCGGGCATCGCTGCTCACCGGACGCAATCACACCCGTGTCGGCAATGGTCAGATCGCGGCAATTGCCAATGATTTCGATGGCTTCAGCGGTACGATCCCGAAGTCCTCGGCGACGGTTGCCGAAGTGCTCAAGAACTACGGCTACAACACGGGGGCCTGGGGGAAATGGCACAACACGCCGGAAGAGCAGATCACATCCAAAGGACCATTCGATTATTGGCCCACTGGCTATGGATTCGAGTATTTCTACGGCTTCCTCGCGGGCGAGGCTTCGCAGTATGAGCCTACGCTGACACGTAACACATCTCCGGTCACCGAGCATCTCCCCAAAGGTTATCACCTCACCGACGACATTGCTCAGGATGCGATCACATGGCTGAGGGAGCAAAAGGCATACGCACCCGACAAGCCGTTCTTCATGTATTGGGCGCCCGGCGCCTCGCACGGTCCGCATCAAGTGATGAAGGAATGGGCTGATAAATACAACGGGAAGTTCGACGACGGCTGGGACAAGTATCGAGAACGCGTCTTCTCGAGGGCCAAGGTCAAGGGCTGGATTCCACAGACCGCGCAGCTCACTCCGCGTCCCAAGTCGATGGCTTCGTGGGATTCAATTCCCGACGGGGAAAAGCCCTTCCAGCGTCGCCTGATGGAAGTCTTTGCCGGTTTCACCGAGCACGCTGACTACAATGCTGGCCGCGTGATTAATGAAATCGAACGCCAGGGAAAACTCGACAACACGCTCATTTTCTACATTTGGGGCGATAACGGTTCTTCGGCTGAAGGCCTCTACGGCACGATCAGCGAGCAACTCGCTCAGAATGGAATTCCCACCAGGATTTCGCAGCACCTTGAAGCGCTGGAGGAACTCGGCGGGCTCGACGCGCTGGGCGGTCCGAAGACCGACAACATGTATCACGCTGGCTGGGCCTGGGCTGGCAGCACTCCGTACAAATCGACCAAGCTCGTCGGTGCCCATTTTGGCGGCACTCGCCAGCCGATGGCCGTCTCGTGGCCGAAACGTATCAAAGCAGACCCGACAGCGCGACCGCAGTTCCATCACGTCATTGATATCGTGCCAACGATCTATGAACTGACTAAGATCACGCCACCAAAGGTGGTAAACGGGTTCGAGCAGGATTCGATCGACGGCATCAGTATGGCCTACGCGTTCGGCGATGCCAAAGCGCCCGGCATGCGGAAGACGCAGTTCTTCGACATCATGGCCAGCCGCGGGATTTACCATGACGGTTGGATCGCAAGCGCGCCCGGCCCGCGTGAACCGTGGGTAGGCGGCCTGCCAAATGGCATCAAGGAATGGTCGCCGCTAACGGACAAATGGGAGCTTTATGACCTGAATGAAGACTGGAGCCAGGCGAACGATCTCGCAGTCGCGAATCCGAAGAAACTTGAAGAGCTGAAACTGCTCTTTCTGGTCGAATCTACGAAGAACAAGAACCTGCCGATTGGTGGCGGCCTGTGGTCCACCGCCATGTTCCACCCTGAAGATGCGCCCGCATCCACTCTCACGGAATGGACGTTCGACGCCCCCATCACCCGGATGCCCGAGTCCGCAGCCCCCAAGCTCGGCAAGCAAGACAGTCTGGTGAGCATGGAGGTGGACGTTCCTGAAAATGCAAACGGAGTGCTCTATGCGCTGGCTGGATTTTCCGGCGGCATCACCTGCTACGTGAAAGACGGCTACCTGTGCTACGAGTTCAACTTGTTCGAGATTCAGCGCACCAAGCTCAAGTCCAAAGAAAAGTTGCCGACGGGCAAGGTGAAGATTGAAGTCGAATCCAAATTAGCAGCGAAAATCGGCGGGCCGATGGACATCACGCTCAAGGTGAATGGCAAAGACGTGGCAAACGGACGAGTGCCGACCGCCATGTCCCTGCACTTCACCTCGAATGCGACTTTTGACATCGGCGCGGACTTGGATTCACCGGTCTCCCTCGATTACTTCAACCAGGCACCGTTCAAGTTCAATGGCACCATTGGCGTAACGAAGATCGCCTATCCCAAGAAGTAGGTCAAGGAAAACCAAGCTCGCGGGGAGGCCCAGCTTGCTTCAAGCCGGGCCAACCAGGGTATCGTAACACCGCTTCCACCACGGATTGTCTATAGGGAGGCTGTCACCGTTATGCGTCGTCACCGGCAGGGTGGCCCGCAAAAAAAACCGGGGCTTCCTTCGCAAAGCCTCAGTCCAGCCCCGGCCACCCTGCCGTGAGAAATCGAGGCCGAACAATGCGTCCGGTGGCGGGGTCAGAAGCGAAGCGGATGGCCCCGTGAACGAACAGCGTCGTCATAGCAAAGATTCCGGGCGTTCCGCGGTCTCAGATTCGCTCGAAATGGATTAAGGACGCAACTCTCATTAGACTGATTTCCCAGAACGCTTGTGAAACCGCTCACGCTGGGACCATTCGCATGCCAGACCTTGCCATTGAATTCGAAGACCATCGAAAGTCGTTTGAACCGGGGGAAGAGATCTCGGTAAAGCTTTCATGGGATCTGGAATCGCCGCCCGATGCGATTGAGCTGCGAGCGGTCTGGAATACCGAAGGCAAAGGGACCACGGATCTTGGGATTGAGCATTCCATCACGATTGACAGCCCCAATTCCACCGAATCACGGCGGATGTCATTCACGCTGCCGGAAGCCCCCTACAGCTTTTCGGGGCACTTGATTTCGTTGGTCTGGGCTCTGGAACTTGTCGTCAAGCCCTCTGAGCAATCCTGTCGCAAGGAGTTCACGATGGCCCCTGGGGCAACGGAAGTCATTCTGCATCCCGTCGAACAATCAGGTCGATTCAAGTTGAGAGTCTGATGCGGGCTCGCGATAACCCATTTTCCGTTTCCCGAGTGCTGGAACTTCGCTATAAGTTTCACTCGCAAGCCGATCAGGGATGGACATCGCTGCTGTCGCGACTGGAAGGTTTGCGATATCGGGCGGCAATCATCGGTCCGCACGGTTCGGGGAAGACGACTCTGCTGGAGGACCTCGGCTCTCGCCTGGTTGAGCAGGGATTTCGAACCCATCCGGTATTCCTCAATCGCCAGGAGCGTGCCTATCCCCACGATTTTGTCGCGCGAACAGTCGGAAAACTGTCATCGCGCGACATCGTTCTGCTGGATGGGTGCGAACAGCTCGGGCTTCCTGACTGGTGGCGATTTCATTGGCAGATGCGTCATGCAGGAGGTCTGGTCGTCACGACACATCGTGCGGGGCGACTGCCAGTGCTCTGGCGCTGCCAGACCAATCCTGAACTGCTCTTCGAACTGGTTCGCCGTCTTATCGATTCACACCGTTTTGACAACCCGGTCGACAACTTCGATGGCAACACGCCGCCAGAATTTCCTGCGGTTCCAACTCTTACTGAAACCCATCAACTGTTTCAGTACCATCGGGGAAACCTGCGTGATGCGTTACGGGAACTTTACGACCGCGCTGCCATGGCGCAATGACATCGCCGACGATGCCATTCCCGACTCAATACCTATGTTTTTTTTGCAGGATCACGAAACCTGCATATCGTGATCGACCATACTGCGAACCAGTTCTGGAAACGTCGTTGTTGGAGACCAGCCAAGCTCCTGGCGGGCACGCGTTGAATCGCCGATCAACTGGTGAATCTCGGCCGGGCGATAGAAATCGGGGTCAACGATGACATGCTTCTGCCAGTCGAGACCGACATGGCTGAAGGCAATTTCACAGAACTCTCTCACGGAATGCGTCTCACCTGTTGCGATGACATAATCACAAGGTTTTGGCTGCTGCAACATCTGCCACATGGCGACGACATAGTCACCAGCGAACCCCCAGTCGCGCTGCGCATCAAGATTCCCTAACGGAAGCTTGTCGATCATTCCTTTCTTGATACGAGCGACGTGTGATGTGATCTTTCGAGTGACAAATTCAAACCCGCGTCGTGGCGATTCGTGGTTAAATAGAATCCCCGATGCGACGAACATCCCGTACGCTTCACGATAATTCCGTGACAGATCAAATCCTGTCACCTTCGAGATTCCATAGGGACTGCGCGGCGAAAACTTGGTGACCTCGCTTTGCGGTGATTCGGATGCATTCCCGAACATCTCGCTCGATCCCGCGAAATAGACCTTACAGCGCGGGGCAGCCTGCTTCACGGACTCAAGGACATAATGAGTTCCATCGATATTCGTTCGAAATGTCGAAAATGAGTCGTCAAACGAATAGGAAACAAAGCTTTGAGCGGCCAGATGATAAAGCTCATCTGGCTGAATCTGATTCACGGCACTGTACAAGGACGGAAAACTCTCCAGACTCGCCGCATGCAAATGAAGCTGATCGCGAATCGGCAGAATTCGCGACAGTCGATGGCGAGCATCTTCGAGTGCCACGCGGCGCACCAGACCGTGGACCTCATAGCCTTGTTTCAACAGCAGTTCCGCCAGATAGGAACCGTCCTGTCCCGTGATGCCAGTAATCAAGGCTCGCTTCATCAGTGCTCGATCGAAGTGTTATTGAGGATTCTTGCTGGAATGTGGTGCCGCGACCGCTGGTGCGGGATAGCAATCGGTCGCTGTCCAATGCTCGTGCCGAATCAGACCGCCCGATTCGACATCTGTGACTCGGATTTCGAATTGTGCCACGCCAAACGGAAGTTCGTCGCAGAGCCATGTATCGCAACGATATTGATAGAGAGGATCGTCAACGGGAAAGTCGACGGTTGCGGCAGCGGTCTGACAGCGGAAGGCGTCATCACGCATCGGCAACCTCAGGTAGCGAATCTTGCCGGCGCGATATTCCTTTTTCAGCGGCAAACCGCGAATAAATGTCAGATCTGACACTTTTTGCGGTGCCGAAACATCGCTCAGCCAGCGGACGCAATCAATGACAGGTGCCCCTTCACTGAACCGCTTGACGTCGATGGCAAATTGGCGCACGGTCACCAACGGCTTGTCATCCAGTGCCTCCTGAACGTCGATCTGCACAATGCCAGACTGCGGATTATCGGCTTGCTTTTGAACAGCCAGTCGTCGACGCAGGGTCGATCCGTCCAGTCCGGCGCAGGTAAAATCAATCCAGGGGGAGTCCTCTGCAGTTTTCCCGGCTTCTGGAATCGTCAGGAACCACGTCCACAAAGTGCGAGGCAGTGGAGCGGGTTTACGCGTGTAGTCGATCCACTTCCAGGCTTCCATCCGTTTAAACACCCACGGCTGCTGCCAGGGGTTTTCGATGGGAAGCCACGCGGACATTGCAGACAGGCCGAACAGAACGACTTGCAACCAGCGCATTACGGTATATCGAGCCCCGAAATCAACGACGGGGACAAGCGCCAAAAGCCAGAATGGAATGAGCCATAGCGCCCAGCGCAGCGAGCAACTGACGCCTCCATAATTGTAATTGTCGAACCGCGTCATGTAGAACGCAATCACGATGACGGACATGACGGCGCCCAGCCGGATCAGCGTTTTCAATCCCTGATTTCGTAGCGATCCGCTTGCCAGCCAACCGACAAGTGCCAGCAGAAAGAGAGGTGTCAGCGAAAAGATTCCGTGGTGCCCGATCGTCGAATGCAGGAAATAGACTGCCGGAGAATCGAGGTTGCGATCAACTCCATCCGGGTCCGACCAGTAACTCGGGATGCCGTCGACAACAAAGTTGTATTTCGACGACCCATAATTTGCGTAGGTCGGTTTCCAGCTTCCTGTCGCAATGACATTGGTGGCAAGAAACGCGATGATCGGAATCAGTGCTGCTGGTCCATACCACAGGATTGTCTGCCGGATGGATCGCCGTGCTGCCACGACAAGCGTCGCCAGCCCAAACGCGGCTGCGGGAAGTTCATTGGCACAGGCCCAACCTGCAGAAATCCCGCATAAAACAAAGGCCCAGCCGCGCGGCGACTCATCTGATAGAATTCGCTCAAGAGCGTACAGACTGCAAATCACCCCCACTACGGCAACCGTGTGATTATTGAGGGTCATCAGAAACGGAGTTGCCAATGTCGCGAAGGAGGCTGTCGCCAGAACAAACAGTCGACACCACGCCGATTGCGCCACGCGGCTCAGTAGTTTCCAGAGAACGAGCAGCGAGATGGCAAACGGAACGATATTCACCACCAGCAGCACCAAAGCCGTCACTGGCTGCGTTTGCTCTTCGAGCGACCAGCCCGTCAATCGCTGCACACACCATGTTACCCCGGCGACAATGACAGTCAGCAGCGGCGGCTTGGTGGAATAGAAGTGGCCGTCATCGTAGATAATGTCGATCGAATCCCAGCCGGGGACCTGTCGAATCTCATCGATCTGAAAGGTCCCACGCTCGACCAGCGACCAGACGGTACACCAGCGCGAACGGTCGTTCGCGCTTTGGAGTGGCCGGGCATTCAACAGAGCCGTCGCATGCAGCACGACGGCGACGACAATTAACAGTGCCGCTCCCCAACGCTCGGCGGTCGAGGCACTTTCGTCGGTGGCAACGGAAGACATATGCGATCTTTATTTGCTGTTTTTCTTCTCGTTCTTGGCCTTACGCTTTTCTTTCAGCGTCATTGTCGGCTTCTTGGCGACTTCCTTCTTCGCCTTGTCCCCTTTTCCCTTGTCTGCCATTGAAGTCATCCTTTGCATTCGATTCAGCGAAACTCGTCACGCTCTCAACGAGAGCATTGAGGGTGGAAATGATAGCAAGTCTTTGATCGAATCGAACCTGAGGCTGAGAAAAAGTCCATGGTTCACCGATTTCGGTCCTGCAAGATCCGTTCAACGGAGTGACGCACACGCGGCCAGCGCCACGACAGCAGTTTCGATTCGCAAGATGCATGGCCCCAGGCTGACCGCTTTCGCTCCGGCAGCGATTGCCATCGCGACCTCATCGTCTTTGAACCCTCCTTCAGGACCGACTGCAAATACGATCGATGACGATTCTTCCGAGACCAGATTCAATCTGTCACCTGTAGGGTGGGCGATATAGCTGGATCGTCCAGGAATCTCAGACTTGACGAAATCGGACCAGGCCATGACAGGCGAAATCTCGAGCAAGTGATTTCGCCGCGATTGCTTGCAGGCAGCAACAACCGCCTGCCGCTGCTTTTCCAATTTGCTGTCGCGCGGATCAACAACACTTCGGGAGGTGACCAGAGGGATCAGACGCGTCACACCGAGTTCCGTGGATTTTTCAATCAGCCAGTCGAACCTGTCTCCTTTCGGAACGGCGGTCCCAACGACAATCTCGCGCCTTGACTTTGGTTCATGGTGTGACGACAGGATTTGTAATTCCGCATCGCGTTTGCGAATTGCCAGAATCTGTGCCTGGGCAACGAGGCCCGCACCATTGAAGATTTCGACGTGCTCTCCAGTCGACGCACGGAGCACATGCATCAAATGGTGAGCTTCCAGGCCATCCAGAACGACGGTCCCGGATTCGGGAAGTTGAGGATGGAAAAATCGATTGAGCATTTCGTCACTGTTCCAATTACATTACCCCAAGTGCAGGTCGGCATTGTGGGAAGCGTCGACCGGAATCGCAACGAAGTGCGAGATAGTCATAGTTCGCTGTTTGAGGCAACGCATGCAAGGGCAAAAGAAAATCCTTCAAAGATTCCTTAAGCCGGACCTGCTGATCGTCGAAGCCATGGGGAAGAAGCAGTTGCCGAAGCGGTCCGGTGAGTCCCTGTTCGAGATCATCATGCGCTGACACGAACTTCGTCCGACGATGATGACCAGCAACAGACCACTGGAAGACTGGGGTCAATTGATCGGAGACCTGCCGAGCGCCACTGCCACACTCGACCGGTACCTGTACCGTCCATGGCTTAAGGACAACCTTCGCTGCCACAAATCCGGACGGCATCACCGAGCCAAAGAACGCTCAGGTCCTCCAGAGTCCACTGTTCGCGTCCTATGCTGGGGTCGCCGATTTCGACTCGGTCTGACGTGACCTGTCGAAACAGAACGACCGAATGACGCATTCCTGGACTCCATCCATACTGTTCCCTGTAGATGGGATCGGCAGCAGTTCTGGTCGTCAGTCCGACGGAGATAATCCATGGCCCGCTTCCTGGCTCCAATAGCCGATGCAGGTTTCCGGTGTGAGTTTCCACTCGCAAACCCGCCGCCGCCGTCTTGCGACAAAGGCCTCGATAGAGTCCGTGGATCGTCGTTCCGCCTGGCTCGCGCCCTTGCGGAACGCATGTCAGGCAGTAACGCACCATTTCGGCCTCGGTCGCTGGAATTTTGTGGTGAACCAGCACAGTCGCTGCACACGCAGCAGAACAACTGGCTTCGCTGGTCTGAATACAAACTCCATTTTGCCAGTTTGCGTGGCACTGCGGCGTGGCTCGCATCAAGGAAGCATAGGTCAGCCACAGGGTCAGTACTGCCAGTGGAAAGAGTAAAAGCGATTTGCGGAGTGCGCTGCCGGGGATCTGCCCCCATCCGCAACCGATGAACGCAAATGCAAAAATCGGTGTCCAATCCGCGTAAATGATGGCGTCAGCGAGTGGGAAAATATGCAGGAGTTCCGCGCGACCTCGGATCACGGTAATGAAAGTGATGAAACTGGTCATCAGAGTGATCGTCAGTCCCTGAAGTGCTCGCTGAGATAGTCGCGATTTCAGACCTATGGCAATGATGCCCGTACCAATCGAAAGCATCAGCATGACGGTGATCGGAAGAAGCAGGTCGACTGACATCTTTACCCTCAGTTTTATTCGGGGAGTGAATGGCAGGACGATGGGGGGCAGAACGATAAAGAGGACTTTGGTTTTAATTCTTCGGGATCGTTCTGCCCCCATTGTTCTGCCAAGTTTTTCGATTTGCAGCAATCCAAATAGCCGCTTTCACATCACCCGACAGATTGTGACATTCCCATTGCAACTGTTGGATTTCGATTCCCGGATTGGTTACTTTGAAAATAGATGGTACACCAACACGATCGCACGCCCGACTTCTGAAGGATTTCTGTAATGCATACATGGCAGATCAGGATGGCATCCAGACTTGCACTCGTCATGGTTTGCTCAGCCGCGATTGGGCAATCGACAATGCCTGTCGTCGCGGCGGACTTCGACATGGCCAAGCTGGAATCACTGCGCCCCAAACTGCGGGAATACGTCGAGAAGAATGTCGTTGCCGGGGCTGTTGCTGCCGTGGGGACTCACCGTGGGCTCGTAGGGATTGTTGCGGTTGGCCACCAGAACCGCGAGCAGAATCTGCCCATGCTTCCGAACGCGACATTTCGAATCGCGTCAATGACAAAGCCAGTCACGGCCCTCGCCATTATGATTCTGGTTGATGAGGGAAAAGTCTCGGTCGAAGACCCCGTCGAGAAATATCTGCCGGAATTCAAGGGACAGATGATTGTTTCCAGTCGCGACAAAGAGACTGTGACGCTGAAAAAGCCTTCCCGTCCCATCACCGTGCGCGATCTGCTGACGCATACGTCAGGTTTACCCGGAGGATTTCCCGAAGGGATTGGGGATCTCTACTTTCGTCGCCAATTGACTCTCGGGGAAGCAGTCGCTGTCAGCTCACAACGGCCACTGGATTTTGAACCCGGTACAAAATGGGCCTACTGCAATGCGGGAATCGATACGCTTGGGCGGATTGTCGAAGTTGTTTCGAAGGATTCCTTCGAAGCGTTTCTTCAAAAACGCGTGTTCGGTCCGCTGGGAATGCGCGACACGACGTTCTATCCGAGCGACGACCAACTAGCTCGTCTGGCGGGGTTGTACGAAGTGAAGGAAGGCCAGCTTCGACCCGTAGGTTATCAGCTGCTGGGGCCGACAAAAGTGGCACGACATCCCATTCCCGCCGGTGGGCTCTATTCCACGGCAGAGGATCTGGCCAGACTGTACCAGGTCATGCTGCTGCGTGGTGCGATCGGCGAATTGCGAATTGTTTCGGAAAAGAGTGTTGCTGAGATGTCTCGGAACCACACGGGTGACCTCGCCGCCGGATTTACGCCCAACGTCGGTATGGGATTCGGGTGGCAAGTGACTCGACAGCCTGAAGGAGCACATGCGATGCTCTCTTCCGGTTCGTACGGACATGGCGGGGCGTTTGGAACTCAGGGCTGGATTGATCCAGGACAGGATCTGTTTATTGTTCTGCTGATTCAGCGCGTCGGCCTGGCGAACGGAGATGCATCAGATATCCGTCGCGACGTCCAGCAGTTGGTTGTCGATGCCATCAAGCGATAATCTCAAGTCGCCGCATCGCTCGCGTTATTTCGTAGTCAGTTTCAAGAACCGAATGCGATTGGCAAACAAGGCCGGGCATCGAAATCGGCCGATTTCGATGCCCGGGATATCAAGTCGTTGAGATTTCGGTTCTGTCCGAGATCAATCAACCACCGGTACTGCCATTCGGTGCCCCTGCAACGATCATGTCGCACGAGGTATTGCAGTCGCAGTCATCAATACCATCAGTGTTGACGGCACCGAAGGTGTAAGAAATAGGGTTTGCCCCCTTGGTGCAGCCAGCGAATCCGGTGAAACCAAAGGATTGGTTCAGAACGCCGATCGCGTGGGCGGTGTCCTGCAGTTCTTCGTTGACAGCCACAACCACGCTGCTCAACCCGACGACGATGCCGAGAACAGTGATCGTGAGAATGAGTACCAGTTCGGCAGAGATGATCACACCCGATTCGTCATTCCAGAAAGTCTTCAGCATTTGATCGCCCTTTCGCGCGGGAAAAGAAAACAGACGTCGAAACCCGGAAGTTTCGACGCCTGCCTGTATCAGCAAGTTGTCATCCGGGTGTTAAACCGGAATTCAATCAACCACCGAGGCTACCGTTTGGAGCACCAACGGCGATCATGTCGCACGAGGTTGCGCAATCGCAATCATCCACGCCATCGGTGTTGGTAGCACCGAACGTGTAGGAGATGGGGTTTCCACCCTTCTTGCAACCAGCGAAACCGGTGAATCCGAACGACTGATTCAGAACGCCGATTGCGTGAGCGGTGTCTTGCAGTTCTTCGTTAACAGCAACAACGACGCTGCTCAGCCCGACGATGACGCCGAGGACGCAGATCGTGAGAACAAGTACGAGTTCGGCAGAGATGATCACACCGGATTCGTCATTCAAGAAATTCTTCAGCATTTGAGAGACCTTTTTTGTTTGAAATTTGCTCAAAACTGTGTTGAAACATGAAACTGACACTGGGAGAAAATCTGTTTTAGTCTTCCCAGCCCCAAGACATCGTTATGCAGTGTGGCTGCAGTGCGTTGCCTCAGTTACCAGACGAACAGGAATTCGACGTCAAACCCTCTTCATTCCCTGGCAGGATTACCACTTCTTTCAGTTCGCGAGGCTGATTCGTGGTATTCGTCACATTACGCACGATCAGTGCCAATCGCCGATTCATCGCAACAGGTGCAGGACAGAAAGGCTGTCCAGTCGGTGCGGCCGCCCGAATCGGCTTCATAGAATCAATACAGTCGATACAATCGTTCTCAATGCGGGCGCTCCAGTCGACACAACCCCTATAGCCGGAACATTCGATCGTTTGGTGAAATCGTGCTCATTGATGATGACTGACGTATTCGGATCGAAGGAGTGTTTCGAAAAGGCAACGCGTGATTATCAGATTGTTTGGGATGTGCATCGGTTTGGTGTCGGGGTCCGGTACAACGTCGCGAGCGGTACAACGTTGGGGTCGGGCCTGCGATTTTTCGACTTTGGCCGGACACGAACTTCCTTCAATGACCATGACCTCTCACGGCCAAAATCGAAAAATCGCAGGCCCGACCCCTGATTAGCTCTGATTACATGACCACCGGGTTACAATTTCCGCATGTTCACTCAGCCCACCATTCTGATGTGTCCGCCCGATTTCTACGGAATTGAATATGAAATCAATCCGTGGATGAGTCGCAGTATTCCCAGCGATCCCGATCGATCGCGTTCGCAATGGAAGGGACTTCACGATCTGCTTGTCAATCTGCACGTTGACGTGCGACTTCTCGAACCGATCCCTGGATTGCCGGATCTGGTCTTTACCGCGAACGCCGCTCTTGTCTGCCATAACGTGGCGTACCTGTCATCGTTCCGGCATGCGGCCCGTCAGGGAGAAACGCCCGTCAATGAGGCCTGGTTTCAATCGCAAGGGTTTCGAACCGTTCCGATGCCATCTGGAATGTACTTTGAAGGGGCTGGCGATGCTCTATTCTGTGGTGACACTCTGTACGCGGGATATCTGGTACGAAGCGATGCTGCTGCGATGCAGTGGCTTGGGAAGGAACTCGGTTGTCGGGTCATTCCGTTACAACTGGTAGACGAACATTTCTACCATCTCGACACCTGCTTTTGTCCGCTGGATCATCAGACCGCGATCTACTACCCGCCAGCATTCGATGATTATGCTCGGCGTGCGTTGTCACAGATTCCTCGACTGATCACGGTTGATGAAGCAGAAGCGGCGCGATTTGCCTGCAACGCCGTGGTTGTCGGAAAAGACGTCGTCATGAATGCGGGTTGCCCGAAACTCGAAGCGGCACTGACAAACGCGGGATTCACTCCACATGCGACCGAATTGAGTGAGTTTCTCAAGGCGGGCGGAAGTGCCAAATGCCTGACGTTACGGCTGGACGGTGAAACGGCGGCTATCTGGCCGCTGGTTCGATAATGGCGCGGGCCAGTAACCTGCGTTGTTTCCCGCTTCGCTGACAGTCTGCCCAGGAAGAATCGATTCGCCGTAGTCCACCACGGATCGGCTGCGAATGGAGTCCATTTGTCGTAACGCAATCGGTTGTGATGTTGTTGCCAGGCGCCCTTGACCGGGAATATCTAATTCGACGGCCAGCACCCCGAACTGGCTGGTTCGCAAATTGTGATCGGCAGGACGTGGCGGAAGTGCCACCACCACCTTCTGAACTCCCGAGGCATCAAGATCGGCTGAATCAACGAACTGAGACCAGGAACTTAACAGTACCAGATCACTGGGTTCTTCGAAGTATGTTTCCGCGTATGCCCGCACCAGGCGGGCGCGACGCGTCCACAGTGAACACTTGAGTGATCCCTGCACCGGACAGGGACTTCCTGTGGCGGTTCGTCCCTGGAATGAAACCTCGAGCGAGTTCCAGTCTGCCAGGCCATTTCGATTGAAGGCTCGGGCTGTGACCAGCAATTCACGTGGCTCAGGAACCTCCATTCGACCTGATGGAATGGCTCCAGTATTGCCCGCAAATGACACTGGCGTGCCGTCTTGATTTCGAATCCCGACAACGACTCCAGGATCACGCCATGGAGACAACACCGGAATTGGGCAAATGGCAACGCATGGGACGCAACACGAGGATGACAGGTGTTCTAGTTCCATCGCCCCCCCGTTGATCGTCAATGGTTCGGGATCGGACTTCTGGTCAAATGACAACAGAGGTTCCGGTGGCGGGGGAGGAAATTGTAATGACCTGGCATCCGGCGTAACCGTTGACGGTTCGTACTGGTCTGGCGTCGATGGAAGGTCCGATCGAGTGTTCGGCTTCGGAGATTCCGCAAAGTCCTTGACTTCCACCCCGGCTGGGACCTTCAAATCGAGTGCGATATTTGGGGGGGCGTAAACCGTCTTCACGCGGCTCCAGTTCAGCACACGCTTGAGATTGATTCGTTCATTGCTGACTTCCAGCACTGCTTTCTCGGGGCGAGTGGAATCGGTGGAAATTGTATTTGCCCGAATTCGCTGCCCGGTTTGCATCTCGACCATAACCCCCTCGTCAGCCGCGATGCCGAATCGACACGCGTTGATAAAGAGCAACGTTACGATGATGCGAATGGACAACATGAATTCCGCCAATACTGCAAGCCGATCGACACAATGCCCGAAATGGTAATGGCTTGTGCAACAAGCCGTGATTGGGCATAGGTACGCGTCTCCAGATAAGAGCGAACGTGGTGCCGGTCAGGTCCAAAATCGTGAGTCCCTAAGCGCGTCCCGACCTTCACTGGCTGTCTCCTCGTCAATTTGCTGGCCGGCTCAGTGTCGTAACTACAGTCTCGTAACTCGAAATCACTTTGCCCCGACCTGACCTGTTTGTTCACTTAACGGCGGGCCAGTTGCCGGGCTTCTTTGTTCAGAGTTGAAGTTCTCTCAACTTCGGAAATCCTCCAATATCGTCGAATCCAGGATGCGACCTCGAATTGGTTGACCATACTCATCGGTGTGGCCCCAAATTGAAGTGAATATCGCCGCCAGAACCTACCCGACTAAGAAGTCGGATGATCCCTGTTCTCAAAGTACTGAATGCTTCGTTCCAGACAATCCCAGATCTGATCACTCGGTGCGATCTCGAACAGCCATGGCCCCGCATGCTGATTTTTGTCCAGCGTCGCCAGCAGTTGAATCCAGTCGAGATCTCCTGCTCCGACTTCACACTTAATCGTCCCGTGCTGCCGCTGTTTGATGTGAATCATGGAAACCTCATCTGCTCTGATCCGGCGGACAATTTCAATGATTGCGTCAACCGATTCTGTCAGCAGCAGATTACACGGATCAAAACAGCATCGCAGCCGATGCTCGTCACTTGCCAGCAAGCGACGAGACTGTTGGAACACGGAATTAAAACTCGACCAGTTCTGATACGCATGTTCGACGGCCAAGTCGCCTCCGCGATCGATTACCAGACGCGTCATGAGTGCGAGTCGCCTGGCGGCTCGCTCCATCGCTGCATCATCCAACCGGGGCGCTCGAGTTGTCGTGTCGACCAGGCGAAGGTGAGGTTTCGTACCTCCACCTAAGGCGACTGCGGCATCCAATGCCCGCTGAAAGGCATCATCCATGTCAGCCTGCTCGGGGCCGAACAGTGGAAGACTGACGGCGAGATTGAGTTGTAAATCAGGAAATCGGTCAGCCAATCTTGAAAAGGAGTCTGGAGCAAACGAGATACCGTCCAGGTACGACTCAAATTCACCAAGACTACCCTGTCGTAATTCGATCGCCAGAAACCCCGCGTGCCTGGCTCTGTCCATCAGGTGAAGCAGGGATTCCCCAGCATCCAATTGCAATTTCCAGCAATTGGAGACAATCCCCCAAGCTCTCTGAGTTCGGCAATAATCGGCCATACTTGCTTTTTTCTATGAATGCGACAGGTTGGCGGGGCTGGAGTCTTCGCCAAGCCTGGCAAGCACCTGTTACGTCGAACACAGGCGACGTTGAACATAGGGGCTTCCCTTCGGTCCAATCCTATCCAACCATTCCGTCAAGGACGATCGCTCCGAGAATGAGTGACCATCCATCCGCTTGCTGGGCAACGAAGGATACAATACAGCTGTCGTCCGTGTAGAATCAGAGTTGCCGAGGTTGAAAATGTCCAGTACCGTCAGGTTGAAAGTTCGTTCATGACTGAAAACTCGAATCCGCCATCACAAGCCTCATTGCCGCCGGTGCAGCGGTTGGGACGTCGGATTTTTTTGGGATTTCTTGGAACGGTCGGGCTGCTCTATGGGGGAATCCTGTCCTACCATCTGCTGGTCCCACGCCGGTCCAATGCTGATCTGACACTTCTTGAGAAATGCCGTGAAATGTGCCTGGCTTACGGGCTCGTCCCCACAGGGCATCTGGCAAACGATGCCAAGGCCTATCTTCGCTCGGAAAAATCGCGACCACTGATATCCCCCCTGTACGAAATCCTGTCTGACAAAGACTTCGTCGCCAAACCGTCGCAGTCGCATCCGCTCCTGGGAAAAATTGCCCCCGACTTTGATCTGTCCGACGACAAAGGTCACCGAACAACGCTGCGAGGGACGTTGAAAGACGCTCCCGTCGTGGTCGTTTTCTATTACGGATATCACTGCAATCACTGCGTCGGACAACTCTTCGGATTAAATGAAGACCTGAATCGCTTTCAGGAGTTGGGAACTCAAGTTGTCGCCATCAGCGCGGATCCTCCCGAACTGACAGCCAAGCGATATGCGGAGTACGGTCGGTTCGAATTCCCCGTCCTCTCGGACCCGGACAACAAGGTCGCTCTGGCCTACGGCGTCTATCAGCCCGAGGCCGAGGGGCAACCTGAGAACAAGCTGCATGGAACATTTGTGATCGATTCCGATGGTACGGTTCTGTGGTGTAACACCGGAACCAAGCCGTTTCTCGACAACCAGACGTTACTGACAGTCATCGCCCGACAGCATGGATTGACGGACCAGTAAGACGATTTCGAGCATACATTGGGGAACTTTATTCATGGACAGCCGTTTCATTGCCGTACCTCTGCTGTTTTCATTGCTGACGATCCACGCCAAGGCTCACGACACTTGGGTGCAGACGAATACCAACATCATCCGATCAGGTGACGCCGTGCACATCGATCTGATGCTGGGCAACCATGGCAATGATCATCGCGACTTCAAACTGGCCAGCAAAATCACGCTCGATGGTTCGACATTGAAAGTGATCGCCCCTGATGGCAAGAAGTTCGATCTGAAAGATCGGCTGGCCGATCTTGGCTACACGCCCAAGGAAGGATTCTGGAGCAGTCGCTTCGCTGCGACAGATGCGGGACTTTATCTGGTCGAACATACACGCGATTCTGTGGTCAATCACGGTAGCCCCTCGCGTTCGATCAAGAGTGGAAAGACGTTTTTTGTCGTCAGCAAATCACTCGATAAAGTCCCGCAAGAGCATCCCGGGTTCGACAAAGTATTGGGACATCCTCTGGAAATTGTCCCGGAAGCGAATACCGTGACCCCCATGGGGCCCGACCTGCCGATTCGAGTCAAAGTGCTGTTTCAGGGGAAGCCGCTGAGGGACGCACGAGTCTCGTTTATCCCGCGTGGAGAAACCCTGTCCGAGGGATTCGACCCGAACTACGAACGTCAGACCAACGACAACGGACGTTGCTTCTTCGTGCCAAAGTCGGGCAACTATTACCTGGTCGTTGTCCATCACAAGGCCGACGAAAAAGGAAAGGATTACGAATCGACATCGTATGCGGCCACGCTATCCGTATTCGTTCCTGAGATCTGCCCGTGCTGCGGTGAATGAGCTTCATTGAGAATTAGCGAGTGAAACATCGTCGCGAGTGAGTCAATTTTCGAAAGTATGACCATGATTGACAACTGGAAGAGTTCGATACTGATTCTTTGCCTGACGCAACTGGCCGGCGCTGCCGAGCCGAAGTTCGAGACTGCTCAGGTCGTGAAATTTCACGGATACGAACAGACGATCCAACTGACTCGCGGAACGGCTAAGGCGGTACTCAGCCCACAGGCAGGTGGGCGCGTTCTTGCATTTTCTGTCGACAACCAGGATGTGATGTACCTGGATGAACAGGACAAGGCCTGGCAACCGGGCAAACCAAAGTCCTCGTCCGCCGGACGATTCGATTATGGCCCGGAGCTGACAGTTATTCCGCATCCGAATCTCTGGTCCGGTGATTGGACCGGCGAAATCACAGGCCCCCACTCGGCTCGGCTGACGAGTCCCAAAGACGATGCGGCCGGCATTCAACTGGTCCGGGACTTTCAATTGGCGGGAAGTGGACCTGAAGCAGCACAGGCTCCCTGGCACCTTGTCTGCAAACAGGCAATTCACAACATCTCGAAGGAGGTGCGGGAGGTCTGCCACTGGGGACGCTCGTTCTCGCCGGGAGGAGGCATCTGCCTGATTCCATTAGGCGATCGCCCCAGCCGATTTCCCTCGAAATACGCGATGTATGAAGAAGGGGCCATCATCAATGTGAGAAACACGGATGAAAAAATTCGGGAGCGGGATGGATTCCTGGAAATCCTGGCTCCTCCCAGAAAGCCCAAGCTCGGATTTGATTCCACGGCAGGATGGCTGGGATACCTGATGCCAAATAACACGCTCTTCGTGAAGCGATTCGCGACCTTTCCTGATCGCGTCTACAACGAAGCCGCAGGCCTGACATTGTCGGTCTGGTACCCGACCGGGCCACGCATCGAATTGGAGCCGATCGGACCTCGTGAACGATTGAAACCGGGTGAATCCGCGTCCTTCACGGAAGACTGGTGGGTCCTGCCCTATTCATTTCCGAAAGCCGGGGAACAGATCGACTTAAAGAAACTTTCAAAACTCGTGACATCGAAGCTTGCGGCTGGTTCATCGCCCGCAGGCCAATAACCGTTTGAGTATTGTTTCGTTCATGAACCCTGACGAGGAGTGACTCCGATGATGCAGCCGCATTTGAAAATGCAGTGTGTGATGGTACTCGGTTTCCTGATCACGGCGGTGATGGGTGCGTCCGGTGCTGATGACGCCAATGAAGACGCGATCAAGAAGGATCGTAAGCGGATTGAAGGGACCTGGAAGATCGTCCGTTTCGTCATCAACGGGAATTCATCGACGGACGACGCGGCGAAGATGATTGTCGTCAACGGTGCCGACGGGTCATGGAATCTGACAGTTGACGGTCAGGAAATTGTCCAGGGAACAACAACCATTGACCCTTCCAAAAAGCCCAAAACGATCGACATTACGCCGACCACAGGCGATGACAAAGGGAAGATTTACCTGGGAATTTACGAAGTGGGAGACGACACTCGAAAATTGTGTTTCGCCCCCACTGGAAAGCCGCGACCGACCGAATTCACTTCCGTGTCCGGAAGTGATCATATTCTGGTGATGTTTGAACGGGTCAAGAAATGACTGCCGCAGACCCCGTCACCTTCTATCATTTGTGGGATACCTGTTTTTCTGGACCGACCAAATTACCACGATGGAATAGAGGGATTACGACTGACGGCGTTGCATCATGCGATCTATGCAATGATGTCCCGAACCACCGAACCGTGGACGTCCGTCAGCCGATGGTCGCGTCCCGCATGGCGAAATGTCAGTTGCTCGTGATTCAGTCCGAGCAGATGCAGGATCGTGGCGTGGAAATCGGGCATCGTGACTTTGTTTTCGACCACGTAGTAGCCGAACTCATCCGTCTGTCCGTAGGTCATTCCTCCGCGAATTCCTCCCCCTGCCATCCAGATGCTGAAAGCATGCGGATGATGATCGCGTCCATCGTTGCCCTGTGCGGCTGGGGTTCTGCCGAACTCCGTTGCGAAAACAACCAGCGTGTCTTCCAGCAGCCCGCGTGATTTTAAGTCTGTCAGCAGGGCCGCGATCGGTTGATCCACCCGCCTGGCATTGGTTGTGTGATTGTTCCTCAAATCTCCGTGGGCGTCCCAATAGTTTCTAGGATAACTGAAATTCACCTGCACAAATCGAACCCCAGCCTCAAGGCACCGTCGAGCCAACAGGCATTGCCGTGCATACTCATCCGTGGGATCCGCTCCGACTCCATACAACGCATGAGTCGCGGCAGACTCACGGCCCAGATCCATCACACCATGCGCTTCCGACTGCATCCGGTATGCCAGTTCAAATGACGCGATACGTGCTTCAAGGCTTGGATCACTGCCGACACGCTGCATGTGTTGACGGTTTCGACGTGCCAGCAAATCCAGTTGCAATCGCTGCATTCCTGCAGACTCACCCGGAATCAGATCCGACAACATGGCGTCTTTAAAGTTCGTGCTGCCATCGCCAATACGGGTCCCCTGAAACGTTGCTGGAAGAAACGCCGATCCATAATTCTGAGCACCGCCGTGATACAACGACGGGCTGAGGCTGAGGAATCCCGGCATGCTCTGGTTTTCAGTTCCTAGCCCATACAGTGTCCAGGCCCCCAGGCTCGGTCGGGCAAACACACCACTTCCCGTATTGATATTCAAAAGTGCCGGGCCGTGTGAGACCTGATCTCCACCGTTCATCGATCGGATGACACAAATATCATCAATACACACCCCAATCCTGGGAAACAGATCGCTGACGGGGATTCCGCTCTGGCCATACTTCTGAAACTTCCAGGGCGACGCCAGCAGATTCCCGGTGGGTGCGAATTCATATTTCGGCTTGGCGATCGGGAGTGGCTGCCCATTCATTTCTGCCAGCTTTGGCTTCGGATCGAACGAGTCCACGTGCGACACACCGCCGTGCATGAATAGAAACACGACTCGTTTCGCCCGAGCAGGGAAGTGAGGCGGTTTGGGTGCCAGAGGCGACACCGCTTGCTCATTTGCCGCACGTGACTCGCTCGCCGCCATTCCCAGCAGCGCGATGTGACCAAAACCGCAGGCGGAACGCTGCAGCCAGTCGCGGCGGGAAAGTGGTACTGGATTCATGATGATCACTCCACGTAGAGAAACTCATTGGAGCAGAGAAGCAATTGACAATAGGACTGCCAGGCAGCGCGACGACGGTCTGCTTCCGGCTGTGCTTGTGCAGCCTGAGTCGCCATGCACTCAGCAATGAAACGATGGGCGTCCGCAACTTCTTCCATCGTCGATTGACGACCAAACGCGAGCCAATGCATCGTCTCGATCCGCTGGTCGTCGGTCTGCTGATCTTCCGCCAGCAGGCGTTCCGCCAGGAATCGAGCCTGGTCGCGCACGAAGGGATTGTTGAGCAGGAACAGTGACTGCGAAGGAACGGTCGTGTCATTCCTCACTGCGGTGACTCCGTTCGGATCAGCCACGTCAAATAATGCCAAAACATTCGGCAGCATGTTGCGAACGACGGGCAGATACACAGTCCGTTTCGTGAACTGAGTGTAATATGGGTCGTCGGCTGCCAGCCGATTGGGGCGGATCTTGGATTTGATATCCTCGGCCCGCTCAAACAGCAATTCACCGCTTTCATTCGAACCCAGGGTACGATCAAGTTTTCCGCTGACCGCGAGCATGGCATCTCGCATTTCTTCAGCCGACAGGCGCCGTCGAGAAAACGACGAAAGCCATAATCGCTCAGGATCGATCTGCAGTGACGCTGGACCAGCCGCATTCCCCTGTTGATACGTGTTCGACAGAACCATCAGCCGATGCTGTGATTTGACACTCCATCCACTCTCGATGAATCGAATGGCGAGCCAGTCGAGTAACTCGGGATGCGAGGGACGATCGCCACGCACGCCAAAATTATCGCTGGTGGCGACGAGTCCCCGGCCAAAATGATGTTGCCAGATCCGGTTGACCATCACACGAGCTGTGAGTGGATTTGCCGCGCTGGCAATCCAGCGTGCCAACTCGATTCGTCCACTGCTGAGTTGATTCGGATCAACCACCGTGTTTGCCTCAGCCTGCGATGCGAGTTGCCCCACCAATTGCAGCACACCGCGTGGCACGATCTTGCCGAGTGTGAATCGATTGCCTCGCAGGTGCACCCGCAGGTTTCTGGGATGCGATTCCTGTGGTGCCATCACCATCAGCGGTGCTTTTCCATCACCTTGCGGAACCTCATATTCCCACCACATGGAGGCATTCCGGGCCTCATCCTGAAACGGCTCAGTGCTGCGAAAGATCCCTGCCATTGCGTAGTAGTCGGTCGCCCGGATGGCATCGAACTTATGGTCGTGACAACGTGCACAAGCCAGTGTCAGACCAAGCATCGCGCGCCCGGTGACGTCGATCTGATCGTCAACGATATCGAGACGCGATTGTTCCTTGTCAGTTTCCGCGAGTGCTTTGGGGCCGATCATCAGGAATCCGGTGGCGATAACCCGCCGAGTCCTCACTGCAACGGAATCGTCAGGCGGCAAAAGATCTCCTGCGAGTTGCTCGATCAGGAACTGGTCATAGGGAAGATCGTTATTGAAGGCATCGATGACGTAATTGCGATACCTCCAGGCGAATCGCATGACGGCATTGGCATCATTGGCGGTGGATTCTGCATACCGGACAACATCCAGCCAGTGCCTGCCCCACCGTTCGCCGTAGTGAGGCGACGCAAGTAACCGATTAACGACAGTTTCGTAGGCCTGAGGTGAATCATCGTTCAGAAACGACGAGACCTCGTCCCTCGTCGGTGGTAACCCGGTCAGATCAAATGTCACGCGCCGCAGCAATGTCAGCTTGTCGGCAGGAGCGGCAGGCTTCAGGTCTCGGGCTTCCAATTCGCGCAGAATGAAGCGATCGATCGGCGACTTGACCCAGGCTTCATTTTGCACTGATGGAAGCGCCGGGGCTTTCACCGGCTGGTACGCCCAGAAGCGTTTCTCTGCGTCAGTGAAAACTGCAGGAGTAGCCTTGTTTTGAGGAGTTTCGAGCCATAATCCGAATTTTTCTGCGAGATGGCTTTCGATCCCCGAACGCTGCTGGTCGCTGAGTGCGGTGTTGTAGATGATGACTTCACCAACATCCCCTTGGATCGATCCACACCAGTCGAGTGCCTTGCCGAGGTAGGCGCCGATGTCGGAACGGTGCTGGATATCAGGAATCCCATCGCGTCCCTCAAGCGGCATCCCGACTGGCCGCGAAGCCGCCACCCCATTGATGAATATTCGCGTTGTCGACCGCATCGGTCCAGGCTGCTTGATGATCGTCAGCAGAGTTGATTTTCCGTAGTACGGCTTGAAGGAACCCTTTCCCAGTGAGGCATCGTGGTTCCAGCCCCCGGCAAAATGAAGTGCGTGATCCTCACCACGATTGATTTGCACCAGTGCCGCCAACGGCTTGCCGGGGTCGCCCGTATGAGCCGGATTGCCAATCGCAATCACGCCATCGAAAGGTGCAGACACCTCGTGCGGGGTCAGATTCATGACAACCATAATTGTCAGCGCCGCATCACCTCGAATGTTGACAGGATTCGCTGGGGAAGAAGCGAATCCGGTCGAGGTATCGAACCGAATCGCAGGCCGTCCCATCAGTCGACTTTGCCTGGCAACTCGCCCCGGTTGTCCGATGCCCCCAGTTCGAATTCCCTTCGTCGCCGACACGTCGCGTCCGTGCCCACTTTGATCCGGCCAGACGTGAACCGGATCTCCGTCGTTGAGCGAGATGGCATCGGCCTTGAGCCACAACTGAAGCGACTTTGCCAGGTCTCCTGCCTGCGGTTCGATCGGCAGGGCAAGTTCGGAAGCCGCGGTTGGGTCTGCAGCCTGTCCAACGGCACCGGGCCAGACAGCCCCCTGTTTGACCCATTCGACGAGCGCTGCGATCTGAGCTTCCGTCAGCTTGCCATCAGGAGGCATCGCCAGTCCGTTCTGGTGTCGCACAGCCTGAATCAGCAGGCTCTGTTCAGGTTTTCCTGAAGCGACAGCCGGACCGGTTTCTCCCCCTTTTAACAGAGATTCGCGCGATTCAAGACGCAATCCCCCTTTGACCATCGTCCCGGAATGACACTTCAGACATCGCTGACCCAGAAGTGGTCGAACGTGCTTTTCAAAGTGATCTTCCGGTTCGGAAGCACTCAGCCAAATTGGAACCAGGATGTTCATTACGGTCGAAACCAGGATGAACCAAATTTTTGTGCGAGATCGCATTGGATAACGACTCTCCTGTTTTCACCGAACCATCCAGAGGCGGATATGGGTCAGGCAATGGTTGTCGCCGGCGTTGATAAACAATCTGTGATGTTAGCATTTGCATGAGCCACTGCCAGCATCCATTGGATCCAACTTCATGTGTAATTGCGAGTGGCAGCGACTCGTCAGGTGCGACGTGAAAGACATGGATGCTGAATTCGCTCCGCGACATTTCCCGAATGTTACGACCCTTTTTCCGGTCGCGGCAGTTCACGATTCGTGTTGATCACACTGCGGACAACAGCAGAACCCCCAGCGAAATAATTCCCGCGATCAGGCCCGAAAGTGGCCAGGCATTTCCAAAGGATCGAATGAGGCGATGAATTGCGGGGGTCATCCCGCTCAGGGCAATCGGACCGTACACAGAGTGGTCGGGCTGACGAAGTGAGAATTCAAGCACAACCAGAACCCAGATCGGGGCTGCTGCCAATAGGATTGACGCACCGATCAGATTCACTCGCGAATTCCAAGGCGATTTCACTTCCATTGAAAACTCAATTCGAAAGACATTTTGCGAGTCGCTGCTGTAGAATCGATTCACGATCAAATCACGACTCGACGTACCGCCTTTGGGACGATTCCTGCTGAATCGAACGAAAAGTGTAGATGACTTGGCGACCGGGCTCGGTAATCATCTCATTCAGGACATCGGTGTCAATCATCAAGCAATGCATCAATCCCTCATTACGAGAGAAGCCATGACCGATACAACCGACACAACAGCGACCGAACTGGCAACCTTTGGCGGCGGTTGCTTTTGGTGCCTGGAAGCCGTTTTTGAGCAACTTCGCGGGGTCACATCTGTGACATCTGGCTACGCTGGCGGAAATATTGACGAGCCGACATACGAGCAGGTCTGTACTGGTCGGACTGGACACGCGGAAGTCATTCAGATCGCTTTCAATCCCGAGATCATCACGTTTGAAGACTTGCTTGGCGTCTTCTTCGCGGTCCACGACCCCACGACATTGAACCGACAAGGGGCTGATGTCGGGACGCAATATCGTTCCGTGATTTTCATTCACTCTCCTGCACAGCACGAACAGGCGATTCGCAAAATTTCCGAACTGAATGCGGCCCATGCATTCGCCAGCCCGATCGTCACCGAACTGGCTCCAATCCCGCAGTTCTTTCCGGCAGAACGTTATCACCAGGGATATTTCCGCAG
>Ga0194055_10000850_pt1 | contig 24760 bp, 20 predicted proteins | sample SepL449m_MetaG_FD_155482 | JGI IMG/M metagenome (GOLD analysis project Ga0194055, IMG submission 155482) | Anoxic zone freshwater microbial communities from boreal shield lake in IISD Experimental Lakes Area, Ontario, Canada - Sep2016-L442-9m | ecosystem: Environmental > Aquatic > Freshwater >... | reverse complement strand
CGGGAAACACCAGACGGCCGTCCCTGCGGCTGCCGAGAAGGTCGAGGCCTGAGATGCTCAAGCAGGAATCACTCATCCTCCTCTTCTTGGGACTCTTCTTCGGTCTCATGGGTGCCGTCTACTGGTTCTGGGGCCACGAGGACGGCGGCGGCGTGATGCTGATGGGAGCCCTCTTTCTGGGCCTCCTCCCCGGCCTCTACTACTACTGGTGGTACCGCCGGTCTGGGGGCAACCGCCCAGAAGACCGTGACGACGCCTCCATCGCTGATGGAGCCGGTGTCGTCGACTCCTTTCCGTCCACCTCGATCTGGCCCTTCGTCCTCGGAGCTGGCTGCTTCTCGATGGTGCTCGCCTTGGTCTTCGGCAGCTGGCTCGCCCTCCCTGGCGTAGCCCTCATGCTCTCCGCTCTCATCGGTGCCACCGCCGAGAGCCGCCGAGGTGGAACCGTCTGATCCTCGATCGAGGAGCAACCCTGGACGCTCGGGCGTTCGATTCGATGACCTGAGCGGCCCTCCGGGGCCGCTCAGGTTCGTTCTGGGGGCCTTGGCGATCCAGAGAGGGATCAGTCCACCCGACAGAGGATCTCGCCGTGAGGCACCACGAAGCGGCCTTGTGGCGCCGAGCCGAAGGATCGCCAAGCATCGGCCAGCCCTTCGAGCTCCGCCTCGTCAGCTAGTCCCCGAGAGAGCGCCACCTCGGCAAACGCTGAACTCGTCACCCGCTCCGCCCAGAGCGATCCCCACCATGCTCGCTCCTCACGAGTCTCATAGACCCAGGTGCTCGCCGTGGAGGTGACGTCGCTAAATCCGGCATCGGCGGCCCACCGAGCCAAATGACGACCTGCATCGGGTTCGCCCCCCACGGCCCGCCCACACGCCTCGTAGAGCGCCAGCCAGCGCTTGAGGCCACCGGAGTCCGGAAGCCAGGTCATCGCCCCGTAGTCGGCATCACGGGCCGCCAGGATGCCACCAGGGACCACCAAACGACGCAGGCCGGCCAGTGCCCCGATCGGATCATCGAGATGCTGAAGGACCTGGTGGAGGTGGATGACGTCGAAGCAGGCATCCCCGAAGGGCAGCGCGGAGATGTCGGCGGCCACCAGTCGCAGGCCCGGAGCCGAACGGGATGCCTCTGACAGGACGCTCAGGCTGGCATCGACGCCCACCACCATGCCCTCGGGGACGAGCTCTCCGAGGTCGGCGGTGATGGTGGCCGGACCGCAGCCCACGTCAAGGACCCGCATGGAGGGCCGCAGTTCGGCGAGCAGATAGCCCGCCGAATTCTCTGCCGTCCGCCAACGATGCGAGCGGAGCACGCTGTTCGAGTGCCCGTGCAGGTAGGGATTGGAGCCGGTCATGGCCAGGTCATGGCCGGCAATGCCGGGGTGGCAAGGTGCTGTGGGCCGCAGACCACGGTGGCGGCCGCTGGCCCGGGGACCTCAGGGGGACCCGGGAACCGCAGATGGCACGACCTCGGTGGCCGGGCCATCACGGTGAAGAAGTCCCTCGTCCAGCCGGACACGAAGATGGTGGCGGGATTCGTCTCTCCGGGGATCTGGCTGGTCAGGGTGCCACCAGGGGTCGGAGTGGTGCCCAGGGTGACCCAGTACGGGTTCATGTCGAGCTGCATCGCACGGACCACTCCTATCGAAGAGAGGACTTGGGCGAGGTCGGCCGGCAGCACATGCATTGAGCCGGCGAAGTAGGCATTGCCCTCGGCGTCGACACCCAGCGCCGAGCGGGCCACCACGGGATCCGGACCGAGAACACTGCCCCAGGGTCCCGGACCCGACAGGGCCGTGGCCGTGGGCCGACCGCCATCGACGAGCAGTGAGAGGTTCTGGCGCACCGAGACCAGCCGATCCCCCGTCGGGAGGCTCACCGCCCCCCACGCACCGATTGTGAGCAATCCGCGCGCATCGATCAGGGCGCTGGCGACACCGGGAATCAGCGGTCGGACGGTCGTGCCATCGGCCTCGACGCCACCGGCGCCCGCATCAGCCTTGAACCCCCCATTGAAGCCGGCTACGAGCAAGCTCGCCTCGGCGTTGGTGGTCGCCACAGCATTGCTGGCGTCCGGTGGCACCTCGCTGAGGCCACCGGGGGGATCCTCACTGCCGAGATGAAGGTGGAGGGCGGTGGACTGGGCTGGAAACCGGGCCACCACCACCGACCGTCCGGCTGGCGAGGTCATCGTCCGCAGCTCAGCCGTCACGCCCCGAGGTCCCACCGAGGCCACCGTCCAACCAGGGGTGGCAACCGGTGGGATCGTCGTCGGGATGATCACGGGTGGGATCGTCAACGGCGTGGTGGTCGGCAAGACCGCTTCGGTTGTCCCAGGGGCTCGCCCAGAGGCGCTGTGGCCACACGATGCTGCAACCAGTGCCACGGCAGCCAACCCGGCAGCAGCGGCCCTCAGCCGGACACTCAGCGCTCGACGCGCCGAACGCCGCCGTCCGCCGACTCCGCGCCGTCGTCCTCATCGAGATCGATGAAGGTCGGGACGGGCTCGGCAGCCAGCTCCTCGTGACCATCGCCCGGACGGGACTCCGCCTGCACCGTGGTGTAGGCACCCTCCGCTGAGCGCAGCACAACGTTGGCACGCTTGCGCTTGCCACCTTCGGGAGAGTTCTGGAGCTCCTTGCAGATGAGCAGGGCGATCGGGTACGTGATGATCGGGATCAAGAACACCAGAATCCGCATCGACCACAGCATGAGGTTCAGCGAGATCTTGAAGTAGTTCGCCAGAACATCGGTGGAGCTGGCGATGAAGAGCATCATCAGGAACGACAGCATCACGGCCCCCGCCGCGGTCCGGCGAGGCCGGTTGCGTGGGAAGTCGAGCAGGTTGTGAATGGCGTTGTCCTTCGTCACCACACGCTCGAGGGCAGGCCAGGCCAAACAGATACCGAACACCACCCCAGGCAGCACCGCCGCCGGCAGGAAGACCTCAAGCGGGATGTTGTGACCGAAGGCCTGGAGTTGCCAGGCGGGCCAGATGCGCAGAGCACCATCAAGCCACCCCATGTACCAGTCCGGCTGGACGGCATAGGAGATCCGAGAGGCATCGTAGGGACCGAAGAGCCAGATCGGGTTGATCTGGGCGAGTGCACCGAGCAGAGCGGTGACTCCCATCACGATGAACAAGAAGCCGGTGGCCTTGGCAGCGAAGACCGGGATCATCGGTGCACCGACCACGTTCTTCTCGGTCCGGCCCTTGCCGGGGAACTGCGTGTGCTTCTGACGCACGAGCAAGAACAGGTGTGCCGAAACCAGCCCCAAGATGATCAACGGGATGATCAGGACGTGGATGATGAAGAACCTCGGGATGATGGCCGTTCCGGGGAAGTTCCCTCCGAAGAGGAAGAAGGCGAGGTAGGAACCGACCACCGGGACCGACTCGGTGATCGAGAAGGCGATCCGGAGACCGGTTCCCGACACGAGGTCGTCAGGGAGCGAGTAGCCCACAAAGCCATTGCCGATGGCCAGGATCAGCAGGATGACGCCGATCGTGTAGTTCAGCTCACGGGGCTTGCGGAAGGCACCAGTGAAGAACACCCGGGCCATGTGGATGACGATGGCCCCCACGAAGATGTCGCACGCCCAGTGGTGCATCTGGCGCATGAGCATCCCGCAGCGAACCTCGAATGAGAGGTCGATCGACGAAGCGAATGCCTGCGTCACGTGCTGACCCCGCAGCGGCGCATACGAGCCGTGGTAGACGACGATCGTCTGGCTCGGCACGTAGAACAAGGTCAAGAAGACGCCGGTCGCAAGCAGAATCACGAAGGAGTACAGGGCGATCTCGCCGAGCATGAAGGACCAGTGATCGGGGAAGATCTTGTCCATCAGCGAACGGCCGCCCTTGGCGACGCCGAGACGGTCGTCGAGCTCGCCCAGGATCTTGCCGACCGGCCCGAAGGCCTCCTTCTTGGTCTCCTTGGAGGAGGGCGTGGATGCGGTGGTGGTCATGAGCGCTCCCAGTAACCGGGTCCGACGGGCTGATCGAAGCCTGCACGTGCACGCAGGTACCCACGGCCGTCCACGTAGAGCGGAAGCTGGGGCAATGGGCGCGGGGCGGGCCCGAAGGTGGGGTACCCGCCATCAGCCACATTGAACATGGACTGGTGGCAGGGGCACACCAGCAGCTGCAACTGCTGCTCGTAGAGCCCGACCGGGCAGCCGAGGTGCGTGCAGAGCTTGGAGTAGGCCACGTAGCCCGCGGGCGACCAGTTCTCTCGGCCCTTGCGGGTGGTGAGGTCGACTGTGCTGAGGCGGATCAGGATGGTCTGGTCGACGGCCTGGCCGTTCTCAGTGTCCTGGTATCCCTTCGGGAAGACCGTGACCACACCACCGACAGCGATGTCCGAGGTTTTGATCGGTCGGCCCGTCTGGTCAACCAGATAGCTTCCCTTCTTCCAGTCGGTCTCGGTCAGCGTCTTGCCCGGAAGCGGTCCGAGTGAACGGATCAGAGGGAAGAGGCTGACGGCGCCGAAGACCCCAAGGCCCGCACCCGCAGTTCCGAGCAGGAGCTTGCGACGACCGAGGACGCCACCACCACGCTGGACGACAGCGGCGGCGAAGGCCTCACGCTCCTCCGCGGTGCCTGCCATGTCGTGACGCTCTTCGACGAATGGTCCCTTGGGCATGAGGTACTTGCCCCATGCCGTGATCCCGACGCCGAGGAACACGGCGCCAGCACCGATGGTGGCGCCGTAGACCCAGGCATCGGCGTTGTACCAGTAGGCAATCCCGAAGCCGATGAATCCGACCAGTCCGACCAGCATCATCAGTGCGATGATGCGCTCAGTCCGCTCGGGGTTCCGAGCTAGGGGCTGCATGTGCGGGTCATCCGCCGTCGCCGTGGTGATGGCAACAGGTGTTCGCTGCTCGTCGTGGGTATTGCTCACGTGCGGTCTCCGATCCAGAAGCCGATCAGGGCCAGCACGCCGACGCCAAGGATGAGGGCGATGAATCCCTCAGCCACCGGACCGAGCCCGCCGAGGCCAATGCCACCGGGGTCCACGGGGTGCTGGATGTTGATGGTGACATAGCCCACGACGCTGCGCAGCTGGGCGTCAGTGAGGTTGCCGGTGAACCGGGGCATGTTGCCCGGGCCAGTGCGGATGGCCTCGGCCACCTGCGTCGCTGGGATGTTCCGCAGGCTGGGGGCGTAGGTGTTTGCCGCGAGCGCATCGCCACCGCCGGTGATGGTGTGGCAGGCCGCACAGTTCAGGGCGAAGAGGGCAAAGCCCGACGAGGTGTCCGCGCTGGCCAGTCGGTTCACCCGCGGGATGTACGGAGTGGCGGGCGACAGCGAGTTCACATAGGCCACCACGGCCAGAGCCTGATCGTGGGTCAGTCGCGGCGTCTTGCGGACTGCCTGGACCTCACGAGGGTTGGCGGCAGGCATCCGGCCCGACTCGATCCAGAAGTCAATCGTGGCCGGCCCGAGACCCCGCAGGTTCGGGTAGGCCCCGGGAGTCTGGTTGGGCGGCACACCATCGGCGTTGTTCCCGTGGCAGCTGGCGCAGTTCTGCTGATAGAGCGCCTCGCCGAGCGGGATGAGCTCCTTGTTCGGCGCCCAGTAGGTGATGTCGCGGTTGCCGTAGGAGACCAGCGAGCCATTGCGGTAGACCTTGACGCTCGAGTTGGGCGTTCCGGCATTGGCCACCGAGGTCTGATAGGCGGCTTTCGGGGAGGCCGGCGCAGTGGCCACTTTGTGCTTCGCCGTTGGAGCAGGCGAGATCAACGCCTGAGCATTCGCCTGATCCACGGTGTCAGCAGCGATCACCGGGGTCGTCGTGGTCGTATCTGCCGCCCCGGAGGATCCGCCTGTGAACATGACCAGCCCGGAGAGGACGGCCACGATCAAGACGAGGACCGGAAGGACCAAGCGGCGAATGGATGCAGTAGTGGTCATGGTGCTCACTTGAGGAGGAAGAGACAGGCGTAGAGCCCGACCCAGACGACGTCGACGAAGTGCCAGTAATACGAAACGCCTTGGACCGCAGCGAGCTCGCCGGGGTCTCCGCCCTTGCCGCGCATGCGGCCGAGGAGCAGCGCCATGGCCAGCAGGCCGATGAACACGTGGAGTCCATGGAGCCCGGTGGTGATGAAGAACACCGAGCCATACGAGTTCGTGTACCAGCGAGTGGCGAGGTTGACCCACTCGTAGACCTGGTTACCGACGAACATCGATCCCATCACGATGGTGATGTAGATCCAGTGGCGAGCCTTGCGGCGCTCGCCGTGCTCCTCAAGCCACACTGCCCGCCACATGGTGCCCGATGAGGCCACCAGGATGATCGTGAAGATCCCTGCCTGGAGGGTGTCGAGCTCGGTGCCGGCCGGCGGCCATACGGCGAGGTGGGCGCGGATCGTGAAGAGCGCCGCGAAGAGGCCGGAGAAGAACATCAACTCCGAGCCAAGCCAGATCATGATTCCAATCGCCAACATCGGTGGGCGATCGTGCACGATCTTCTGGCGTGGCGCAGGAGGGGCTGCGGACACGGTGTTTGTCACGGGGTCTTTCCTAGTCCAAGAGAACGGTCGAATGCCAAATTAGCGGTCAGCCGGTTCCTCTGTGACGATCATCGCCACCGCTGCTGCGGCGGCGGCGAGGGCCGGCATCGACCGGGTGCCCACCAAGCGGAGGCGGCGCGTCGGTCTCGTCATCGCCACATACAGCGCCCGAAGCCCTCGGCTCGAGACGTGAGGTGATCCGGCCTCAGCAACCAGCACGGGCTCGACGACCACCGTTGCATCGAATTCGAGGCCATTGGCCTGGGTGACGTCGAGGAGCACCAGCGCAGCAGCCAGGCCCGGGCCCGAGGCCACGGTTGGGTTGCACGGATCGAAGCCCGCCGAGCGCAATGCCACGTCGATCTCGGCGAGCAGCGAGCCCGGCGCGAGCACTGCCACGTGGCCCGGTGCCACCTCGTCGATCTCCGCACGCACCGCCATCACCACCGAAGCCATCAGCTCGGCGGACTCGACCGTCTCAATCACCGGAACCGCCCCGGCTCGGCGGACCGGGCGGGGCGCCTCGAGGCCAACATCGGCGGCGGCCAGGACAGGGCGGGCCGCGGCGATGACCTCAGCCGGGGTTCGATAGCTCACCGTCAGCTCGACCTCATGCGGTGGTCGTCGCGGGGCGAGGTGCACGAGAATCTGATCCCATGACGAGGGCGCCCAGGGCCCTGAGGCCTGAGCAATGTCACCCACGATCGTCATGGAGCCCGCCAGTGAACGTCGCGACAGCATCCGTAGCTGCATCGGCGACAGGTCCTGAACCTCGTCGACCACGATGTGGCCATACGCCACCAGCTCGTCAGCAGGTCGGTCCAGCGACGCCGCCGCTGAACCGTCAAGGCCGGTCGGCCAACCACCCTCGTTCCGCTCGGGCCTCCGAACTTTCTTCCCGGACTGCCGAGGTCCGAGCAGGGCAGCGGCCTCGTCGACCAGTGCGGCATCAGCGGTCGTCCAGGCCACGTCCTCAAGCCGCATGGCTCTCGGCCGCTCAAGGAGGCGGCACTCGTCTTCGCTCAACAGACCCTCGCCTGCAGCTCGGATCAGAGGGAGGGCGCCGAAGAGATCATGGAGAAGTTCATGCGGCGAGAGCCGCGGCCACATCCGTCGCAGGGCTGCGGTGAATTCGGGAATCTGGCGCAACTGGGCGGTGAAGTCCCTGAGGTCGAACTCCTCGTCGCTCAACTCCGAGCCCCGACGAGAGCGGTACTGCGCGGCGAGGTCGGCGACGAGCTCAGACTCGACAAACCGACGGCGAGCATTGTGCACCCCAGCTCGGCGGCGAGCACGACGGGCAATCTCCTCGGAGGTCCCCTTCGAGATGCGAAGCGTCGATGCGCCCAGCGGAATGGCGATGTCTGCTGGCAGCCCGCGCTGGCGTGTCGCCACCGCCCGAGCGATGAACCGCACCATGCGGGGGTCGCCTTTGAGCAGCGCGACATCCTGAGCATCGATGGCCGAGACGCGCACCTGGGTCACGAGGCCGGAGATCGTCGAGAGGGTGACACCGGTCTCACCGAGCGAGGGCAGGACCTGCTCGATGTAGCGCAGGAAGAGCGGGTTGGGGCCAACCATCAGGACCCCTTGTCGCTCCAGCGGGAACCGGTGGGTGTAGAGCAGGTAGGCCGCCCGGTGAAGCGCCACCGCGGTCTTGCCCGTTCCAGGTCCGCCTTGGACCACAAGTATCCCCTGGAGCCCGGCGCGGATGATCTCGTCCTGCTCCTTCTGGATGGTGCCGATGATGTCGCCCATCTGCCCTGTGCGCGCGCGGCCCAAGGCCGCCAACAGGGCACCGGGGCCACCCAGGGCAAACCCGACGTCCTCGAGCCCCTCTCCCTCCCCGCCCACCGTCGGGTGCGCCCGGGTCTGTCCGTCGCCGGCCTCGGCGAAGAACTCGTCCTCGACACCAACGACGATGCGCTTGTCCACGGCGAGGTGTCGGCGACGGACCAATCCCTGCGGATCGAGACCAGTGGCGCGATAGAAGGGTTCGGCCACTGGAGCGCGCCAGTCAACGATCAGCGGCTCGAGGTTCGGGTCTGATACCGCCAACCGGCCGATGTGGAAGATCTCGGGTGCCTGGTCAGTTCGGGCCACATCGATACGACCGAAGGTCAGGGCCTGGTCTCCGACGTCAAGGTGCTCGAGGCGAGCGAGGCTGGATCGGACAACGATGTCTCGCTCGGTTCGCGACTGAAAGGTCCCTCCACGCCCCGTGTCGATGACACCATCGAGCACCGCACGGGCGTCGTTGCGCATGATCTCGAGCGAGGCGTGGGCGCGATCTAAGAAGGCTTGCTCCTCTTGGATCTCACGACTCTCGGTCATCGGCGCTCCAGATCTCGTTCCCCACGGGGAACGTTCAATGCTAGTTGCGGTCTGGTCGACGCGCTCAGGGTCACGGAGCGTCAACCGAGGCTCGCCCTACGATGGGGTGCCATGGCCGCTTCTGAAGTCCTCAGCCCATTCCTGGCCGCCTGTCGAGGAGAGCAGCCTTCCCACGCTCCCGTCTGGTTCCAACGCCAGGCCGGTCGGTCGCTCCCCGAGTACCGGGCCGCCCGGGGAACCGGCTCGATCCTTGAGGCCATCGCCCAACCCGAGATCGCCGCCGAAGTCACCTTGCAGCCGGTCCGACGCTACGGCGTCGATGCCGCCGTGCTGTTCAGCGACATCGTGGTGCCGGTCCACGCCATCGGCTTCGGGATCGACGTGATCCCCGGACGCGGGCCCGTGGCCGAGCGCCCCTTCGCCTCGGCCGCCGATCTTGACCGCCTCCGTCCGCTCGAGCCTGAGATCGACATCCCCTATGTGATCGAGACCGTGCGGATCCTCGCCAACGAGCTCGATCCCGCGGTAACCCCGCTGCTCGGATTCGCCGGCGCCCCCTTCACGGTCGCCAGCTATCTCGTCGAGGGCGGACCCTCGCGCACCTTCTCCAAGGTCAAGGCGCTCATGCATGGCGAGCCGGCGCTCTGGGCTGAACTTGTTGATCGGCTCGCTGACCTCGCCATTGCGTTCACCGGGGCCCAGGTCGCCGCCGGGGCCCAAGCCATCCAACTGTTCGACTCTTGGGCCGGATCGCTCAGCCCCATGGAGTACGAGCGCTTCGCTCTGCCGGCGACGAAGAAGGTCATGGAGGCGCTCGGAACCCTTGGGGTACCCCGCATCCTCTTCGGGGTCGGGACGGGCGAACTTCTGAGCCAGATGGCCACCTCGGGTGCCGACGTGATCGGCATCGACTGGCGAGTTCCTCTCGACGTCGCCGCCGGCCGAGTGGCCGGCCTGCCGGTGCAGGGCAACCTCGATCCCGCCATCGTTCTCGCAGGCAAGGATCTCGCCGTCGAAGAGGCGCGCGACGTTCTGCGTCGAGGTTCGGCAGCCCCGGGGCACATTTTCAATCTCGGCCACGGCGTGCTCCCTGAGACCGATCCCGACGTGCTCGAAGCCATCGTCTCCATGGTCCACGCCGAGGGCCTGGAACTACGCAGTGAAGGGGTGCCGCAATGAGCACGACCATCGGAGTACTGGTCATGGCCTATGGAACTCCCGGGAGCCGCGACGAGATCGAGCCCTATTACACCCGGATTCGCCACGGTCGACCCCCAACGACCGAGCAGCTCGACGACCTCGTGCGTCGCTATGAGGCCATCGGGGGCATTTCGCCACTCGCCGAGCGCACCGCTGCTCAGGTGGCTGGCCTTGCCGCCCGGCTCGAGCAGCTCGCCCCTGGTCGCTTCGACGTGCGCTTCGGTTCGAAGTACACCGAGCCGAGCATCGAGGCCACCGCCGCAGCGTTCCGGGCCGATGGTATCAACGACGTGGTCGGCATCGTCCTGACCCCACATCAGGCCTCCATGGGGTCGGTCGAGTACATGACCCGGGCCGCCACCGCCCTGACCGACGAGGTCTCCTTCCATCCCATCCTTGAGTGGTACGACGTCGAGGGCTTCGCCGAGCTCCAGGGACGCCGCGTGGTCGATGCGCTCCATCGGCTCCCTGAGGCCGAAGTTGCCGACGCCCTCCTCCTCGTCACGGCCCATTCACTCCCCGCCCGTATCATCGAGGCGGGCGACCCCTATCCCGACCAGCTGGCTGACTCGGCTCGACAGATCGCCGACGCCGCCGGCATCGAGCACTTCGAGGTCGGCTGGCAGAGCGCCGGGCGCACGCCCGAACCTTGGCTCGGCCCTGACATCCTCGAGCACATCGCAGGATTGCCGGCCCGAGGAATTCGCGCGGTGGTTGTCTGCCCTGTGGGCTTCGTCGCCGACCATCTCGAGGTCCTCTACGACGTCGATATCGACGCCGCTCGAGTGGCCGCCGAGGCCGGAGTGCTCCTCGAGCGAACCGCCTCCCTCAACGACGATCCGACCTTCATCGACGTGCTCGCTCGCGCCGTGCTCGGTGCCGTCCCTCAATGACCGCTCCGACCCCTTCAGAGGTGGTCATCATCGGTGGCGGAATGTCGGGCCTCGCCGCAGCCTGGGAGTTGACCGGCGGTGCAGGCGGACCCACTGCCACATCGCCTCGGGTCACCATCCTCGACGCCGGCGAGCGCATGGGCGGGAAGGTGGCCCCCACCACAGTGGGCGACCGGAAGGTCGATGCTGGACCCGACGGGGTCTTGGCTCGACGCCGAGAGTTTGCGGACCTCGTGGGTGAGCTCGGGGCCTCCGACCAGATCCTGCCCATCGCCACCTCGGGGGCGAGCGTCTTGGCTCGCGGACGAATCCGACCACTGCCCAGCGACCTCAGCCTTGGAATCCCGACCAGTTGGTCGTCGCTGCGTCGAAGCCACCTGCTCAGCCCTCGAGGTCTGCTCCGAGCCCTGCGTGACGTTGTGGCCCCTCGGCCCGCATCGCGCGGCCATCTGCCCGACCGAGCCATCGGTGGCCTCGTCGAGCGCAAGCTGGGCCCCGAGGTGGTGGCCACCCTGGTCGACCCCATGATCGGTGGCATCTCTGCAGGTCGCGTGGCCGAGATGAGCGCGGCAGCCGTCTTCCCGGCACTGCTCGAGGCTGCCCAGCAGCGCGGTGGTCTCATGGCAGCGCTGGCGGCCTCGACCGCACCGCCCATCCCTGGACCTCCCGCTGATACGTCGAGCGCACCAGCCCCCGCCGCCCCGCCCGCAGCATTCATCTCACTGGCCAGAGGCATGCACTCGGTGGTCGACCTCCTCGTCGACGCACTCGAGGCCCGTGGCGTGACCATGATCACTGGTCGGTCCATCTCCAGCCTGCGTCGTCAGACCGGAGGTGGGTGGTGGGTCGAATCCAACGACGCCACCACCCCAGCGGACGCCGTCATCATCGCCGCCCCCACCTCAGTCGCCGCCGAGTTGCTCGAACCCCATGACCACGACGCCGCCAGCCTGCTCCGCCAGACCGAGTACGCATCGGTGGCAGTGCTCACCTTCGAGTTCACCGTCGGCGACCTCGTCCTGCCCGAGCACGGCACCGGCATCCTCGTCCCTCCGGGAACCCCAGTACCCAGCGGCCCGAGGGTCGCACAACGGTTCTTGACCACCGCCCTCACGTTCCTCGACCGAAAGTGGCCCCACCTCGGCAGCGATGGCACCGTGCTGCTGCGCGTGTCGGTGGGTCGAATCGACGACACCCGGCCCACTCAGCTCGATGACGAGGCGCTCGAGCACACCGTCCTCGACGAGCTCGCCACCCTGGTCGAGGTCCTTGGACCGCCCACGGCCAGCTCGATCACCCGGTGGGAGCAGTCACTGCCGCAGTACAAGGTCAACCATCTGCTGCGCGTGGCCGGTATCGACGCCGCCCTTGAGCGATTCGACGGCCTCGAGGTCTGCGGCGCCGCCTATAGCGGAGTGGGCGTGCCGGCCTGCGTGGCTTCGGGACGGATGGCCGCACGTCGGCTCCTCGGCACAGCGACGAGGGCGTGAGCGCGCTCGAACGCCTGCGGTCGTCGTCGACGCCGCCCTCGCTTCTCGTTGCCGGTCTCGGCGGCCTGATCGCCGCAGCCTCCCTGCCGCCGTTCGGGTTCTGGCCCATGGGCCCGCTCGGCGTAGCGATGCTCCTGCTCGCCCTCGAGGATCACGCCTGGTCACGCCGGGCCGCGACCGGCTTGATGTTCGGCCTGGGTCTCATGGTGCCGGGCCTCTGGTGGGCCCAGCACTTCAACTGGTACGGAGCGGTGGCCCTCATGGTGATCGAGGCGATGTTCTTCGCGGCGGGCGCCGCAGTGACTACGCCCGGCCGTGGGCGCACGCTCAGCGCCATCGGGGCCCTGACGCTGGTCGAGGCCGCACGGGAGTCCTGGCCCCTCGGGGGTCTGCCAATCGGTGGCCTGCCCCTCGGGCAGGTCGGGGGCCCGCTCCTGCCCATCGCCCGGCTGGCCGGGCCCGCCGGCCTCGTCCTCGCCACCGTGATGGTGGCCGCCGGAGCTCGAATCCTCACGACGGCCCTGGCGGCCAAAGGCACCTCGAGTCCCGATGTGGCCCGGCGACTCGGGCACGGCCTCGGACTCCTCGGTCTCGTAGCCCTCGTCACCGTCCTCGCTGCCGTCAGCTCCTCGGGTGGACCAGGACAACCCCTCACCGTGGCCGCCGTCCAAGGCGGCGGGGCACGTGGCACCTCGGCCCAGCAGACCGATCCCACAGGCGTCACTCGATCGCAGTTGGCGGCAGCCCAGCACGTGCCAACCGGAACCGCACTCACCGTGCTGCCCGAGGATGTCGTCGGCCTGCCCGGCCCCCTCAAAGGCTCTTGGCAGCTCTCCGCTCTGCGAGCCGAAGCCCGTCGGATCTCAACCACCTTGCTCGCCGGCGTGACCTCGCCCGTCGGTGACCGGGCCTTCGCCAACACCGTCGTGGCCCTCGGTCCCTCAGGGGCGATTCTCGGTTCGGTCACCAAGATCCACCGGGTGCCCTTCGGCGAATATGTCCCCGCCCGCTCGCTCATCGCCCGACTGGCCGACCTCTCCGCCGTCCCCCGAGATGCCACCATCGGGACCCGGCCTGAGATCCTGGAGACGCCCGCAGGACGCCTCGGCGTCCTGATCAGCTTCGAGACCTTCTTCTCGTCGCTCGGCACCGACCTGGTCCACCATGGGGCCCAGCTGCTGGTGGTCCCGACGAACACGACCTCGTATCCCGGAGACCAGATGCCCGCCCAAGAGCTCTCGGCCGCCCGTCTCGAGGCCGTCGAGCACGGCCGGGACCTGATCCAGGCCTCTCCGACCGGCTACAGCGCCCTGATCCGGTCCGACGGCACCGTCGTGGCTCAGTCCCGGCTCAGCCGACAGATCGCGGTGACCGGGGTGATCGAGCTCCGGGAAGGCCAGACCGTCCTCGATCAGATCGGGAGCTGGCCGATCCTTCTGCTCGCCACCGCCTGCCTGATGGCCGGCCAGATCCGGGCTCGCCAACGTCGGTCCACCGATGTGGCGGGGCCAGCGGCCTCGCCCGAGGAGGTTCAGTCCTCGTAGTACCCCGAGTGGATGTAGACGCAGGGGATTCCCTCGTCGACGTACATGGCGTGGTTCTGCGGATCGTCCTCGAGGGCCAGGCGTAGGTCGAAGCCTGAAGCCCGCAGGTCCTCAACCATGGCCCGCTTGAACGAGGTGACATGGCTGTAGTCGCCCCAGTCACGCATGATCAACAGGTCCCATCGCAGGTGATATCGCTGCAGCCACGCCACGGTCTGGGGCTGAACCCTCAGGGGGCGTCCGGTGAGCAAGATGATCTGGAGACCCGAATCGAGCAGCTCGAGCAGCCGGGCGATCTCCTCGATGACGGGGTCGTCACCACAGGCCTCGAAGAAGGCTGTCCAGTTCCGCTGGCCGATCTCGAGGAAGTGCTGGCGACCCACGGCGTCGGACAGCACGCCATCGATGTCGAACACCACGGCACGGGATGGTTTGATCTGGTCGACTCGGTAGAGCCAATTCCCGAGCAGCTCTGGTGCAGTCATCGGCCGTGATCCTAAGCGCTCAGCGCTGACTGATCGCTCGAACACCGCCCCGGCCGCTGATGGTGGGAGAATGGAAGCACAATGGAGACCGACGCCACCGGGCACGCACCAGCCATCATCGAGGTCCCGCTGGCCAGTCGAGTGCTGGTGATCGGAGACCTCCTGCTGCCCGCCGAGGCCACCGATGCCTCGCTCTCTGCGGTGGCCGGCGTGTCGAATGATCTCGACCTCTGGCAAGGCAGCGGCACCCTCATCATCCTCGGTGACCTGGTCGAAGATCTCGAGGACCTCTCGGCCGCTCTTGCGGCCCACCCCAGTCTCCTCCGATCACTGACGAGCTTCCTCGCCCCAGCGGACCGGCGGGCCGTGCTCGTGCCGGGCACCCGGACGAAAGCATTGCTCGATGATCCCAGCGTTGGAGGTCTTGGCCTCGGCCTGGAAGTCGCCCATCGGATCGAACTGACCTGCACCACCGGAGCAGGTCTCCGCCGGGTGGCGGTGACCCCGGAGCCGACCGGCGCCGATCAGCCAACGCCGGTCGACGACCTGCCCTGGCTCGCCGATCTCCATCGACTCGACGACCCCCAAGGGTCGATGCGCTTCACCACGTCGCGGATCCTCTATCGACGGTTGGCGCGATGGCTCTGGGTCCCTCCCCTCGTGGCCGTGATCGCCGTCGCGGCCAGCGGTCTGGCCTTCGTCGACAATGGCCTGCGCCGGAGCCACCGTCACGCGCTGGTCCGCGTCGCCGATGCCTCGTGGAATGCCCGGATCCTGGTGGCCATCGGGGCCATCGTGCTCGCCGAGCTCGTCCTCGGCATCGTGGTGATGACCCTCAGTCGACGCTCGTTCGCTGGGTCGATGGCCCATGCCGAGGAGCGAGGCACTGTCGCCACCACCGGCGAGGTCGCCGAAGAGGTGACTGCGGCGCGCTCCTGGCTAGCCGAGGGTGGAACCGGGGTGATCTCCGGCGGCCACACCGCCGCCTCCCTCTCTCACCTCGATACCGGCTTCCTCGCCCAGCCAGGCGCCTCCGCCCTCGTGGTGCGCGAGCACCTCGGCCGGCTCGGCCTCCCTCCGGTCTTCGTCGTCCACTCCCAGGAATCGGTCATCGAGCTCGAGACCGGTGCCGACCTGCACGTCCGACTCCTGCTCAAGGACCGCGTCATCGCCTCTGAATCCCGGGTCGAGCGGCTGGTCGCCGGCGAGGCCGTCACCCTGCTTCCGGCTCCCGACCAAGGCGCACGCCAGGTGGCCTCCTGGCCCGCCGGCGGTGCCTGGCCGCCGCCGCCGGACCTCGCCGAGACCCAGCGCCACGTCCGACGGGTACGCCGGCTGGCCGCCGTCACCATCTTCCTCACTGGCCTGCTCGACCTCCTTGTGGCGGTGGTCCCACCCTTCCGAGCCCGCCTCCACCTCGTGCTCCAATACCTCCCGCTCGGCATCTCCCAGACGGCTGCGGCGGCCACCGTGATCATCGGTCTTGCCCTGGTCATGCTCTCGCGTGGGATCCTGCGCGGTCAGCGCCGGGCCTGGATCATCGCCGTCAGCGTCCTGGCCGTCTCGCTGGCCCTGCACATCGCCCACTCAGCCAATGTGGTGGCCTTCGTGCTCACCGCCCTGGTCCTCGGCCTCCTGCTGGTCGAGCGACGTCGATTCACCGGCACCACTGACCGCGGCTCGCTGCGCTCCGCCACCCCAACCATCCTCGTAGTGGTCGCCGTGGTGGTCGGTGCCGCCTTCGCCGGAGTCGAGCTATCGAACCTGACCGCTGGACGGCTCCCAGTCTGGCCCCTGGTCCTGCTGGCCGTGATCGAGCGACTCGTTGGCCTGTCGACCATCATCCTGCCCGAGAAGATTGACGACTTCGTCTATCCGGCACTCCTCACCGTTGGGGTCGGCGTCATCGCCACCGTCCTCTACCTCGCCACTCGGCCCGTGGTCGACCGAAGGCTGTCGAACCACCATCTGAGCGCCGAGCGACGCGCCGCCGAGCTGCGGGCCAGAGATATCGTCAAGCGCCACGGTCGAGGCACCCTCGACTACTTCGCCCTGCGCGACGACAAGCAGTTCTTCCTCTTCGGCGACTCGCTGGTGGCCTACGCCGTCTACGGCGGCATCGCCCTCGTCTCGCCGGACCCCATCGGCCCCGAGGCCGAGCGGGTCCAGGTCTTCTCCGCCTTCCGATCCTTCGCCGACAGCCACGGCTGGGGTCTCGCCGTCGTCGGCGCCGGGGAAGACTGGCTCCCGATCTATGCCGAGGGCGGGATGCGCTGGATCTACCTCGGCGACGAGGCCGTCGTCGATCTGACGACCTTCTCCCTTGAGGGCGGCAAGATGAAGGGGCTTCGCCAAGCCAACACCCGCATGGCCCGATATGGCTACACCGTCGAGTTCCTCGACCCCGCCACCATCGACCCGACGCGAGTTCCCGGCCTCGTGGCCATCATGGGTCTGTCGCGCACTGGGGAGGAGGAGCGAGGGTTCTCAATGATGCTCGGTCGCCTCTTCGACCCTCGCGACACCGGCCTGCTGCTGACGATCGTCTCCGACCCGGATGGCCGTCCCGCAGCCATGTGCCAGTTCGTGCCCTCGCCCGCCATCAACGGCTACTCGCTCGATCTGATGCGGCGCGACACCGGTGAGCACCCCAACGGCCTGCTCGACTACGCCCTGTGCCAGACCATCGAGCACCTTCGAGAGCAAGGGGCGAAGGGTCTCAGCCTCAATTTCGCAGCCTTCCGGTCCATTCTCGACGGCGAGAAGGGTGACGGAGTCACCCAACGGGTGGAGCGATGGGGCCTCCGACGGCTCTCATCGGTCCTGCCCATCGAGACCCTCTGGCGGTTCAACGAGAAGTACCTCCCCACCTGGCTCGCTCGCCACCTCGTCTACTCGTCACCCGAGCAGTTCGTCCCCACGGTGGCGGCAGCCATGAGGGCCGAGTCGCTGGCCGATATCCCGCTGCTCGGTCGATTCCTCGCCCAGGACCCCGCCAACCGACCCGGGATGCAGGTCCCAGCCGAGCTGCTCGAGGGCCGGCCCGTCGGGACGGACGAGACCACAGAGCCGCTCAGCGCTCCGTGATCCTCGCTTCGATGGCCATGGTCAGCAGGTCTGCCGACAACGGAGCCATCTCGAAGAACAGCGACGGCTCGGTCAGCTCGAGCTCAATCAGCACCGGTCCATCGGGGCTTGGAAGCAGGTCGACCCGGGCATAGAGCAGTGGACCCGGCATCCCAAGGTGAGCGAGGGCCGCCGCGAGGGCCGCTTCGGCTACGTGAAGCTCCTCGGTGCTCGGCGTCCGAGGACTGATGGCCTCGGCTCGGAACAGGCCGCTGCGATCCATCTCGTCGACCACCAACATGGCGCCCTTGGCAATGGCATGGCTGACCACACCATCGATGACGATGATCCCGGTCTCGTCGTCGACCTCGACCTGATCGAGGTACGGCTGGACCATGGCGACGGCTCCGCGATCCACCAGGCTTGCGAGGTGGGTCGCTGCCGCCTCGAGATTGTCGGCCGCGAAGCGAGCCGCCCCCATCGAACCCGCACCCACCGTCGGCTTGATCACGAACTGCTCGGCCTCGGGCACCACGAGATCATCCACGCAGCTGGCGAAGGTCGTCGGGACAACGGGAACGCCGGCGGCGGCCAGATCTGCCAGATAGTGCTTGTCGGTGTTCCACACCAGCACCTCGGCCGGGTTGGCCAGTCGCGGCACAGACCTCGCCCAGGCCACGAACTCCTCGAGTCGTTCGGTGTAATCCCAGGTCGATCGAACCACCACGAGATCGTGGTCGTCCCAATCAATACCCGGCGCATCCCACGCCACGAGGCGAGCATCGATGCCGCGTGTGGCGAGGGCAGCGGTGAGCAGGGAGCTGTCGTGCGCGTCGACGGCCTCGCCGGCACAGGTCGCGATGGCGACGAGGCTCATGCGGCTCAGTGGGTCAAGAAGTCGGCGGCGCTGTGCGCCATATCAAGCAGTGGCCCAGGCACGATGCCGAAGACCACAGTGGTGGCTGTGGCCACGAGCACGCCGACGACACCCATCGTGGGGATCTCGATCTGCTCGATGGCCGCTTCGGCGACGACCTCCTCGTCAGCCAAGAGCAGGGCACCGGTCGCCCGGACGGTGGCCGCCGACGCATCGGCCTCGCCCGAGGTGATGGCCTCGGCGTCACCCGTGCGCTCGCTGGCGGCCGGGGTGACGCAGATCACTGCGAGGCGGAGGTAGAAGTAGGCGGCGATGGCCGCGGTGACCATGGCGAGGATGGCCAAGGGCCAACTGCCGGCCTGCACGGCTGCGGTGACCACCCCAAACTTGGCCAGGAAGCCGGTGGTGAATGGAGCGCCAGCTTGGGCCAGCAGCAGGATCACGAAGGGGACACCAAGCAATGGCTGACGCCGAGCGATGCCCCGATAGCGCGACAGGTCATGCTCTCCATCGCCTTGTCCACCCATCATGGTGATGACCCCGAAGGTCCCCACCGTCATGATCGAGTAAGCGAAGAGGTAGTAGATGCTCGCACCCACGCCCGCCAGCGTGGCCGCCTCCACGCCGAGCAGGATGAAGCCGGTGTGATTGATCGAGGAGAACGCCAGCATGCGCTTGACATTGCGCTGGGGCAGGGCCGAAATGGCTCCGACCACCAACGAGGCAGCAGCGAGTGCGTAGACGATGGGCTGCCAGGTTGCGGTCTCGGTGCCGAAGGTGCTGAGCAGCACCCGCAGCAGACCGGCGAAGGCTCCGGCCTTGGCGACAGCTGCCATGTAGCCGGTGACCGGACTCGGGGCGCCCTGATAGACGTCGGGCGTCCAGAGATGGAATGGCACGGCGGCGACCTTGAAGGCGAACCCGACGAGCAGCAGGGCCATGCCCGCCACCAGCAGTCCCGTGTGGGTGGGCAGGTTCTTGGCCAGGAAGTCGCTGATCTGGCTCAGGTTGGTCGACCCGGTGGCTCCATAGGTCAGAGCGATGCCGTAGACGAACACCGCCGAGGCGAATCCACCGAGGAGGAAGTACTTGAGGGCTGCCTCTCCCGATTCCCCGCGCAGCGGGTTGAAGGCGGCCAGCACATAGAGGGCGATCGACAGGATCTCAAGGGCCAGGAAGATCACCACGAGGTCGTTGGCCTGGGCCATCATGATGGCCCCCGACGCCGAGGCGAGTGCCAGGACGTGGTACTCGGTGGAGGCGATGCCCTCACGCACGAGGTAGGCGTGACCGATCACGGTGGCGATCAGCAGAGTCGAGACGACCGTGATGGCCACGAAGGCGGCGAAGCTGTCCATAGAGATCGCCGAGGCGATCGTGACGCTCGCCCCGTGGGACTGCACATGGAACCACTCAACGATGCTGGCGATCAGCGCCGCTCCACCGGTGACGAGGGTCAGGCCGGTGGCCACGTCACGCTTGAGGCCGCCGCGCACCACTGATGCGGCGAGGAGCACGATGACCGCGCCGCCGAGCAAGATGAGCTCGGGAAGGATGGCGAGATAGTCCACCTTCGGCATGACCACATGGGCCGGGGCAGCAGCGAGGATCAGGGCGCTCATCGGTTCGCTCCCGGAATCGTGGTGGCGGTGCTTGAGGAGGCGGGAGAGGTCCTCGAACGCACGTCGATCGGTGCATGGGTGCACACCAGGCCCGGGGTGCAGTTCGACAGGCTCACCTGATCGACGATGCGGTTCACCGAGGGTTCAATCCGGTTGAGCACCGGCGAGGGGAAGACACCGAGGAAGATGATCAGGGCGATCAGCGGAGCGATCACCAAGCGCTCAGCGACGGTGAGGTCCCTGATGGCGGCATTCTCACCCTCGGCCTTGCCGTGGAAGACCCGCTGGTAGGCCCAGAGCAGGTACATGGCGGCGGCCACCACACCAAAGGTGGCGACCAGCGCCCACCAGCGGTGGACCAGGAACGTTCCGAGCAGCACCAAGTACTCGCTCACGAAGCCACTGAGGCCGGGGAGGCCGATCGAAGCCAGCATCACGATGGTGAAGATGGCCGCCATCACGGGGGCGGGGCCCTGGAGGCCGGTCAGCTCGGCGATCTTCGAGGTCCCCCGACGCGCCACCAACCATCCGATGAGCAGGAAGAAAGCGGCGGTGATGATTCCATGGTTGAGCATCAGCAGCACCGCCCCGGTCAGGGCCTGGGGCGTCAACGCGAACGTCCCCAGCACGATGAAGCCCACCTGGGCCACCGAGGAGTACGCCACCAGACGCTTGAGATCGCGGGTGGCGCACGCCACGATGGCCCCATAGAGGATGCCGATGGTGGCCAGGGTCAACAACACCGGAGCTGCGACCTTCGAGGCGTGCGGGACGAGCGTCAGGTCGAACCGCAAGATGCCATAGGTCCCGAGCTTGGCCAGCACGGCGGCGAGCACCACGGAGGCCCCGGTGGGAGCCTCGGCGTAGGCATCAGGCGACCAGGTGTGGAACGGGACGATCGGCGCCTTGATGGCGAAGGCGAAGGTCATGGCCACGAAGACCAGCATCCCCGCGGTTCCCGAGAGCTGTGTGCCTTGAAGGTCGAACAGCGAGAACGACAGGGCATGTCCTTGGCTGGCGTGCACGACGGCGACGTAGATGATGCCGACCAGGAGGAATCCCGAGCCGAAGAAGGTGTAGAGGAAGAACTTGGTCGCCGCTCCAGCCCGATTCGGGCCGCCCCAACCGGTGATGAGGAAGTACGACGGGATCAGCGTCAGCTCGAAGAACAAGAAGAACAAGATCAGGTCGAGGCTCACGAAGCTTCCGATGCAGCCGACCTCAAGCAGGAGCAACCAGGCCACGAAGGACTTGTTGCGACGCTCCTCGGAGGCGCCGAGGAGCACGATCGGGATCAGCAGGGCGGTGAGCAGGACCATGAAGAGCGAGATGCCATCGACCCCAGTCAGCCAGGAGATCCCCAGCGCCGACGCCCAGGAGTGCTGTGTCACGAACTGATAGCCGCCCGAATGAGCGTCGAAGGCGATGAGCATCGCCACGGCGATGCCGAGCGTGAGCAGCGAGGCGATCAGGCCGATCCAGCGGACCGCCTGGCGTGAGGCCGAGTGGAGCAGGGCCACGACGCCGGCGGCGATGGCCGGGACGAGCAGCAAGAGTGCCACATACGGGAATGAGCTATGGACGGTGGCCAGTGTCATCGAATCAGTGCACCCGGATCAGGAGGTAGAGGAGCAAGGCGGCGATGCCGGCTACGAGGACCAGTGCATACTGGCGGACTTGGCCCGTCTGGACCTTCCGGATGCCCTTGGCCGATCGGGTGGCCAGGCTGGCCACCCCATTGACGGCGCCATCGAGGATCTTGAGATCGACCACATTGAGGCAGAACTGCGAGAACCTCGTGAGAGGCCGGCCGATGAGCAGGTCATAGAAGTTGTCCCAGTACCAGACGTTGCGGAAGAAGCTCCGCTCGAGGTTTGGCCGTTCGGTCTTCTTCGACCAGATGATCCAGGCGATCACCACACCGGCCAGGGCGACCACGGCGTCGATGCCGCCGAGCAGATACAGCAGACCGACCGACTCGTGAGGCTCGTAGATCGTCGTGCGGAAGACCGGCTCAAGGAAGTGAGCCAGGGAGAGATCATGGGCCCATGGGAAGTCGATCACCGAGATGGCCAGCGATCCAATGGCCAGAACGACGAGCGGCAGGCGCATGGTCCAGGGCGACTCGTGCGGAGTGGCGATCGGGTGCTCTCCGTTGGGGCCTTCCTCGGAGAAGCGGGCCTTTCCGGTGAAGGTGAGGTAGAACAACCGGCTCATGTAGTACGCCGTCAGCAACGCCGTCACGAGGCCCAGCACCCACAGCGCCGGGTAGTGGCGATAGACGTTGTCGAGCACATCGCCCTTGGACCAGAACGAGGCGAACGGTGGCACGCCGGCGATCGACAGCCATCCGATCAGGAAGGCTCCAAAGGTCCAGGGCATCAATTTGCGCAGGGCGCCCATGCGCTTGATGTTCTGCTCGTGGTGGAGGCCGTGGATCACCGAGCCGGCCGAGAGGAACAGGAGGGCCTTGTAGAAGGCGTGGCAGACCATGAGGAAGACGGCGGCCACGTAGGCATTGGCGCCGACCGCCATGACCATGAAGCCGATCTGCGACACGGTCGAGAAGGCCAGAACCTTCTTGATGTCATCTTGGGCAGTGGCCACCGTGGCCGCCACGAATGCGGTGGTCGCGCCGATGATGGCGATCACGATCTCGGCGTTCGGGGCCAGGTGGAGCACCGGGTTCATCCGGCAGAGCAGGTAGACGCCGGCGGTGACCATGGTGGCTGCGTGGATCAGTGCCGAGACCGGAGTCGGTCCTTCCATGGCATCGGGAAGCCAGTTGAACAGCGGGATCTGGGCCGACTTGCCCGACGCGGCCAGCAGCAGGGCCAGCACGATCAGCGTCGCAGTCAGCGACGAGAAGGCCGAGGCGTGCGAGAAGATCGAGAGGTAGTCGAGTGTGCCGACGTTGGAGAAGATCAGGAACATCGCCAACAGGAGTCCGACATCACCCACTCGGTTGTAGATGAAGGCCTTCTTGCCAGCCGACGCTGCGGCGTCCTTGTCGAAATAGAACGACACCAGCCAGTAGGAGCAGACACCTACGCCCTCCCAGCCCACGAAGGTGAGCAGCAGGTTGTTGGCTAGGACCAGGACCAGCATCGAGGCCACGAAGAGGTTCAGGTAGATGAAGAACTTGGTGAAGTCCCGCTCTCCGTGCATGTATCCCATGGAGTACAGGTGGATAAGCGCCGAGATGAAGGTCACGAACAGCACCATCGTCACCGACAGCGGGTCGAGGAGGAACGAGACCTTGACCTGGAGCGACCCGACGGGGATCCAGGTAAACAGGCTCTGAGTCACCTCGCGGTTTGACTGGCCGAGCAGGGCAAAGAAGCTCCCTGCGGCCACCACGAAGGCACCCGCCACGGCTGTGGTTCCGATGATCCCGGCCGTCCGCTCGCTCATCCGGCGCCCGAAGGCCACAAGGATCAGGAACCCGACGAGCGGGAGCAGGGGCATCAGGTAGATCTGGTGCAGCACGGCGTCAGTCCCTCATCCCGGAAATGTCATCGGCCACGGCGGTGGACCGACGACGGAAGATCGCCACAACGATGCCCAAGCCGACGACGACCTCGGCTGCGGCCACGACGAGGACGAAGAACACCGCCGACTGCCCGGCGATGTCCCCGAGCATCCTCGAGAAAGTCACGAAACTCAGGTTGGCGGCATTGAGCATCAACTCAAGGCACATGAACATGATGAGCACATTGCGGCGGATCAGGAGACCGAGGGCGCCGATGCCGAAGAGCAGTGCCGACAAGATGAGATACCAGCTTCCCGGGATGCTCACGACGTCACCTCCTCATCTTGAGGGGCCCCGGTCGGAGCGAGGGAAGGAAGGACGGCATCGCTGGTCGCGGCTCCCGACCGACGAGCGAGGACCACCGCACCGACGACGGCGATGATCAGCAGGGCGGCCGTGGCCTCGAACGCGAACAGGTAGGTGGTGAAGACCGAGCGGCCAACCTCGCCGACATTCTGATATGGCCCGAAGGTCTTGCCGGTCACGTGATGGGGACCCACCGCCCATCCTGCCTCGATGCCGAGGGCGATGATCGAGATGACGGAGATGATCACCAACAACACTGCCAACGGTCGCTGGGCCACCAGTGGCTCGTCGTGGACGTCGTCGTTCTGGTCGACGCCGAGAAACATGATCACGAACAAGAACAGGACGACGATGGCCCCGGCGTAGACGATGATCTGCACGGCGGCGAGGAACTCCGCCTGCTGCTCGATGAACTCCACGGCCACCCCGAAGAGGGTCAGCACCATCGAAAGTGCCGAGTGCACCGGATTCTTGCAAGCAATGACCCCGATGCCTCCGGCCAAGATCATCAGGGCTCCGGCCACAAACACGGTGGTGTCGGGGATGGTGCGAGCCACAGTGACCATGAACAAATCGGTCACTTCGCCGCCTTCTTCGCAGCGCGCATCTCCGCAACCCGGTCCTTCATCGACGCCAGCTGGCGCTTGTGGCGCTCCTGATTCAACTTGGCCCGCCAGATCCGACCGCGCATCCCCTTGTGCTCAGCCGGGATCTCTGCGGTCAGCAGGTGCGACTCGAGCACATCGCGTAGCGCCTTGGTCCCCGTCGCGGCGTCATCGCCATGCCCTGACTGCCCGCCCTCGGAGGCCCGGATGCCCGCTCCGAGATCGGCGGACCACTGGACCTCGCCCTCGAAGTCGGCATTGCCGGCCGGTGCAGTCGCTCGC
>Ga0194055_10000849_pt1 | contig 24763 bp, 20 predicted proteins | sample SepL449m_MetaG_FD_155482 | JGI IMG/M metagenome (GOLD analysis project Ga0194055, IMG submission 155482) | Anoxic zone freshwater microbial communities from boreal shield lake in IISD Experimental Lakes Area, Ontario, Canada - Sep2016-L442-9m | ecosystem: Environmental > Aquatic > Freshwater >... | reverse complement strand
TCGAAATCCCTCCTTGATGCGTGTCTGTGGTCTTGTCAACAACCTTCAAACACCGGAAATCACCGAGGGATTTCGTCTTTTTTCACGTTCTTTCCGAACTCCGCTAAACAGGTTCGCTTACTTGAGGAATAGAGCAGGCGCCCGTCTGACAATTGAATCGGGCCGTGTGGGCTATTCACGGGAACGGGATAACGAACAGACCATGTGATACCACCATCCGTGGACCGGATCATCCAGGTCCCCAGTTCCCCTTGTCGTTGCTCGGGAGTGATCCGATGATGTGCGGCTCGCCATTCGCGCAGCTTCAGGTCTTCCCACGCGCCGGGCTGCCCCGCGGGGATTGCTTCCGCTTTGTCCAGCAGCGATTGATAAGCCAGGGACGTGAACGTTGTGATCAGGATCGACCCCTTGGCCGTTTCCAGGAGACCGGCATCGCGTTCGTCGATCGGTCCATCCAAAATGACCTGCGGCCAGCGCCATGTGGCACCATTGTCCTGCGATCGCATCAATTCGACTCGTCCAAAGGGACAGACGTGGGCCTCGCGACCACCAGACCAGACGAGTAACAGTTCACCATTCTTCCGACGGGCCAGCGTAGGCCAGCCATGATAGAGCGGCGGTTTCCAACTGATGAGCTTTGTGTCCAGGATCTTTGCCTTCAGCTCATCGGCATCACTCATTCGGCCCAAGGCAATCCCCGCAGTTGCGATTGTCGCAGCACGCAACAAATCCCGACGGTTCAGCATGGCGTTCATGGAAGCTTCTTTCCCGGTTTCGGCTGGTATCCCTTGGTCTTTTGCACACCCTTGGTGATGGCATTCTTTTGCATCTGCTTGCGCAGTTGCGGAAATTTCGATGCCGGCTTGCGAGCTCCGCCAGTGTTTGAACGACTCATTGGACATTCCTCACGGCCAGTAGAAAAAGCAAAGCAGTCTGTGCATATGCGCCTGATAATTTTGCTTGCGTATCAACAACCTGCCTGCGGGTGACCAGATACGGATGACAACACTGATGCTCAAGATCACGTTATTGACGTTAGAAATGGATAACAAAAATCAGGAGCAAGAGCGCTGGAGATTGTACCGGCCTACGATGGCTTGGGCTATCACAGTGAAATCGATTCAGTGTACATAATGGATTTGGAAGGACAGAAGATGGTCGAAGACTTGGTTCGCGCTATGTGACGATCGGCACAGCGATCTGGCTGGCGATCGGGGTGTAAAGGTCGGCCTGAGCCGAGTCGGTTTCGAGAGACAGGATCAGCGAATATTTTGCGGTTCGGTTCCATCGATTGAGACCAGGACGCTCTTTCCACCAGCCGGTGACAGGATAGACGGCAAGAACACCTGCAGCGGCAAGCTGGGCGGCAGTGCCGGTCCAGACGTCAGAGTGGATGGAACCTTTGGAACGCAGATTCGAACCGATTGTCCAGCTTCGATCGTCCGCTGAGTAATCGGCCTTCTCCTGGTCATCTTCCCATGCCGACTTTGTGATTCGCTGGAGAAACTCATTGTTGTCAATATCGGTTGGCCGCTTGATGTCGAAACGCAACCCGTGCGATTGGTATCGGTGTTTGTGTTTCCAGCCTCTACGTCCGGGACTTGGCTCAACGAAATACGAGAGAGTGACTCGCAGCCGAACCGTTTCGCTGCCCAACTGCTCAAGGACATCCTTCGGCCACGGAAGGTTGTGCAATCGCATGTCCTTGGTCTTGATATCTTTCTGGCCCTTGTCGCCGATAACCTGATCGAAGGGTTGGAGTGAATCCTGAATGATCAGCGTCGCGTTGTTTCCCGCGCTCCACAGTGCGCGGTTCAAGTCGGGGACACCGTAACCATAAACTCGGAGTCGGTTGTGCCGTCGGTCGTGAGGAAACTCGGCGATCATCGGGACTGTCCAGCGAGCCGAATGAATCAGGAGTCCTCGTACGGTTTCGGGAGAGAGGTTTGGGTAGCGAGACCCGATGATCGCCGCGTAACGAGCGGCCAGGGCAGTGGCCGCGCTGGTGTCGCCTGTCGTTATGAGCAATGCACCGGTGGGGCTTGTTCGCGTCGTCAACAACATCAGGTCATCAACGTAATCGGCACGACCGGTTGTCGGGTCGATGGCTTGGTTTCCCCCTTCCATCACGATGTCAGGCTTGATCGGCCATGATTTGTTTTCCCACACAATAGACGTTCTACTCGCCGGGCTGAGTTGTCCCGCGTTTGCGACAGTTTTCCAACTCGCATATTCGCTCGAACGAATTTTCGTCTTTTCGGTGTAGGCTCCGACGGACACGGCATTCCATGACTGTGCAGGGTCTTCCACACCATGAAGGTGATTTCGGCTTGGGTATTCGTGTCGGTCAGCATCCGGCGTGTTCCCAGCAGACACGATCATCAGCCGTGACGGTCGGCCCGCGTCTTCGGCACCGGAACAAATCTGGTCGAGAGCCGCAGACCACGACGATGGAAAACCTTCATCACGGCTATCGGCCGTCGTGATCGTCAGCGCGAACGCGCGCTGTTGCCGTTCCCGAGCAACGATTTCGATTCGATATACAGACTGCGCCGTTACGTCGCCATACAAGTCCGGATCGTGTTGACCATGGTCGGGGAGAATCTTCACCGACTCCAATCGGTGCTCTAGCGAAATCGTTTCCGTGGTGTTCAACAAATCTGTCAGGCAGCCATAGAGCGCCAAGCCCGCCATACCGGTTCCATGCTGCTGGGGATGACGGTCAGCGGCTGACCAAGTGGGATCAACCGCCAGCAAATGCTCTTCTGCAAGTGCCAGAGCCAAAAGTGGATGACCACGATTGACGCCAGTGTCCAGATGACAAACGGCGGGAGCATTGAGTGGCGGCGGCTGAATTCTCCGCAACGCCTCTTCAATGAATTCTGCCTGATCGCGTGGCGGCAGTGCGAGAAACTCGCCAGCGAGAATCTTGGCGGTTCGTAACTCAGCGAGGATTTCGAACAGGTTTTCAATAGCGAGCAACTGTGTGACCGAGGCTCGCACAAGAACGACTCGCCGGTCCGGGAATCGAAGCGATCGCTGCGACACCGTCGCGCCGACCGTCTTCGCACGCTGACAAAACACGTCAACGACATTGTACGAGTTACTGGCTTCGCACAGCCAAACTTCCCACGAATGCGACTGACTGTGCTCGCGAGGAAATTCACGGGAGTCCGTCCAAAATGATTCGAGTGCAGCCAGACGGATTTGACTGATACTTGCGACCAAATTGAAATTCGCGGGCGTGCCAGACTTCCTGTCCTTCGAGGAATCGGCAAACGCTTCAATCTTGCGGACAAACAATCCCATCTTGCCGCTTGGGACGAAGATGGTTGCGTGCATGACGCCCGTGGAGTCAATTCGAGAGTTCCGCAACTCGATGCCGCACCGTTCGGACTCCAGACTTTTCAATTGCAGTTCAAAATTCGGGTCGCTTTGGAATTCGATCACGATTCCGCTGGGCTCTTCGGCGGACGGCTTTGCAGCGAACTGCGCGGCGGCTTGTTGCTCAGCAGCGTTAATTTGCGAGACGAGCGAGTGGCTGTGCGGCACACGGTCGCGAGGCGGTACACGGAACTTCGAAGAGTCAACCGGCTTGGCATACGTGTAGCGCCTGACCGTGCCGGTCTCGCGAGGAAAAAGATGAGGCAGTTGATCCATGAATCATGTACTCACACCCTGACTGATTGCGGCGTTGCTCGTACGCTCGATACGCCGCCGATCCTGAAGCATGGCAATCAGCGATTGTGACTTCACCTGATCACGTTCATTGAGGATGCAGTCCTTAGCTGCGTCGTCGCAGGCTCGCGCAATCTCGGCGTGGCTGAGGCCCTCAGCGGCTTCGTGAATTTTCTTCCACACAGGTCGAGGTCCGAGAAATATGCGAAGTCGATTGCGAATCAATGCTGTGGTTTGCTCTGAGTCAGGCCGACCGTAACGGATCACATCGTCAAAGCGGCGAAATAGGGCTTCGTCGAGCATCGCCTCGTAGTTGGTCGCAGCGATGACAATGCTGTCCGAGTCATCCTGTTCCAGGAATTGCAGGAATGAATTTAACACGCGACGAATTTCGCCAACATCGTTCTTGGCTCCGCGATCCGTTCCAATCGCATCGAACTCATCGAAGAAATAGACTCCCTGAGTTTCAGCCATCGCGTCGAAAATCATTCGGAGTTTCGCGGCTGTCTCCCCCATGAACTTCGTGATGAGCCCGTGAAGCTGGACGGAGAAGAGCGGAAATTTGAGTTCGCCCGCTAATGCCGAAGCGGTCATTGTCTTTCCACACCCCGGCGGACCAACGAGCAACAGTTTGCGACGGGCGGAGTAACCATGTTCGCGCAATCGCGACTGACTGCGGTATTCGTGAAGAACGCGCTGTAACGCGGCTCCCGTCTCGCGGCTCAGCACCATCTCAGATAGGCGAGTTTGCGGATACGACGCGACGAGTATTGCCGCCAATTCACCGGTGGGACGCGCAATCGGAACGGCACCTCCCACCTTCCCGGCCGCTTGCTTGCGTTTGATGTCATCCACTAGATCGCGAAGCTGCTGAGCCAACTGACCTTTGCCACCGCGCGCGGCATCAGCGGCGATCTGTAGGGCCACGGAAGCAAAGTGCTCCCCGTTCCCTTCGCCGTAGCTCTTCAGCAGCGCTTTGACTTGTTCCGCGGTCGCCATTTCACACGTCGTTTTTCTGAGCCGGCTCCGATTGTTGGACTTTTCGTGTTTCCAACCATCTTACTGCCATTCTTTGGGCAAGTCAGTTGCAGCTGATGAATTTGCAGGGCTTTCGCGACCGTCGCGGATAGCGTTCACGGCCCCGCGGCAGCATTTTCCAGGCAGCTTACGGATGATTGCCGCCACTGAAGAACGACTCATTAGTGATTGCCCGCGGCCAGTAGAAAAAGCAGAATATTCCGTATGTTCGGACCTAACAGAGTTGCTGAGACGCTTTGAAATCGCCCGGGGTGCCTTGCCTGATACCGCGGCGCACCTGTCAGCAGACGATCCATCGACGTGAAACCTTCGGCCACTTTCCTCGCATGATTCACGCCACAACCATTCGATACAACAACAGGTTACAACCTTTTCTTACGGCATTCCACAAATTCTAAAAAAACGACAGCGATTTGGATTGACACCGATGCGGCCCTCGCCGATAATAATCCATACAAAGACAGTGGTATTTACCTGCGAGGAGATTCCGCCCTCGCTTGCAATTCTCATGCTGTGGCGCTGACTGGGAGTCCGGAGGCAGCCGCAGAGACCTCGGAGGTCTCTTTCATGTTCACTCCTGAATCTGTGCTTAGCACACGGATCGCCCACTCCCAGCAAGACTCGCCGTTGTTCCTGAAGGGACAACGCTGTTGTCAAACCTCGCCCACCTTAACACACGCGTTTCCTCGCTGTTGTTGATTCTGCGGCTCTACGTGTTGGCTGATGTCAACATTCCCGGCACGTAGGTTCCTGTTATCGCAGTCGTCGCGTTGAGCACAGCGTTCCTGCTCGCTCACTCGCGACAGTTGCAGCGGTCCTGGGGACCACTTCTTTCATCTGTCAGGCCTGCTTCGGGCAGAGCCTACGCATCGGTATTTCTTCCAGCAAATTGCAAGAGGTAATCATGAACACATCGAATGGGCGACGTCAAAGGCGAAGTCGCGGATTCACACTGATCGAACTCCTGGTCGTCATCGCCATCATCGCAGTTCTGATTGCGTTGCTGCTTCCAGCAGTCCAGCAGGCTCGCGAAGCTGCTCGAAGAACGCAATGCCGAAATAACCTCAAGCAGATTGGCTTGGCATTGCATAACTATCACGACCAATTCCAAGTTTTTCCTCCCGGCTGTGGTCTGTCATCGCAGTCGCCGGACCCAGGTTACTCGGTGGATCTGACGACAGCGAATCGCGCCGCGGCCTATGGTTGGGCCACATACATTCTGCCAAACCTGGATCAGTCGTCACTCTACAACGCGTTGAATGTCAGCAATCTGGAGTTGTGCCTGCTGATGCAACAGCCCGCTCTGAGACCGCTGAGTCAAACCTCCATTACTGCTTATCGGTGCCCCAGCGATGTTGCCCCAGCAACGAACAGCTCTCGAGCCTTTACGAATGCGATTTTTGCAGACACGTTTCCAGGTACCTCAAGCTATGCCGGGGTCCATGGAACCCGCTGGTCGCACGGGGTCGACTGGATTCAGAATCGAACGGACCCCTACGGGATTTTCTGGCCGGCCAGTCGCGTTGGCGTTCGTGACATTACGGATGGAACGAGTAACACACTCATGGTCGGTGAACGAAATTGGGATTACTTGTCAGCCGTCTGGATCGGTACTCGAAATTATACCGGCAATGGTGATGTCGGATTGCGGCAGATTGTCGGGATTACGAACTGGCAGATTAACTTGCCAGGAACGAATGCTCCGCGAGCGTTTCACAGTGCACACGTCGGTGGGACTCACTTCCTGCTGGCAGACGGCAGTGTCCGATTCGTCAGCCAGAATATTCACTTTGACAACACGTTGGCCATCCCAGGCAACCCACAGTCCATGGTCGGAACATACCAGCGGTTGGGAATGCGAAACGATGGACAGGTCATTGGTGATTACTAAGAACTCGTGAACCTCAAATATCCAGGTACTTGAAAGGAATAAAACGTGATCGGTGTCTCAACAATTCTTCAGCCGGCCAAGCTCTCGTTCCTCGCTGCAGCACTGCTGATCGGGTGCGGAAAGACTGACATTCCCCTCGCACAGGTCGAGGGAACCATCATCCTGGATGGCCAACCTCTGGCGAATGCCACGGTCGAATTTCAACCTGAAGGGGGAAAGGCGAAAGGGCGTCCGTCGATTGGTGAAACGGGGCCCGACGGAAAATACAAACTGCGGTTCTCGAAAGAAAAATGGGGGGCCGCTATCGGTCGTCATAAGGTCATGATCACGACCTTCTCGCCCGAGGGTGATGGGAAATTCCGGGACCGTGTTCCCGCAGTCTACAACTCACATACGACGCTGGTGCGCGAGGTCGAAAAGAACCAGAACTGGCTCGATTTCGATTTACAGTCGAATGCGGTCCCTGTACAGGCAACTGCCGGACGATAAATCTAAATATGTTCGACATGGGCAAATCAGAAGAGTGGTGCTGTGACAAGCGGCGTGCTGTGGATTTCGCTGAACTTCTGATTCCGCCCGTTCGAATTTCGTATTTCAGCTCAAATTCCGCTTTGATCCTGACGGGAAAAATGTTACCCAGATTGGGTCGATGACCTGCAATGAAGGATGAATGGAATCGCACGGCGATTCCGATCGAGTTGCGGAAGAACTCGATGATGTACAACTTCGACAAATGAAAGTGCTGATATGCGAGTCCATTCCCTGAGCCTGATGATCCTGTCGGCCGGGCTGTCGCTGTTCCCGGTGGAGTATGTCTCTGGTCAGGAGGCGGCGAAGCCAGACCCGGCAAAGCTGGAGTTCTTCGAAAAGAAGGTTCGGCCGCTGCTGGTCGACAACTGCTACAACTGCCACTCGGCCGACAACAAGGCCGCGGGGGGCTTGCGAGTCGATGATCATCGCGGACTGTTACAGGGAGGAGGACGTGGCAAGGCGATCGCGGTCGGCCTTCCTGAAGAAAGCTTGCTGATCAAGGCCGTCAGTCATACCGACGCAAAGCTCAAGATGCCGCCCAATAATCGGCTGGCTGACGAGCAGATCGATATCATCAAGCAATGGATCAAGGACGGTGCAGTCTGGCCGGCCCTCGAAGTCCCTGCAGAGTTGCACGCCAAACGGCCTGAATACGACCAACTGTTGAAAGAGCATTGGTCATGGCAGCCACTTCGAAATGTCAACACTCCAGCTGTTGCAGGCGACTGGTCGCGAGATGACATCGACAAATTCATCCAGGCGACGCTCGCCGAAAAGGGTTTGACTCCCGTTGAGGACTCAGACCGAGTCACGCTGCTGCGGCGAGTCACCTTCGATCTGACCGGGTTACCACCAACACCCAATGAAATACGCGACTTCGTTGCGGACAACTCGCCAAAAGCTTTCGAAACTGTCGTGGATCGACTGCTGCAATCCCCAGCATTCGGCGAACGCTGGGGACGTCATTGGCTGGATCTGGCGCGGTTTGGTGAATCCACCGGGTCGGCCCGTAATCTTCCCTATCCCCATGCCTGGCGCTATCGCGACTATGTGATCGACGCTTTCAACAAGGATAAGCCGTACGATCAATTCCTGAAGGAGCAAGTTGCCGGCGATTTGTTACCTGCCGAATCGGAACAACAGCGCAAGGAGCAACTGATCGCCACCGGTTTCCTGGCGATTGGCGTCAAGGACGTGAATCAGCGGTTCAAAGTCCGCTACATCATGGACAATATCGACGAGCAGATCGATACGGTCAGTCGATCGATCCTCGCCGTCACCGCGAGCTGCGCCCGGTGCCACGATCACAAGTTTGATCCGATCACCACAAACGAATACTACAGCCTGGCCGGGATTTTCCAGAGCACCGACGACTGCGCAGGGCTGCGAAACAGGATGGGGGGCGGCGGACTGGACTATTACGAGCCCAAGTTGCTGCTGGTTCTTTCTTCAAACGGTGTTGCTGATCCAAAGCAGGCGGAAAAAATCGAAGCGGCTCGAAAAGCGGCTGAAGATGCGAAGACGCAGTTTGAAGCGATCCGCGATTCTGCGGACGGTGACAAGCTGGCCCCCAATGGCCGGCCCATGCGGCAGGTCGCCCGGCAGAAATGGAATCGCCTGCAGGCCGAATATCTGGCTTTGACAGACCCTTCGGCCTCGGGCGAAGTGGCGATGGGGGTGCGGGATGCTGCGGTGATTGGAGATACCGAGATTCGCATTCGTGGCGAAGCGGAAAAGCTGGGACCTGTGGTTCCCCGTGGATTCCTGAATGTCGTGAAACTCGAAGGACAGCCCGTTATTCCGGCGGACAAGAGTGGACGACTGGAACTGGCACAGTGGCTGACCGATCCCCGCAATCCATTGACTTCACGCGTGGTCGTCAACCGGCTATGGCATCATTTGTTCGGAGCGGGCCTGGTGACGAGTGTCGATAATTTTGGTGTGACGGGCGATAAGCCTTCGCATCCCGAACTGCTTGACTACCTGGCGAATCAGTTCATTCAAGATGGCTGGTCAACCAAGCGAATGATTCGCCGCCTGGTTCTGACGCGAGCCTACGGACTCGGTTCATCGGCGACGGAACAACATCTGACGACCGACCCTGCTAACCGGTTCGTCTGGCGACATAGCCCGCGGCGTCTGGAAGCTGAAGAGCTTCGCGATGCGACACTGGCCGCCACCGGGCGACTGGACCGGTCGCGGCCCAAGGGCTCAGCAGCAGCCGATTTGAAGGTCATCGAGTTGCGTAACAATGGTCCGGAATCACAGCACTTGCAGGAAGTCGGGCGAGCCAGCCGGTCACGCAGCGTCTATCTGCCATTACTGCGGACGCTGGTTCCAGCCTCACTGGAGGTCTTCGATTTTGCGGATCAGGGATTGGTGACGGGAAGTCGTGAAACGACCACGGTACCTACTCAGGCTCTGTATCTTTTGAATGATCCGTTCGTTCGACGGAACTCGCTCGCTTTGGCGGAATCATTACTGGCCTCGAACGAACAGACGGATTGCGATCGGGTGGAAACCGCTTATCTGGCAACACTGGGACGATTCCCCTCGTCCAGTGAAATCGAACGGGCTCAGTTCTTCCTGTCGGACTATCAGTCACTCGCCAGCGATTTGCTGGCTCAGGATTTCGTAGCAGTCGCCAAACGCGAAGCGGAAGAAAAAGCCGCAGCCCAGGCTCCCGCCGATGCATCACAGCCGACGAATCAGGGAACGCCGGCGAAAGCCACCAACGCGAACGGATTGGCAGCAGCACAGCAGGCGGCGGCGCAGGTTGTAAATGCGGATGACGTTGAACAGACGGAAGCCGTTGTGAAAATGGAAACGATTCATGCTCGTGATGCACGATCAGCAGCTTGGGCCGCGTTTGTACAAGCTCTGATTGGCTCAGGAGATTTTCGCTACGTCCGTTAGTTGATCATTCCGTAATGACCGAGTTGTGACCAGACAAAACTCAATTCATACCGCACCACAAATAAAGGAGTTCACAAATGTCGGATTTCCCCATTCAACATGGCGATCAGTTCTCGCCTTCTCGTCGCAGTCTCTTGAAGACTGCTGGCACCGGCTTTGGCTACCTGGCACTGGCGGGAATGCTCGGGATGCAGAACAAGAAAGCAGCGGCCGAGTCTCGTGTGGAAGCCCCGCTGGCTCCAAAACTGCAGCAACTGGCTGCCAAGGCCAAGCGGATCATCTTCCTGTTCATGGAAGGGGCGATGTCGCACGTTGACACCTTCGACTATAAGCCTCGCCTGCAGGAGAGTGACGGCAAGCCAGGTCAAGGGGGCGGCAAGCTGGTTGCCTCCAAATTCAAGTTCAGCCAGCATGGTCAGACGGGAACGTGGGTCTCTGAGTTGTATCAGCATGTGGCCAAGCATGTTGACCAACTCTGCTTCATCCGTGGTCTGCACACAGATACCCCGGCACATCCGCAGGCGGTCATTCAACTGCATACCGGCGCCCGCGTCGCATCGCTGACACGTCCTTCCATGGGAGCCTGGCTGCTGTACGGCCTGGGGACCGAGAATCAGGATCTGCCCGGTTACATCACGATCAATCCATCGCCCAATTTTGGTGGGGCAGTGAACTACGGCAGCGCTTTTCTGCCAGCTCATTTCCAGGGGACGCGGATCAACGATTCAGGCTTTTTGCCAAACCTAAAAGCAGAAGTCGCCTCGCCACTTCAGCGTCGGCAGATCGAACTGGTCCAGGAAATGAACCGTGACCTGCGTGCTGTTCCAGGTGCCCCCAGTGAAATCGATGGCGTCATCGAATCGTACGAACTGGCGTTCCGGATGCAGGGCAAGGTTCCAGAACTGCTGGATATTTCCAAGGAGCCGCAATCCGTCCTGGATGCCTACGGAGTCAAGCCAGGTCCCGCCGGAAGTTTTGCCCGTCAATGTGTTCTCGCCAGACGGTTGAGCGAAGCGGGAGTGCGGTTTGTTCAGATTCGCCAGGGTGGCTGGGACCACCACAATAACCTCAATAAGGGATTGATTGCGAATTCGGCGGCGACGGATCAACCGACGGCCGCACTGCTGGCAGATCTGGAACAGCGCGGTTTGCTCGACGAAACTCTGGTGCTCTTCGGTAGCGAGTTCGGACGACTCCCTACCGCACAAGGCCCCGATGGTCGTGACCATAACATTACCGGCTACCCCATGTGGCTGGCGGGTGCTGGCGTGAAGCCGGGTTTCTCATACGGAGCGACAGACGAGTACGGAACACATGCAGTCGAAGGCCGGATGCACACGATGGACCTGCATGCGACATTGCTGGCGCTGATGGGACTCGATCACGAATCGCTCACCTATCGATATGCTGGCAGAGATTTCCGTTTGACGGATGTCGGGGGGAACGTCGTTCGAGAAATCATGGCCTGACTTTTAATCCTTCCAATCGAAACCAAAGCAGACGTCACAGCTCGTGAGTACTTCAATTTCTGGATGAATTGTCATGAATACAAATGTCTTGGGCAACATTGAATCGACAGGGTTAAGAATCCATTCAAACTGGATCGAAGATTGCCTGGAGACTCCGGTCGAGCAATGCCCGACACGAATTCACTCGTTGATTTCAATATCGATTGTCGGCTGGCTGATCGCCGGGGGCGGGATCAGCATGGCGATGTGGGGATTCATTTCGCTCATTCGTGTTTAGACGACGTTGCTACAGCAATTTTTTCGGGAGGCTTGATCATGTCATTGCAGCATCCGGTTGATCACAGGGCGGTCAGTACGTCGGAGGTCACGGACGCAGGGGAACAAGCATCGATTCTGATCACACAAATCCGCGAAGCACTGCAGGGATTGAGGAACGGTCAGATCACGATCTCGGTTCACAATGGCGAGGTGACAATGATCGACCGGATTCTGCGAAAGCGGCACTACCGATCCCGCTCGACTTCGTGAGAAGCGAGGCGGTCAGAAACTATAGATCCACCCGCATTGCCTGTTCCCAGCGGTGGAATCCCAGTTTTTCGTAGAAGGGTGCGACATCGTCTTCGCAGTCCAGGATTACTTTATAACATCCTGCGTCGCGACAGACCTGCAGCAGATGGTTGATGATCGCGGCACCGATGCCGTGGTGCTGATACGCGACGTGCACCGCGACATCTTCAATATGACCGACAATCCCGCCGTTATGGATGAATTTCGGTTCAATCATCAGCGATGCGGTCCCGGCGACCCGGTTGTCGATCAAGGCGACATAGGTCTTGACGCGTGACCGCATCCGCCGCCGGAAAATTTCCAGCGCTTGTTCGTCGGTCAGTTCGGCTGGCTTCAGAGCCCCCAGCGCGGTCAGGAATCCACGACGCAAATCCGTGGCGTCCATTAACCGAATCGTGAGCGAGGGTGTGGGGGCATCGTTCGACATGCTGCAACGAGTGTTCGCTGTTAAAGCCGTCGAGTCAAGCTGTGTGTGATTCCAAACGAGTCCGAACGGGTCACATTGGCACGTTCCGATGATGAAGACTACGCCATCCATAAGTCTTGCCTGAATTGCCCAGTGTGGGATATCCGCTTGGAGAGCATCCTTCCATCGACAGAGTAAAAAATCGCGGATCGGCCATGCAATCAATTCGCGGTGGCTCGGAATCGACAAACTGTCGGAGCAGGATTCTCGGTGAAATTCCGTGGGGTGCTGGTTCGGCCCGACAAAAATTGCTATTTTCGCCTCGCAGTGCTCCGTCGTTGTTTTGGGTTGATTCCGAATGGTTTCCGGACATCGGGAGCTTTCAAAAGGATCTATGGGCATGAATCTTGACGCGTTGCGTAATCTGATCGTCGGTGGCCAACTGTTGAGTGCCGAGCGACTTGGGGAATTTGTCACATCGTGGCTGGATGGCGGTCGGTCGCCGGACGAGGGATCCGAGTTTGTGGAATGGCTCGTAGAACTGCGGGCACTGACGGAGTTTCAGGGCGAAGCTCTGCTGGCTGGTTTCGCTGGCCCCTACCTGCTGGGCCCCTACCGCGTCACGGGGCATATCGCTGCAGGACGGCTGGGTGACGTCTATCACGCTGAACAGATCGAGTTTCATCAGCCGGTCAGCTTGAAGATCTTCCCGTCGTCGTTGAGCAAAGACCCCGAATTGACCGCCCGCCTGGGCCGCGAAGCGCGAGTCTCGTTGCAGGTCGACAGTCCCTACGTCGTCAAAACCTATCAGGTAGGACGAGTAGGTCAGATCCCGTTTATCGCGTTGGAATCACTTCAGGGTGAAACTCTCCAGCAACGTCTGGAACGAGAAGGACGGCTCCCCTACCTGGAAGCTTGCCAACTCATCCAGCAGGCCGCGACTGGACTGGCATACATACATTCGCAGGAAATCATTCACCGTGACATTTGTCCTGCCAGCCTGTGGGTGACCACTCACGGTCTCGTCAAGATCATGGAATTCGGCGCGGCACGCGATGCGTTGTCGTACATTGATTCTGTGAGTGGCGAAGATGACCTGACCTACAACCAGACCCCGGACGAAGTGCTGGGTCACTATGCGTACATGTCCGCTCAGCAGGCGGAAAACCCTCACGCGGCAGATATTTCCAGTGACCTGTACAGCCTGGGTTGTACGTTCTATCACCTTTTGACGGGGCAGGTTCCCTTTGACGAAAAGAACCCAGTCCGACAAATGCTGCGCCACGCCAGCGAGCCACCCCGTCCGTTGTCCGACTTCGATTCCACCATCCCCCCGATTGTTCAGGATGTCGTCTCGTACCTGCTGGCCAAGCGTCCTGAGGATCGATACGGATCGGCCGAAGAACTGGCGAGTGTGCTCGCGACGATTATTCCAATTGCCGCAATCCCCGAAGGACCAGCCGTCGCTCCTGACTTCCTGGAATGGGTGACCAGTGTGGATGACGGTGATTTCGGAGTCACTGTTCATGAACCAGAAGACCCGGATCTGCAGCAGTTCGTTTCATGGCTGTCTGACCATAACGAGACCTGACCACACGTTTTTTGATTTTCTCGCAGGTCTGCCTGACTGTCGTGATCTGCTCACACAAAAAATGACGCCTGCAAGTTTCCGGAGGCTTCCCGTGCACCTGATTACAGCTTCGCTGTTTGCTTCGCTACTTCTGACGTCTTCTGTCCTGGCGCAGGCGACGCCCTCGCCCGAGGAAAAATACGAACTCGGTCCTGATTCAAAACCGGTTGCGGGGGTCCCTGAAGGAAAAGTGACTCGCCATTCCTGGACAAGCAAGATCTTCGACACCACGGTTCGCGACTACTACGTTTACGTCCCTGCAAAGTATGATCCGGCTCAGCCAACGGCCGTGATGGTCTTTCAGGATGGTCATGCGTACGTCAACGCGAAGGGGGAATACCGTGTCCCGGTTGTGTTTGACAACCTGATGGCCCGCGGCGAACTTCCTCCAATCATCGGGATCTTCATTGACCCCGGTCATCGCGGTGAATCACTTCCTCCCATTCGCTGGCAGGCCAACAACCGCAGTTTTGAATACGACACTCTCAGCGATCAATATGCTCGATTCCTGCTGGAGGAGATCCTGCCTGAGGTCGGGAAGAGCTACAACCTGACTACAGATCCGGATCGTCGTGCCATTTGCGGAGCATCGTCTGGCGGAATCTGTGCATGGACCGCGGCGTGGGAACGTCCCGATCAGTTCCGGAAGGTTTTGAGTCATATCGGCAGTTTCACCAACATTCGAGGAGGCCATGTTTACCCGTCGCTGATTCGCAAGACCGAACGCAAGCCGATCCGCGTCTACTTGCAGGACGGGGATCATGACGTCAACAACGAGCATGGAAACTGGTGGCTGGCCAATCTGGAAATGGAATCGGCACTCAAGTTTTCCAAGTATGACGTCAAGACAGTCTGGGGGCACGGTGCTCATAACGGCAACCACGGCGGAGCAGTCTTGCCGGAAGCCTTGAAATGGCTGTGGGCAACTCGCTGACAACTTGGTTTCATGCTTCCGTCAGCAGAGCGGATCAGAACTGACGATTACCCTAGTCCCGATCGACCGGACTGTGCTAGAATCCGAATGATCGTCAGTGTCGGAATTCTTTGAACTTCGTGCTGACTGATCGATTTTCAGCCAGATTCCATCTGCAATCGTGGGTTAAGGAGCAGTGCGTGTTGCGCGATCCTGAATCTGCGACGAAAGCTTGCCGCATGTCGCTTTCCAGTCCGTCGCCGCATCCCAGGCCGTGGGACGAGAAGAATTCCTTTATTGCCGGCATTCTCGCCTATCTGGTGCCAGGCGCAGGACATCTCTTTCAAGGTCGGACGGCGAAAGGTTTGATTTACCTCTTCAGTATTCTGGGCCTGTTCTTCTGGGGACAGAGGATGGGTGAAGGTATGGTCGTGTACAACCTGCCCGAAAAGGGGAGTGTTCTGAAATACGTATCGCTCAGCTATGCGGCTCAATTGGGAGCAGGCGTGAGTGCCCTTCCTGCCTTCCTGCAAAATCGACGTGCGGCAAACCCCGCCAATCACACGATCCGGCATCCATCCCGTCCATTGATTGAAAACTTCGAAGGACGCTTGGTTCCCACTGACAACGATGCCGAAGGAGTCCTCGTTGGCACGATCCGGGTGGAACCTGTCGAAGGAGGCGAATTCCGCGGGACGTTTGAAGGAACGATGGACGGCAAACCGGCAAAGCTGGCACTGGGAGGTTCCTCATTTGAACTCGCTCCGGCAATCAAGGCTGGTTTTCGACGCAAGGTCACGTGTGGACTTGAAAATAGCGCCGCGGCGTTTCCGATCAAGGTCATCGAAGGGACGATTCCAAGGCCATTTGTTGATGCCTACGCATCGCCTCCCGATGCAGACCAACTTCAGGAGATCAACGGTCGACTGGGGAAGACCTACGAACTTGCCATGGTCTTCACCTGGATCGCCGGACTGCTAAACGTCCTCGCGATCTGGGACTGTGTACTTGGTCCTGCCTATGGGTTTGGTGATGAGCATCTCAAAGCCAAGCCGACAGAAGTTTCGAACGCGTCACAGGCTCCGAAGCCTGCAACGACACCGGTGACCACGACGTCGGCCCCGTCGGTTCCGACTGTGCCACCCGTGGCGGCCAGCGCCCCGCCAACGCACAGTGACGGACCGCCTCCCAAATCGTCCATATGATGCGACTGTCCATTTCGACCATCAGAATCTGGTCTACGGGGTCTTTCGATGTTTGACACCTTGTTGCTCGCTCAAGTTAACGTCACTTGGCACATGGTCCCATTGGCCCTCGCCATCAGCCTGGTCTACAGCGCCAGCCGATACGAACTTCCCGAATACATCCTCGTTCGAGCCTTGCGGCTGTTTCTGCAAATCCTGGGGTTCATGGGTGGAGCATTCCTGGTCCTGTGGGTCCTGACCTACGGGCTGTAACTGGGTTTGAGTGTCATCCACTCAGCCGTCGTCGAATGGTAACTCGACGCGCATTCAGGAACTCACCCGATCAATCGGGGGTAGATTTACTGAGACGAACGGTCGTTTGCAAACAGGATATAGGTGCTGACCAGCAGCGCCCACACGGGAAATAGCAGTGCGACCCATGCTGTCGTGGTAATGAACAGCAGCAGGACCAGGCCACCGGTGAAGCCAGCAAATGAGACCCACCGCACGAAGACCCCCGTCCGTAATCCAATAGTGGATGTCACAAACATGAACACCGCGGCCATGCGCATGCCGAAAGTTGTTATCAGAGCGTACGCAACCCCGCGCCCAAAGCGATAAGTCTCACTCTGGGAAGGAATCTCGGAGGCGAACGTATCCAGCAGGACTCGTGCGACTGCGACCGAAGCGAACAGCATGGCGACGTGCAGGAATCCGCTACCGAGAAACACTGTTGCAAAGAACTTGTCTTCAAGCAGTCCGATATGGTTCCGCAGAACGGCCATGAACCACAGAAACGCGATTCCAGTAAAAGGAACAAGGTTCAGGGCGATTGAGACCCAGTAGCGGCGGGCCGGATCTGTCATCCAGACACCGGGATCACGTGGATCAGCCGGGACCGAAAGGCGGACAAGGATCAGCGTGATGATATACATCAACGAAAAAGCGATCCCGCTGATGGCGACACCTCGTGGAGGTGCTGTTGGTCGAAGTGGTTCCGTCGGAATAGTTTTCATAATTCAAACCGATGGTAACGCCGCTGAATCTCGCAGCAGGAAAACGCAAGCTTGCGATGGAGTCAGATCGAGGAACAGCCCGCGTCCAAGCAGATCGTCACCATTCCATTCGTAGCTCGCCGAACTGAGTTGATCCTGCAATTGCCATTTCTTCCCGGCGAGTTCCGCGAACGGCAACCGAACATGACACTGGCTTTGATGCGACGCATAGTTCACGGCAACAACAATGACCTCGCATTGAATCCCTTTCCAGGCAAAGACCAGGATGCAATCGTGTGTCCAGTTCCAGTCCCACGCTGCGTCACAGTCGAGCAATTGCCATTCACCATTCTTGACCGCTGGACGACGCAGAACGGTCAACAATCGATCATAAAACTGCTTCAGATCCTCATCGACGCGTTCCACGGGCCCGCGTATGAGGTGTGGTGAGATCCGCTTCTGACGTCCTTCGAGCTGACCCTGGTGAAAGAAGCAGAGACCCGGAGAGAGATACGAGAGGACGGCCGCAGCGTGATGGACTTCCGGCGAAAAGACGGCTGCGGCGCGCGGTTCATCGTGGTTTTCCAGAAACCGGGCCAGTTTGTCCTGATAATCAAGTCCGGCACGTAGATGATCGCGCACGGTCCGTGCGTTTCCCTCACGGAGTCGATCATACAGGCGTTTGTCGTAGGCGTAATCGAACCCCTGCTGCTGCAGTGTCCATTCCATGTCCCAATAGACTTCGGCCATGAACAGAAACTGAGGATAGGATTCGCGCACGCGTCCCGTCGCATCTGGCCAGAAAAGAGGAGCCCGCTGTCCCCACGTTCGTTCGAAGATTTCTGGCAACACCAGCATTGCCATGTCGCAGCGAACTCCATCGCACTGACCAGCAATTCTACACAGTTCGACGATCATTGCTGTCTGAGTTGCAGGGTTGGCGTAATTCAATTGCAGCGTGTCGGGCCAACCCGAAAAGTAAGGATCGCGACCGTAGGCCAGCAGCAGGTCACCGTTCTGACGTTTCACCCATGTGTAATTCTGCGGGGAACGAGCGAGATCCAGTTCCGTTCCACTCACAAAGTACTCCGGGTGCTCTTCCACCCAGTGGTGATCCAGTCCCATATGATTCGGGACGAAATCGAGCATTAGTTTCAACCCGCGCTGGCGAAGTCGCTCGCGCAGGCGGGCCAATGCCTGATCTCCGCCGAGTTTCGTATGCACGGTGTAGCCCGTGATTGCAAATCCAGACCCTGCGATGTCTTCCTCGCGCAGGTCAGGCAAGGTCTGTTCAAATTCGTGTCGCCAGTCGGGATGACTGCGAGACACCTGCTGCGCACCTGGACCGGTCTGCCAGACACTCAACAGCCAGACCCAGTCAAAGCCCATGTCAACCAGATGATCGAGTTCAATGTCGGGAATATCATCCAGCGTCGCAGGTCTCCCAAGTCCTTCAGAGAGCTCTGTCAACCAGACACGTGTATTGATCCGGTAGAGCATCGGATACCGAGGTGTCATCATCGATTTTTGTCCCTGTAGTACACCGGGGAGTCAACGTGACATTTCGTTAAAAGATTGTCGTTGTCCTCCGCGCTCCGTATCAAAATGACTCCTCATCGTGCGAAGAAGCTTGCGAATGCGGACACACAGACGTGACGGGCGCAAAGTTTCTGCTAATAACCTGCAGTCACAGCCGCTGGTGCACTGATGACCGGAAGATTGAGACGGCGGCGACATTCATCCAGGATGTCCTTTGTTCGGCTGGCGCCGCAGCGGGTGACACCCAGTTCACGAACTGCGATCAAACCATCGAGGTCGCGAACCCCCCCGGCCGCTTTGACCTGAACGTCTACCGCCGAATTCTTTCGCATCAGACGCAGGTCATCGTGAGTCGCCCCGCCGGTTCCGTATCCGGTCGAGGTCTTCACCCAGTCGGCTTTCAGGTCCGAACAGATCTGGCAGAGCTGAATCTTGTGCTCATCCTTCAGATAGCAGTTTTCAAATATGACCTTCACCTTTTGACCAGCAGCGTGAGCCACATCAATCACAGCCTTGATGTCGGCTCGCACGTAATCCCAGTTGCCACTCAGGACCTGACTGATGTTGACCACCATGTCGAGTTCTTCGCAGCCGTCGGCAATTGCCTGTTCTGCTTCCGCTTTCTTGATGGCGGTCATATGCCCACCATGCGGGAAACCGATTGTCGTACTCGCCTTGACCGTGCTGCCACGCAGCATGTCGGCACAGCGTTTCAATGCGTACGGCAATATACAGACGCTGGCAACGTCGTAAGCCAACGCCAGCTTGCACCCCGCTTCGAGATCCGCTGCCGTCAGCGTGGGGTTGAGGAGTGAGTGATCGATCATCTTGGCAATATCGGAGTAAGTGTAATCCACGAGTCATTCCTTAAGGCGAAGCCTGTCGACTTCATAAGTCGAAATCAGTTTTCAACGTTGAATGGTGATGATCGAGCGAGAGCTATCGCCCCCAGAATGCCAGCCTGATCACCGAGGAGCGAGTGTTCGACTCGGATGGAGTCCGTCGGAAACATCCCGACTCGTTCACGGATGACATTTCGGACTTCGTCGAGCAGGATCTCGCCGAGCGCCGAAACACCGCCGCCGAATACTATCATTTCGGGATGCAGAATCGTAACAAGGTTGGCGGCTGCGATCCCCAAATACTGGCACGCCCGTACGAGAGCTTCGCGAACGCGATCGTCTCCGGCAACTGCGGCGGCAAGCATTTCACGCGGCGAGATCCGATCGGTCTGTCCTGCGACCTGCAAATGCAGTTGCGGAGCCAGTCCCGCCAGCATCAAACGGACACCTTCGGCCGTGATCGCCGGACCACTCGCCAAGGCTTCAAGGCAACCCCGATTGCCGCAGCCACATCGCGGACCATCGGGAATAATCGTTTGATGTCCCAGTTCACCGGCCGCTCCCAGGGAACCGAGACGCAATTGTCCATCAATCGCGACTCCGCCGCCTACCCCGGTCCCGATCGCAAAGAAGGCCATCGTCACACGTGGATGATCTTTACCGTGACCGAACCGAAGTTCACCGAGCAGGGCTGTGCGAACATCATTGAGCAGCCGTACGGGACAGCCCAGACGCTCGCCAAGCATCGCCGCCACCGGAACATCGCGCCATTGGGTTGGCAGGTTTGGCAGAAATCGGGTGGTCCCTGTGGCGACGTCCACCAGTCCGGGAACTCCCATCCCGAGTCCTAGCAAAGATCCCTGTCCCGCTTCTGTGACCAGTCGCGTCACAAGGATGGCGATCCGCTCAATCACATCAGTCGGCCCGGCATACGAATCTGTGGGAATCGATTCTCGAGCGAGAATCGTTCCAGCTTCGTTTGCCAGGCCCACCTTGATTGAGGTGCCGCCGAGATCCACGCCTGCCAGCAATCCACTCATGTTGCCCGCCGGGAGAGTTAGCGAAAGCGCGGACAAGTTTCAGCGGCAGACAAGCCACGGAAGTGGTTCGCCCGCTTTTGGCAGCTTGACCAGTTCGACGCCGATCACCGATGGATGTTTTCCGACTTCTGCCAACGTCGCGGCATCGGGTTCGTTATCCAGATTCAGAACGGCGATCGCATCACCACCCGGTTCGTTCCGTTCACGTCCCAGAGCCATGTGAGCGATGTTTACGTTGTGCTCACCACAGGCAGTACCGATATAGCCAATGACGCCGGGGCGATCGACATGGCGATAGAGCAGCAGCAGGCCATCAAGGTACGCGTCCAGATGGAACTGATCGAGTCGCACGAGTCGCAGGAACTGCTTTCCGAAGATCGTACCAGCGGCGGTAATTTCGCCGTTATCCGTAATAATCGTCGCGGAAACGAGTGTCGAGAAATCGCCTGTCTCGTTTGACATCTCTTCCTTGATTTCGATCCCGCGTTCTTTGGCGAGCAGATCGGCATTGACGATGTTGACGTCGTCCGCCATCGCATTCGAAAGCAAACCAGAGGCGAACGCACTGGCGATCAGTTGTGTCTTCATCAGGGCTGCTTCGCCCCGGAAGTTCAGTGTCGCTTTGCGAACGCCGCCACCCTTGTTGAGTTGAGCCAGCAGCAGGCCGAGTCGTCGCCCCAGATCCAGATACGGCTGAATCACGGCCATTTCCGACGACGAGATCGGAACCATGTTCATCGCATGGCGAACTTCGTTTCGAACCAGGAAGCCCGAGATGATTTCCGCCGCTTCCAGCGACACCATTTCCTGAGCTTCCTCGGTTGAGGCCCCCAGATGTGGCGTTGCCAGAACACTCGGATGCTGAACCAGTGTCCAGTCCTTGGGAGGCTCTTCGACAAATACATCCAGGGCGGCCGCAGCCACATGACCTGACTGCAATGCGGCCAGCAAAGCCACTTCGTCAATGATCCCGCCGCGAGCCCCGTTGATCAGCCGCACACCCTTCTTCATCCGGGAAATACGTTCTGCGTTGATCAGACCTTCTGTTTCCGGGGTCATCGGCGTGTGAACTGTCAGAAAATCGCACTTGCCGACCAGATCGTCGATGTCGCGATAGAGTTCAATTCCTTCGTTCTTCGCCCGCTCTTCCGACAGGAACGGGTCGTAGCCGAGGACTTTCATTTCGAATGCCAGGCAGCGGCGTGCGACCGTCAGACCAATTCGCCCCAGTCCAATCACGGCGATCGCTTTACCGGCCAGTTGCGTTCCGGTGAAACTCTTCTTGTCCCACTTTCCAGCCTTCATCGAAGCGCAGGCGGGAGCAATATTGCGTGCCATCGACAGCAGCAAGGCCATCGCCTGCTCAGCCGTCGATGTCGTATTTCCTGCAGGGGTGTTCATGACCACGATCCCCTCGCGCGTCGCCGCGGGAAGATCGATGTTGTCGACACCGACACCGGCGCGAACGATCACCTTCAGGCGAGGTTGATCTTTCAGCACGTCGGGGGTCAGACGCGTGGCACTTCGAATGATGATACCGTCGGCTTCTTTCAGGTATTCACGAACCTGCTCAGGGGTATGCTTCCCGCTGCGAACATCGACTTCGATGCCGGGGGTCTGTTGCAGCAGAGCCAGTGCGGATTTGGACAAATCGTCGGTAATGAGAACTCGGTACATGGTGGATTGACTGATTGACACCTGAAAGTAAAAAACAAACGCTCCGGTCCGACGACCGAGCCCGACTTTTCGAGCCCAAAGCATACGCGGCAACCGCGTAGGGGCCAAGCGTGGCTTGAGTTTCGACCCTCAAACCATCAGAAACGACTGTTGGGTAGCCTCACGCATCCTCTTCGAGAACCGAAATAATCTTCTGGAGATTGTTCTCCACCACCTGCGGACTGTTGGCATAGGTGGCTTCCCTGACACCGCGTGTGCCGAGTTTTGCGTCGAACAACGACTTGTCCCCGGCATGGTAAGCCACCGTCGCATCCGGGTCCTTCAACTGGTGCCCTGTCAGGATACAGACAACCCGATCACTCGGAGCGATCACACCTTGCGCTCGCAACAGCTTCGCACCGGCGACACTGGCGGCACTGGCGGGTTCGCAGCCAAATCCCCCGGCTCCAACCTGAGCCTTGGCATCCAGAATCTCTTGGTCGGTCACCTGCCGGACAACTCCATCACAAACGTCGAGAGCGCGCAGGCACTTTTTCAGATTGACCGGTCGGTTGATCTCGATCGCACTGGCCAGTGTCGATGCTTTTCGTTTTTCGGCGTCCATGTCGGCGTAGAACGTATCGATCGTCCCATCGTCAGACATCCCGCCGTCCCAGCGAACACCCCGCTCTTCGTACAATTGATAGAGGGTATTTGCCCCAGCAGCGTTGATCACGGCCAGTCGCGGAATCCGGTCGATCAGCCCCATCGATTTCAGTTCAGAAAACGCCTTGCCGAACGCGGATGAGTTCCCAAGATTGCCGCCCGGAACCACGATCCAGTCGGGAACCTGCCAGTTCAGCCCTTCCATGATCCGGTACATGATGGTCTTTTGACCCTCAAGCCGGAACGGATTCACGCTGTTGCAGAGATAGATCCCGCGTTCGCCGGCGACTTCGCGAACTCGTTCCAGAGCATCGTCGAAATCACCCAGGATCTGCAGCGTCCGGGCGTCGTAGTCCAGGGCCTGCGATAACTTTCCGTAGGCGATTTTTCCGCTGCCGACAAACACCACGACTTTGAAGACTTGCGTCGTACTGGCATAGATCGCCAGCGAGGCACTGGTGTTTCCGGTGGACGCACATGCCGCCATCTTGGCCCCGACCATGCGAGCGTGTGTCGACGCCGCCGTCATGCCGTTGTCTTTGAAGCTTCCCGAAGGGTTCAGCCCTTCGTATTGCAGGTACAGACTGCCAGCATTCATCCCGACGTAATTGCCTACGGCCGAGCTTTGCTGAAGGATCGTCTGACCTTCTCCGATCGTGACGATGTCTTCATCACGTGCGAACGGCAGCAGGTCGCGAAATCGCCAGACCCCGCTGAAATCCAGCGGATTACGACGATTTCCCCAGCGGGCTTCGAACTCTCGCATCGATGAGGGAACAGGAAGTTTGTCCCATTCGTAGTCGATGTCGAGCAGGCTGCCGCAGTCGGGACATTCCGTCAGAACGTCAGCGACATCAAAGGTGGCTCGGCAGAGAGTAGCGATACAGCGTTGAAATGCGTGCATTGGGAAACTGCAGGTTAAAAAGTAATGTCTCGGTCAGTAATCGTCGTACAGCAATCGTCCTGAAAAACCGTCAGCCTCGTTCTTCCAGAGCTTCAAACGGGCGGTCTGCGGGGCCGGAATACGAACCGCGTGGCCTGATCGGCTGAGGCGATTGCTGCTGTTCAATGTAATGTGCGGCCCAACTGACCATCCGACTGATCACAAAGATCGGTACGAACAGGTCGGCGTCCAGACGAAGGTAATGGAGCAACCGTGCCGCGTGCCAGTCGAGACTGGGCATAATTTGCTGTTCGTCCCAAACCGCACTTTCAATCGCCGTCGCAACCTGTTCCATCGTATTGCAGCCCGCTTCGGCGGCCACAGCGCGACAGAACGGAGCCAGCAACTCGGCCCGCGGATCACTCGTTCGATACACGCGATGCCAGAATCCCGGCACCCGCTCGTACTGCTCAAGTACAGCACGGACAATCGGTTGCGCCGCGTCAGGCTGCCCGACGGCTTCCAGGATATCAATGATCTGATGCCCCGGTCCCCCGTGCCAGACCCCCTTGATGGCGCACATCCCGGCAATTACGGCAGAATGAATGTCGGCACGCGTCGAAGCGACCACTCGAGCCGCACAGGTTGACGGAGTGAATTCGTGTTCCGCCGTCAGAATCAGCAGTGCATCACAAGCTCTTTCAGCAGTGGGGGTTGGATCGACACCGGTCAACAGCCACAGCAGGTTGCCGGCATACGACAGGTCATCACGAGATTCCAGGGCTTTCTGCCCGCGAGCCAGCCGATAACGTGCAGCAACGAGCACAGGCAACTGTGCCAGCAGTCGTTGAATGGTGTCCCAGGCGGCCACCGGTCCTGAATCGTCGTCATGGCATTCCGCCAGAGCAATCAGACTGAC